>FRDC01000107.1_pt1 | contig 32603 bp, 25 predicted proteins | sample 1106171 | NCBI WGS metagenome assembly FRDC01 (sample SAMEA3930566, study PRJEB13176) | freshwater metagenome | biome: Drinking water system; feature: drinking water; material: water | place: Singapore | collected 2014-12-20 | reverse complement strand
CCTCTAGACGTGGCTTCCGACAGCCACATCATTACACACCTCTCTGGGTGCGGGGGCCGTGCACCCCATCACGTCAATGACGCGTACGCGTTGCGCCACGTCTTCGTTCCAATCCCCGGATGCTTGGATGTCGGCGACGGTGCCGTCGATGACATCCGCGAGGCGGCGCGTGTCGGTCGTCAAGAACGGCGTTGGGATTGGCGCCTCGGCAGGCACCGGCGCCGCTCGCGCTGGCTGGCTAGCCTTGCCTCGAAGCTGCATGACCAAGTTGTCGTCGAGGAGAATCGACATAGGATTGCCGCAGGCTGTAACTTCAGCGCGATCAAGAAGCTGAGCCCTGGCCTGGGCTTCGGCTTTGGCCAACAAGATTTGTGCCCTGGCGTCACGGCTCGTGGCGGCGTTGATCGGGGCGCCGATCGACGCGAGGCAGGCATTCGCGCTGGCTGCGGCCGCCCGGTGCGGTGCCAACGCCTTGAGCATCAGCACGACCGCATGGCGGTCAGCGTCTGAGAACCCCACCGTGAAGCTATTCAACAACTCGAACGATATCGTGTCCGTATCCGGGGCAAGGCGGGCGGCGATGCGATAGGTCGCCTCAAGCACTCGAGCGGTGCGAGTATCACTCGGTCCATCTCCGTCGAGCCGCGCGGCGGTTGCCAGACCGAGCTCCTCGTCGAGGCCGCGCTTAAACAGAGCAACGGCCTCACTTGCGGTCATAAAGCCGCGATCAATCCGCTCGTTCATCATCATCGTCATCGCATCCCATCGGACCGACAGCCGACAGACGAGGCGGCGTGCCTCGAGGGGGTCGGCGGTCTTCAACGGAACGGTTATAGGACGGTTTACGAATTTCCGCCGGTAGAGCCTGCGGCGGTAATGGTAACGCGCACCACGCCGCGTGAGATACGAAATCGTCGCCACTTCCAAGCCTCGCCGCGGTCGGCGGCACCGGCTCTTTTAGCGGGTGGACGGTGATGGTGTGTGCGCAGCTTGGTGCACAGTCGCGTGTCCCGCAGAACCGGTTCCGACGCCGGAATGGCGGATTTCTGCGGGTTTAGCGCGAATGTGGAGCGGGTGAAGGGAATCGAACCCTCGTCGTAAGCTTGGGAAGCTTCTGCTCTACCATTGAGCTACACCCGCGAGATGCCCGTGCCTTGGCACAGTCGCGGGTAAGGCGTCAACCAGCGGCGAGCGCAACTTTCGGAAAGCTTCGTTCACGAAGCTTGGCAATCGTCATCGAACGGAAATCGCGTAACGGATGGCCCGCCTGTATGAAGATGACCATAGACCAACTCTGTACCCGCTCCCTCCCCGTTGTAACGGTCTTTCGACTCGCCGCGAACCTAGCACAGAACATCGCGCACTGACGGGAGGCCAGCCACATGGAAATGCAACAGGTCCGCTATTTTCTGGCGGTGGCCGAAACGCTCAATTTCACCCGTGCGGCGGCGCAGTGCCAAGTGAGCCAGCCCGCGCTGACGCGTGGTATCAAGCTGCTTGAGGCAGAGCTCGGTGATGAACTGATCCGCCGCGAGGGGCGGTTTACCCATCTGACCGAACTGGGCACGCGACTGCTCCCGATGCTGCGCCAGTGTTATGACAGCGCAGTCTCGGCCAAGGCGCTGGCAGCGGCGGTGACGGCGGGAGAGGCGACGACGTTGCGGCTCGCGATCGCGCGTGTGCTCGATCTGCAACTGATCATGCCGATGCTGCGCGAGCTGCGGCGCGTTTTTCCAGGGTTACGGCTGAAGCTGCGCCGCGCCGCGCCGGACGGGATCGCGGCGATGTTGAAGCGTGGCGAGGCGGATCTGGCGATCTGCGGGCTGCTCGAGGATGACTGGGATCGGTTCGAGGCGCGGCCGATCTTCACCGAGGGTTTCGATCTGCTGTTCCCCGCCGACCATCCGCTCGCGGCGGAGGCCGGCGCGGTCCCGGTGTTGGCGGCGGCGCAGGCGGGCGAGACCTTCGTCCTCCATCGCGGGGCGGGGTTGAACTGCGGCGCGGTAGCGGCGCTGGAAGCGGCGGGGGTCGATTCCGGCCGCGCGCACGAGGTCGATCAATGCGATGACATGATCGCCCTGGTCGAGGCAGGGGTGGGTGTGGGCCTGGTGCCGGCCAGCGGCCTTGCGGACACGCAGCTGCGGCGCCGGCGCGGCCTGGGACTTCCGCTTTCGCGCACGATCGCGATTTATGCGGTGACCGGCCGGCCGCAGCCGCGCGAGGCGGCGGCGCTCGTCAACCTGCTGCGGTCGGCGGATTGGTCGGCGGTAGCGCCCCCGGCGGCGGCGTGAGCGTAGCTAACACCGCACGCAGATCGAGCCGCCGACGATAGTCCGGATCGACATGGGCAACCCGGATCACGCCGTCCCGGTCGACCACGAACACCGCCGGGATCGGCACGATCCACCCGCCGCCATTATGGTAACTCGGCACGTCGACCCCCGCCGCTTCGATCTGCCGGGCGACTCTGGGGTCTATCAACACCGCGAGCCCTATCGACAGCAAATAGCCCGCGCCGACATCGCACAGGAACACGGCATCGTCTCCTATTTTCGCGCGGAGGGCGGCGGCCGGGCCGTGAGTTTCGGCGGAGATGAACACCAGCCGCGCTCGGCCCGCGGCCGCCGCGAGATCGGCAACTTGGACGCGGCAATAATGGCACCAATGGCCCCTAATGACGACGATCGCGACGGGCCCCTGATCGAGCAGCTCAGCGAGCGATACCAGCCGATGCGCATGATCGGGCAAACGGAAAGCCGGCATTGGTTGACCGGCGCGCGGGGCCTGGAGGCCGGCGCCGGCATGTTCCAAGCGGTTGATAAACTGTTCGATCGCCGCAACAAATTTGGGGCTTACACTTATCAAGCGCCGGGTGACGACAGCCAGCTTCTCGGCCAGCGGGGCGTCGAGGCCGATCGCTGATTCGGCCGCCTTATCGAGTTCTCGAACGACATCGTTCAAGTTCTTGGCCTTTCCGTGCTAGCCCCGGTGGCACCGATCGTGCTTTTATGCACTACTGGTCGACGCCGCGCCACGCATCGAAACGATACACCCTGTCATGCCGGGTTGACGCTAATCTGGTGTCCAGAGGCAGCGATTGGCGTAAGGGCCAGCGCGATCAAAGGGATAGCTTGGTGACTGTCGCCAATCGCCTACCGCTGGGAGCACTCCCATCGCCGCATTCGGCGGGGGGCTCGCGTCGCCAGCGCCGGCTGCGCGGGCGTGATTGGTTGCCCCCTAATGCCTGGGCCGAATGGGCCGAGGGGCGGCCGCCGGTCGCGGTGTGCAATCATCTGTCGGGCGCGCTGATCCAGCGCTGGTCGAGCACCGCGCCCGCAATGATGCAGCCGCCGCTCGATCATCATTTGCTCGTCCTGCACCTCGGCGGGCCGAAGCGCATCGTTCGTTCCGGCGGTCTGGGCACCGCGCATGTCGATATTGGTAGCGGCGCCTTTACCATGGTGCCGGCGGGCAGCAGCTATCGTTGGCTCACCGCCGGGCCGATCGATTTCGCGCATCTGTTCCTCCATCCCGACCGCTTCGCGCACGACGTTTCCGAGACCTATGGCGTCGCGCCAAACCAGGTTCGCTTCGCCGACCAACTGGGGCGCGGCGATGCGATCGTGCGGGCGCTGTTTGAACTGCTGCTCGCTGATAGCGGTACCGATCCGCTGGCGGCCGAGGCGCGTCTAACCCGGCTCAACCTGCGGCTGGCGACGCTCACCGGGCCGACGCCGCGCGCGTTGGTCGATGCGCCCTTGCCGCCGGCACGGGTCGCGCGGGTACGTGATTATGTCCGCGCGCACCTCGCCATGCCGATCACACTCGATACGCTCGCGGCGGAGGGGGGCATGAGCCGCTATCACTTCATCCGCGCGTTTCGCGCTGCGACCGGGCTCACCCCCTATGCTTTCGTCATCGCCGAGCGCGTAGCTGCCGCGGTCGACGAACTGCGCGCCGGCGACCGCTCGATCGCCGAGATCGCCGCCGAGACCGGTTTTTCGAGCCCGGCGCGCTTCAGCGAGCGCTTCCGGGCGTTGATCGGTCACACGCCGGCCGAATTCCGCCGCGCCTGTCGCTAAGGCGCGGCGGCGCAAGCGCTTCAGAAACCCTGAACGATCTGAACGATGAACCGCTCACGGAACGAGTCGCGATAGGGCGTAACCGGGAAGGTGATGCCGCCCAACAAAAACAGATTGCCGCCCAGATGGGTACGCAGGCCCGGCGTGATGCTGACGAAGCTCGGCGCGTTGCGGGTCACCGGCTGGGACCAGTTTGCAGCGACATACCAGGTAAGATCGCCGAACGGCGTTTTGGAATGTGGCGTCACCGTTTGCCCGATCGTCGCGTTGACGACGACCGCGTCCGCGTCGCCGCGATCGGCGAACTGGTAGCCGACGCGCCCGCGCAACGAGAAGCCGTGGCCAACGTCGGTGAACACGTTCACCTGTGGGGTGGGGGAGAAACGGTTGTTGCCCAGTAGCACTGATCCGGTTGGCAGCCGCCAGCCGACGCCGGTGTTGATCGACAGGTTGCGCGTTTCGGCGAGCATCACGAGCGTCGACAAGGTGATGTCGCCGAAATTGTCGCGTCCATTGGTAAGGCGCTGATAGAAGGGCACCTCGAGCCCGGCCCAGAAGCGGCGCGACAAGGGATAGTTGAAGCGTACCAGCACCTCATGGGCATCCGGCCCACGACTGTCAGTATAATCATAGGCGAGGTGAAATTCGCGGGTGAAGAAGCCATCCGCTGTCGCCAGCCAACCCTGACGTGGCGCGCCGCTGGTGCCGTTTGGTACGGGGATCCACCGCTCGGTGAATTCCTTGCCAAAGTTGCTGAATTTAAGCGGCGTCCATTCGCGCGGAGCCGGGGCGGGATCGACTTGGGTAACGGCGATCGCCGGCTCGCCCACAGGAGGTTCAGCTGTGGCTGCTGCCGGGTCGATCGGATCAGCAAGGCAAATCGTTGGCGAAGCAACCAATGCGATAGATAAGGCGAAGAACCCGCCCTTGATAATACCGGTCATATTCGAGCCCTTTTATTAGCGGCTCAGGATAGATATGATCGGTTGGGGAGATAATATTCTTCGTTTCGTATACCGATTGCGGATCTCTGCGCTGTTATCGAACATATTCGCGGCGATAGCGCCCTGGCGAGGTGCCGAGCGCTTTGCTGAACACCGATGTGAAGTGCGATTGGCTCGCGAAGCCGCATTCGAGCGCGATCTGCACCAGCGGCAGCTGGCTGTCGCTCAGCAATTGCTGCGCGCGGGCGAGGCGGCGGAGGCTGACATAATGATAGGGGCTTTCGCCCGTCGCCAGCTTGAAGGTTCGCGAGAAGTGGAAGGGCGAGAGGCCCGCAACCGCCGCCAAAGCGCTCAGGCTGATGTCGCTATCGAGATTGGCCTCGATATAAGCCAGCACCCGGCTGAGCTTGGCGGGTGACAGATGCACCCGTTCGCGCGGGCCTGGATCGTTGCTGCGCACCAGCACCGCCGCGATCGCCCGCATCAGCCCCTCCACCAGCAGATCGGACGCCAAGCTGGGCGCGCGCATTTCTTGCTCGATCATCATCACGAGCTGCGCGAGCCGCTGATGCGGTTCAGCATGGAAGGCTGTCGGTATCCCGGTGCCCAGTTCGCACGTCAGCTGTGCGAGATATTCGCGCGGGATACAGAGGATCAGCGCGCTGTGCCCGGCAGGGCATTCGACGTCGGCGACCGTGCCCGCCGGCACGAAACTGACATGATGACGCAGCAACGGCTTGTCGATCTGTTCGCCATCGATCTGACCGCGACAGCGACCCTGCGCCCCCAGATTGACGAGCAGCGCGGCGTGTCCATCATCATGGCTGCGAACGCGTACCTGGCCATCGCCGCGCGCACCGAGATGACGGACCATGCTCAACCGGTCTGCATGAAGATAAACGAGCTCGGCGACGGGTGGCAGCGAGAATTGGATCGCGTCATACCCGGCGCTACCGGTGACGCCGTGGTACATCAGGTCGTTCGGCCTAAGCGCGTTGCACATCGGTAGACTCCCTGGTCGCTGGGTAACGGCAGCACATTGCTGCTTCATCGCTGCCAACCCGTGGGTGCTAGCTCGGTCGATCGTGACACAGGCGCAAGGGGTCGAGCGGCAGAACCGCAATAAAGCGGAAGTGCCGGAAAACAGCCAACCAGCCGCCAAGGTGACGTCGGCAACCGATTGTCGCCGTGAAATTTTGTGAGTCAGATGCCTCTTGTCGGTTTTCGAACATAATCGTCGAGCGCCACCCTCGACCGGGCAAGCATCCACAAAAGCGACCGCGAACCTGAAAGCGTGCCTGCTCGATTCACGGCATTTCGGCGCCGCCACGCAATAGATGCGCGATGAGCGGAAGTCGCTGAACAGGAGAAACCGATGTTGTCGAAAGCCATCACGAAGAAGGCCGCGATCCTGGCCGGCATCCTACTGACCGGAACCGCGACAAGCGCTTTCGCAGGGGAAGTCGTTGTGCGCGGTAAAGAGGGCAAGCCCCTCGACGAGGTACGCCGCGCGCCAGCCTCGATTTATCAAGATCAGCGCACGATCGTCGCGCAACCTTCACCTTCGGAGGTGAAGCCTGAATTTCTTGGGCCGGTGCTGTTGATGAAATCGGCCCATGTCGATCTCGAGAAGGGCACCGCGACGCTGCCGCTGCGCAAGGGCAAGCTGAAGGATGGCCGCCCGGTTTGGTTCATCATTACCGACACCACCGATGAGAACCTCGCCAATTTGAGCGGCGTCAACTACTCGCCGAAAATGGCCTATGGCCTCACGGGCGCCGCCACCCGCCACGCGACGATCGAGAAGGACGGCACCTTCACCTTCAATGCCGGCTCGGTGGACTTCAAGCCGGCGCTGTCGATCGTTCCCGGCCCGGCCAATGCGCCGTTCCCGCCCAAGAGCTTCCAGCCGGGCGCGGTGGGGGACGCCGCCTATACGCCCATGGTCTATATCGATAACTCGGCCAAATCGGTGATCTTCAATGCCCCCGTCGTCTCGATGGCGAGCGAGGCCGAGCTCAACACGATGTGCGACGGCAACGCCGATTACAGCAAGGTGCATGACAAGGTTGTCGCGATCTGCCCGCGTGACGAAACCGTCACGCTCAAGCTGACGCTGGGCTATACCTTCGACAAGCCGATCCAGTATCTCTCCACCGAGGCGAACGATCCGCTGGTCGCGACGCTTGAAAACGCCATCTACGCGCCGGCGCTCAAGGATCTGCCGTTCGCGCTCGAGGATGCCTCGCCGGGTGAATCAGCCGAGCGCATCGTTGTCGTGGTGAACGGCGCGACCGGCAAGGACAATCCGCACCGCCAGGGTCTGGTGAGCGCGCTGAGCGGCGAGGGCGGCCCGCTGAACGTGCTTGGCGGCATCCCCACGATCAATCTGGACTATTCGCCGATGTGGCGCATCTTCCCGCTGGTGTGGACCGACGAGGCAATCCAGAAGGGTTATCGCTATCGCATCACCAGCGCGCTGCAGGCCGCCGAGATGGATACGCGCGGCTTCCTGAAGAGCCTGGACGGCGGGCCGTTCCGCGCGGTGGGCTTCGTGGTCAACTGCCCGGTGGTTTATCGTATCAACTAAACTCAACCGTGTCCCGAGCCGGGTGACCAGCCTGTCCCCTATCCAACTGGCCACCCTAAGTGCGGCGCTGGCGATTGCTGGCGCCGCCGCTGCCGGGGCGGACGCGCAGACACCCGCCGACCCGACTGCGTCGTCCGCCCCGGCACAACAATCTCCGTTACCGCCCGACATGCCCGCGATCGAGGGCATGACGCCCACCGAGGTGGCACAGATGGCGCCGATGGCGGCGTTGCCACCCGACGTCGTCGTCACCGGCGCGCGGGTGCGTCGCCAGACCAGCCTGGTCGCGAGCGGCGCGGTACTTTCGGGCGACGAACTCGTTGCCCGCGCTCGCGCGACGATCGGCGAGACGCTCGCGCATCAACCCGGCATCAGTTCCACCGCCTTCGGCCCCAGCGCGTCGCGCCCGGTGCTGCGCGGGTTTCAGGGCGAGCGCGGGCGGTTGCTCATCGACGGAGTGGGGACGCTCGACGTATCGAACACCAGCCCCGATCACGCGGTCGCGCTCAATCCGCTGGTCGCCGACCGGATCGAGCTGCTGCGTGGACCGGCCGCGCTGCTCTATGCTTCGGGATCGAACGGCGGGGTGGTGAACACCGTCAGCGGCCGCATCCCGCGCCGCGCGCCCGCTGGGATCGAGGCGACGACGCAGCTCGGCTATGGCAGCGCCGCCACCGAGGCGAGCTTCGGCGCCCGCGTCGATGCGCCGCTCGGTGGCCCCTGGGTCGCGCATTTCGATAGCCAGTATCTGCGCGGCGATTCGGTCGAGACCGGCGGGTTCATCCTCGCGCCGATCGCGCGCGCCATCGCCGCTGCCTCGCCCGATCTGGCGATCGCGCGGCTGGCGCGGCTGCGCGGGCCGCTCCCCAATACCGGGTTCCAGACCTGGGAAGTGGGCGGGGGGCTGAGCGCGGTGTTCGGCGGCGGCCATGCGGGCTTTTCGCTCTCCAACTACGGCAATCAATATGGCCTGCCGACGCGGCTATCGCTCGATCCGGCAACGCCGCAGCCCGACACCTATATCGCGCTCAACCAGCTCCGCATCGACGGCCGGTTTGAAGTGGACCTGCCTGCGGGGCTGCTGAGCACGCTGCGGGGGCGCTTCGCCTGGGCCGATTACCGCCATTTCGAGATCGTGCGCGGTGGCCCGATCTCGGCGGCGTTCCGCAACCTGGGCTATGAAAGCCGGGTGGAAGCGGTGTTCGGCCGCCATGCCTGGCGCGCGACGCTTGGCGCTTCCTATGCCGATCGCGATTTCAAGGTGCTGGGCGCGGCGCCGCTGCTGCCGCCCAACCGCACCCGGCAATATGCGCTGTTCGCGCTGCACGATCTCGATCTCGGCCGGCTGAAGCTGGAGGGCGCGGTGCGTTTCGACCAGAGCGACGTGCGCGCGGTGGTCGATCCCATCCTGCGCAACCCGCCACTTGGGCGCGGTTTTGGCGTCTGGGCGATTTCGGGCGGCGCCAATTATGCGCTGCTGCCCCAATGGAAGCTCGCGCTCAACGCCAGCTATCTAGAGCGCGCGCCGGTGGTCGAGGAATTGCTCACCCAGGGCATCGACCCCGGCACCCAAGGCCAGTTGATTGGCAACCCCGCGCTCCCGATCGAGCGCAGCTGGGGCGTCGAGGCAGTGCTGCGCGGGCAGGGACGCTGGGGCAGCGCGACGATCGCCGCGCATTACACCGATTTTTCGAGCTATATCTTTCCGGCTGAAACCGGCGCGCTGGTGCAGGGGCTGCCGGTGTTCGCCTTCACCGTCGCCCCGGCGCGCTATTGGGGGATCGAGGCGCAGGGCCGGGTGCCGATCGGACGCTGGCATGGTCTCGCCATCGCTGGTAATGCACTGGTCGATTACACCGAGGCGACACTTGCCGGCGGGGCGCCGGTGCCGCGCATCCCGCCGCTGCGCCTGCTGGCGGGGATGAGCGCCACCTCCAACCGGATCGACGGGCGCGCTGAAATCGAGTGGACCACGCCGCAAAGCCGCGTCGCCGCGTTCGAAACGCCGACGCGCGGCTTCGTGATGGTGAACCTGAGCCTCGCCTGGAAGCCGCTGCCGCGCCTGAGCCGGCTGCAGCTGCGCCTCGCCGCGAACAATTTGTTCGATGCCGAGGCGCGTCGCCACGCGAGCTTCCTGAAGGACTTCGCGCCGCTCGCCGGGCGCGACGTGCGGCTGAGCGCGCGGTTGGGGTTTTAGGGGGCCGTGATCCCAAATTGACGTGCCCCCAAAACAACAGCGTCACCCCGGACGTGATCCGGGGTCCCACTTCTTCTGCCGTCGCTAGCCAGTGGGACACCGGCTCAAGGCCGGGGTGACGGGCGGTTGGTTTGCAGGCGCTTACTCGCCCGCCGTCTCAAAGTCCCTCGGGCTTCGGCCCGCGCCGGACGGTGTCGAGCGTCGCGCAGTGGAACGCGCCGCCGAACGGACCGTAGGCGATGAAGTCGCACGGGATTGGTTCATAGCCCCAGTCCTTGAACGCCTTGATCAGGCTTGGCTGGCGCTCTTCCACGATCACGCGTTTCTCGTCGAGCGACAGCACGTTGATGCTGGTCCACGGGCTGCACATGGAGATTTTCTCCATGATGTCGTCGACCGGATCGGGGCGCGGCGCGATCAGCAATTCCCAGTCCTTCAGCACCGGGGGCAGCGCGTCCATGTCCAGATAATCAGGGTTCACCAGCGCGCGCTTGGGGCCGAGGATCAGGAAGGTGGAATCGATGTGCATCGGGTTGCGGCACTTGCTCGGCATCCGGTGGACGCGGAACCGGTCGCCCAGATGACGTTCGAGCCAAGTGATGCCCATCTCGTTCGTCACGTTGGAGCGGGTGACGAAAATGTCGCGCCCGGCGCGCGCGAAGTCGGCCGCGTCGAACACCGGCTCGAACTCGGTCGTCAGGAAGCGCAGCGGCTCGCCATATTTGGGAATGGTGTAGTTATAGTCGAAAATCTCGTCGGTCAGCTGCGGGCGCGGGGCCGAGGTCCAGCGCGCGCCACGGCGGAAATAATCCTTGAACAGCCGGCGATAGGCGTCGCCCTCGAAATAGCGCGAACGCCACGCCATCGGCGTTTCGATGATCTCGTCGCCGATCACCAGATAGCCGTCGCGCGGGCAGGCGACGCAGAAGCCCTTGCTCGACCACAGCGGCGAGCCGAAGCTCCGATAGTGCGGCACCTGATCCGGGCGGACAACCTTGACGTTCGCCTGTTCGAGCACGCGGATCAGGTTGTCGAGCGCCGCCTGGCCGCGCTTGACCATCCATTTGGGATAGCGGCGGCCCGCGACCAGGCGGTGAAGCCGGCCGGTGAAGCTCGGCACGTTGAGCGTGACCGAGACGTGATAGGGCGGGATCGTCGCGCCTTCCAGCCGGCCGACGATGACTTCCTCAAGCGGATCCCACTCGTTCCACGACCACACCGCGGGCAGCGCGGCCTCCGGCGTGCCGCTGTGCGAAGGCGCATCCTGTTCAAGCAACATCTAGCGACTCATTCCCCTGGCTTCGGCGCCTCCGTATCCGGCAACCGGACCAGGCGCACTTCCACTTCGCGCGCGACATGGCGCCATTCCTCGGTCTCGCGCAACCTTTTAAGTAGTTTATCGAAGGCGCCCTCATGCTCGGGGGCGAACTCGAACCAGGTCAGAAAATCGAACTCGCCGCCCAAGTCCCGGCAATGATAGAGTTTTCGGGCGACCTCTGGCAGATACTCGTGCCCGATCGAGAAATGGCCGCTGCGCGCGTAGATCGCGCGGCGCTCGTCCTGCGCCAGCGCCCACCATGCGCTGCTCTTGCTGATCGGAATCAGCACGCCGTGGAGCGCCTCCCGCCGGTCGAGCGGGGCGGAGACCGGCTGCAGCGCGTCGCGTTCATCGGCGGTGGTGTAGCGCAGATTGCTGGCGATGCCGCTCAATTGCCACGCGCCGTGCCCCGGCGGGCCGACCGCGAGCCGTTCGGCCGGGGGCAGGGCGCCGCCGATGATCGGCTCGATCGAGGTTATCTGCCAGCGGCCGGTGGCGCCAGCGGTGAAGTGGGTGGGTTGAGCGAACATGGCGTCGTTGTGCGCGTTGGTCTGGCGCCGGTCTTTTCAACCATTGCGCCCCCGTATCGGCCACGCCGCGACACCGGCGGGCGGGAGCGGGTCGGCGCCGATCATGGGCGCGCCGAGCCCGAGCGGGGCGAGCGGCACCGCTTCGGGGCCATAGTTAAACGCGAAGCACCAGCGATCGGTGCGGCGCACGCGAAGGTCGGTGGGCAGGGGGGTGAGCTTTAGGTCGGCCTCCAGCGCCATGCGTCGCATCAGCCGGTCGAGCAAGGCAGCGTCGGGCCAGGCGGCGAGGTAGCGCAGTTGCCCCGAGCCGAACACGATACCGCGTCCGTCGGCGAGCTCTTCCTCGGGGGCCAGGTCGCTCTCGACATGCTCGAGCCAGCGGGTCACCGCGAAGCCGTCGCCGTGCTCGGCCAAGCCCTCGCGCAGGCTTTCGACGCGCACGACTTTTAGCGGCAAATGCTCCTGGAGCGGGCCGGGCGGCAGCTCGGGCGGGGTCTGGAAGCTTTCGGTGCGGCTGCCGGTGCGCGGGCCGAACAGCACGGGGACGCCGAGCGCCGCGATCCTGTCCGCCGTCGCTGTGTCGAGCATCGGCAGGCTGGGCGCGACGATCATCCGGTAGCGCGCCAGATCGGCCTCGGGGGGGACGATGTCCACGTCCAGCCCCAGGCGGCGCAGCGCCGTGTACCATTCGAAGGCGAGCTCAAGATAGCGGAAGCTCTTGCCCTGGGGCTGGGTTTCGATCGCCCAGCTCGCCGGATAGCTGAATAGCAGCGCGACCGGGGCCTGCGGCGTGCCGACCTCCCCCAGCGCCGCCAGATCGTGCGCGGCGGCGCGCGCCTCGATCGCGCCCTGATCCTCGGCGCTGTCGGGGCGGAGCAGCCCGGCGTGATGCGCCTCTTGCCCGAACGGCGCCTGACGCCAGCGGAAATAGCTGGTCAGCTCGGCACCGTGCGCCGCGGCCTCCAGCGTCCACAGCCGCACCATGCCGGGAAGCGGGGCGGGGTTGTGCGCGGACCAGTTCACCGGCCCTGGCTGCTGCTCCATCACCCACCAGCGCCCACGCCCGGCGCCGCGATAGAGATCGTGGTGGAAGGCGGCGATGTCCGGATGGCCCTGGCGGGCATAACGCAGCTTATCCTCTCGGCTGAACCAGAAGCTGTCGAGGAAGCCGATCGGATAGCTGTCCCACGTCGCCACATCGAGATCGGCGCTGACGTCATGGTGATCGAACTGGGTGAAGAAGCCCATGAAGTTATGGACGATGTCGCGCCCCGGCGAGGCCGCGCGCAGGATCACGACTTGCGCCGTGTTGAAGGCGCGCACCTGATCGGAGGAGAAGCGCCGCCAGTCCATCACATGCGCCGGGTGCGGCTCGGTGACGGTGAGGTTGGGCGGGTCGATCTCGGCGAAGTCGAGATATTCCATCGACCAGAAGACGGTGCCCCAGGCGGCGTTGAGCGCCGCGACATCGCCATAGCGCGCGGCGAGCCACGCCCGGAACCCCTCGGCGGCGGCTGGCGAATGGCTGATCGCGGTATCGTGGCAGCCATATTCATTGTCGGTCTGCCACGCGACGATGGCGGGATGATTGCCGTAACGTTCGGCCAGCGCGCGGGTGATGCGCTCGGCCTCGGCGCGGAAGCCGGGGTGCGAGAAGCAATAATGCCGCCGCGAGCCGAAACGGCGCGGGCGACCCTGGGCGTCGAGAGCGATCATGTCGGGCATCCGCTCGACCAGCCATTTGGGCGGGGTCGCGGTCGGGGTGCCGAGGACGATGCCAAGCCCGGCGCCGGCCAGCGTCGCGATCGCCCGGTCGAGCCAGCCCCAGTCGAACCGACCCGGTTCCGGCTCGATCCTGCTCCAGGCGAATTCGCCGATCCGCACCCGGCTCAGCCCCAGCGCCGCCATCCGCCGCGCATCCTCGGCCCACCAAGCCTCGGGCCAATGTTCGGGATAATAGCAGCAGCCCAGACGCATCACGATCTCCCTTGGCGGCCGGCATAGCCTGCCGACTTGCGCGCGCGAAAGCGCCTTCTATGCTCTTGGGAAAAGGGGAGGGAGGATGAACGGCGTTCAGGTCGCAGTCGCGCTGGGGATACTCGCGCTGATCGCGCTCGCCACCTGGGCCAAGGTGCGCACCACCCGCCACGACGGATCGGAGCGTGACGTTTACCTTGCTGGTGGCGGGCTCAGCTGGCTGTATGTCGCAGGCGCGATCACGCTCACCAATCTCTCGACCGATCAGCTGGTCGGCATGAACGGCAACCAGATGTTGTTGCTGGCCTGGTGGGAGATTTCGGGCTTTGTCGGGTTGCTGATCCTCGCCTTCGTGTTCGTGCCGATCTACTATCGTAACGGCTGCACCACCGTCACCCAGTTGCTCGAACGCCGCTACGCGGGCGATACGGCGGGGGTGCGGTTGCTGATCTCGGCGTTGTTCCTGTTCGGCAATGTGCTGATCTATGTTCCCGCCGGTCTTTACAGCGGCGCGCTGTTCCTGAACGCGCTGTTTGGCGGCGGTATCCCGCTCATCGCGCTCGCGGCATTTCTGGCGGCGGTGAGTGCGGCTTATACAATCCTCGGCGGGCTGCGCGCGGTCGCGGTGATGGACACCTATTCGGGCTTCGGTGTGCTTGGCGTCGCGCTGCTGATCGTGGTGCTCGCACTGTCGGCGATCGGCTGGGACTTGAGCGGCGTCCCGGCGGAGCGGCTCACCTTCATCGGCGACGCCAATTCGCCGATCCCGTTCCACACGCTGTTCACGGGCATGGTGTTCATCCAGATCTATTATTGGTCGACCAACCAGAATATCACCCAGAAGGCGATGATCGCGCCCAATGTGCGGGAAGCGCAGAAGGGCGTGCTGGCGGCGGCGGTGGTGCGCATCCTGATCATTCCGGTGATCGTCACGCTGCCGGGCGTCGTCGCCTACAAGCTGCTCGGTCCCGTGGGGGACAAGGCTTACGGCCTGCTCGTCGCGCATATCCTGCCGCCCTGGCTCGCCGGTGCGTTCGCGGCGATGATCGCGGCGGCCGTGATCGCGCATACCGCCGCCATCCTGAACGCGACCGTCGCGCTTTACGCGGTCGATTTCCACCCGCGCATCGTCGGCGCGGTGCGCGATCAATGGCGGCTTTCCGGAGTGGCAACGCTGGTGGTGACAGCAATCGCGCTGGTGCTGGTGCCCGTTTATGCGGGGGCGAACAGCATCATCAACCTTTTGCAGCAACTGAACGGATTGTCCTCGATGCCGGTCCTGTCGGCGTTCATTGTCGGGTTGGTATTCCGTGGGGTTTCGGGGCGGGCGGCGATGGTGGGGGTGATCTGGGGGGTGTTGCTATACGCCCTGTTCCAGTTCGTATTGGCGCCCCGTGGCTGGGTGACGCTGCATTACATCGATTTCATGGTGGTGGTGCTCGCAAGTTCGGTCGCCGCCGCGTTGATCGCTAACCGCATAAGCGGCGGTGAACGTGGTATCGATGCCGGCTTATTTACTTGAATCAGCCGGCGATCCCTAATCTTGATCAAGAGCGCGGCGCAGCCCATGGCCCGTCTGGCCCAAAGCGGGCAACCCCTTGCAAAATTTGATCGTTGCGATCTTGAAAGAACTTTAGGCAAACACGACTTCCGTGAGAGTCAAGCTGGATAAATCGTGAATAGACGCGGAGCGGCGTTGGGTCGCATTGCGCAGTGTGGGCCGCGTTCATCTTTGGCCGATCCCTGGTAAAAGCTGGCGCCGGAGACAAGCCGTGCACGTCTATATCGTTGACGACGAACCCGAACTGCTTACCTCGCTCGCGATCCTGCTGCGTCGCGCCGGGCACGAGGTGGCGGGTTTCGCCACCGCCGGCGCGTTCCTGTCGGTCGCGGACGACCTGCCGCTCGGTTGCGTGTTGCTCGATCTGCATTTGCCGGATTTGAGCGGGCTGCAAGTGCAAACCCGATTGAACGAGGCCGAATGCGGGCATCCCGTGGTGCTGCTCACCGGCGCGGGCGACGTTCCCGATGCGGTGGCGGCGATGCGCGCCGGCGCGCTGGATTTCATCCGCAAACCATACCGAGCGGCCGAGCTGCACGAAGCGTTGGAACGCGCCGATGCCGCGCTCGAACTCGCCCGCGAACGCCGTCGCCGAGCGAAGCGGCTGGTCGCGCTCGAGCGCTTGTCGCTGCGCGAGCGTGAGGTGCTGGCCGCGCTCGCGCATGGTGGACCGAGCAAGACGGTGGCCTATGATCTCGGCATTAGCGTGCGCACCGTGGAGATGCACCGGGCCAACATTCTGAAAAAGCTCGACGTTCCCAATATCGGCGCTGCGTTGTTGATGGCGCAGGCGGGGAACATGCTCAATCTGCAATAGCTCCCGCGATAAGGTTACGCCTTGACTGGCGCCGCCGCGTCGAGAGCCGCGCGCACCTGTGCCGCCAATTCGGCGCGACGATAGGGCTTCTGCACCAATCGCACCGGACGGTGCGGATCGCCGCCGTCCAGCGCGCGATCCTCGGCATAGCCGGTGGTGAACAACAACCGCAGCCCGCTCCGCAGGTCTTGTGCCAGCGTCGCCAGCGCGCTGCCGTCGAGCTCACCCGGCATCACGATATCGGTGAACAGCAAGTCAACCGCAGAGTCGCTTTGCAGCACCCGCAGCGCCTCGCGCCCATCGGCGGCGGCGAGCACGGTGTAGCCCAGCCCGCGCAGCAGCGCGCAGACATGGTTGCGCACCAGCGCGTCATCCTCCACCACCAAGATGGTCTCGGTCCCCGTGGGGATATCGGGCGCCTGCCGCAAGCGCGGCGCTGCCGCGACCTCGCCAGGCGCGCGCGGCAGGTAGATGGTAACCGTGGTGCCACGGCCCAATGCGGTGTCGATCGTCACCGTTCCACCCGACTGGCGGGCGAAACCGTAGACCATCGACAGTCCCAGGCCGCTGCCCTTGCCGACTTCCTTCGTGGTGAAGAACGGATCGAAAGCGCGCTGCAGCACCTCGCGGGTCATGCCGGTCCCGGTATCGGTTACCGAGATCGCGACATACTGGCCCGGCGGGATGCAATCGGCCTGCTCGCCGATCGTGCTATCCTGGGTGATGTTGGCGGTGCCGATCGTCAGCCTGCCGCCGCTCGGCATCGCGTCGCGCGCGTTCAGTGCCAGGTTGAGCAGCGCGATTTCCACCTGGCCGGGGTCGGCGCGTGCCGGCCAGATTTGCGCGGCGGGCTGCAGCTCGATCTGCACCGTTTCGGGCAGCGTACGGCGTAGCAGCGCACTCATGCCCTGCATCAGCTCGTTGCTGTCCAGATCGCGTGGTGCGAGCGCCTGGCGACGGCCAAAGGCAAGCAGGCGGTTGGTGAGTTCGGCACCGCGTTCGGCTGCGCTCATCGTCATCTTGGCCAACACGTGCAAATCGGGGTCGTCGCTGGCGATTTGCGCCATCGCCTCGGCATTGCCGAGAATGACGGTAAGTAGATTGTTGAAATCATGCGCCAGGCCACCGGTCAACTGGCCCACCGCTTCGAGCTTCTGTGCTTGGCGCAGCTGCTCGTCGAGCTCGCGCTGCGCGCTCACGTCCACCATCGATCCGATCGCGCGGATCGGCCGGCTCATCTCGTCGCGCAGTACGAAGCCGCGATCAAGGATGTGCGCAATCGAGCCATCGGCGCGCTTCAGCCGATAGTCGGCGCGCCACACCGTTTCCTGTCCCGCGAGCGCTCCCTCGAAGCTGGTTCGCACCCGCTCGCGATCCTCGGGAACGATCAGATTCTCCCATCCCTCGACGCTGGGGTCGAACGTGGCGGGATCATAGCCCAGCAGGTTGCGCAGATTCTCGTTCCACCAAATCCGGCCCTGATGGACGTCATAATCCCAGATGACGTCGCTGGTGGCGCGGGTAATCAGCCGCAAGCGCTCGGTATTGAGCCGCAACTGCGCCTCCACCCGCCGCTGTTCGCTGACCGGGCGTTGAATGACGAGCCAGCTTGCCACTTCGCCTTCGCTACCGCGGATGATCGACGCATCGGTTTCGACCAGGATTTCCTGCCCATTCTTGCAGCGCATCCATAGATCGCAGCGCACCGACTGGTTGCGCGACGCCGCTGCCTGGATTTGCTCGATCAGCGCGGGATCGTTGCGGCTGTCGTAAAGCACGAGCGGCGTTTGGCCGATAATGTCTTCCGCCGCGAATCCGGTCGCGTTCAAATAGGTTTGGTTGGCATAGAGGATACGCCGCCCGCCCTTTGCGTCGTCGAAATCGCGGCTCAGGATGAACACGAAGTCATTCGCGCGATCGACGGCGGCCTGCAGCAGGCGCATCTGCTCTTCTTTCTCGCGCTGCTCGGTGATGTCGTGCAGGTGCAGCAGCATCCCATGCCCGGTCGGGTACAGATTGAACCGATACCACCGCAGGACATGCGGCAGATGCAGCTCGACCGACACGGCGCAGCGCTCGCGCACGGCATTGCGCGCGGTGTGGGTGGATGTGCTTTCGTCGGGGAAGGGGCAGATATCCCAGAAATACTGGCCGGTCATCAGTTCTGGCGGGCGGCCGATCAGATCGGTCGCCGATTGGTTGCAGAAGGTGAGCCGGCCGGATGTGTCGAGGATGCAGAAGGGATCGTTGATGCTGTTGATCACCGCGAATAGCTGCTCGCCGCGCCGCGCGCTTTCCTCGCGCGCGGTGAACAGCTCGGTCACGTCCTGCGTCGCGCCCAAGCAGTGGCGGATGCGCCCCTCGGCATCGCGCTCCACCTCGCCGATGACATGAACCCAGATCCGCCCGCGATCATCGGTGTCGAGCTGGCACACGGTATCGAAGGCGACGCCGTGTTCCAGACAGCGGCGGAATGCCTCGCGGATACGTTCGCGGTGTTGGGGCGCCACCCGCTCGAATCCCCGTGCCAGATCAGGCGCGGTTTCAGCGGTGAACCCGAAGATGCGGGCCGCCTCCGGCGTCCAGGTCACGTCTCCTTCGGGAGAGACGGTCCACCCGCCGAGCCGGGCCATCTTGCCGGCGATCTCGTTGATCCGCGCGAGGCGGCGGGTCTCGATCTCCTGCCGACGGTCTTCGGTTACGTCGCGCACCACCGCGATCACACACGCGCGATCGTTGACTTCGGTGGCATAGGTGCGGACGAACGCGTCGAACGTGCTGCCATCCTTGCGGCGGTGCACGGCGTAGAAGGTCTGCTGCGCGCCCGAGCCCGGCTCGCTGAACACCGGTTCGCGCGTTACGCGTAACCGCTCGATGCTCATCCCGCGCAATTCGTCCAGGCTATAGCCGTAGATGCGCGTGGCGGCGGCGTTCGCATCGATGAGCGTGTCGGTTCCGACGTCGAAAATCCCCATCGGATCGGGGTGATTCTCGAAGAACAGTCGAGCCAGATCGGATGTGGTTGTCGTTATCGCCGCCAGCACCCTGAACCCGCCTTCCATCACCAGGGCCGACGTCATCCGCGGCCGTTTCTATCAGCCGGACATAGCATAGTTTTCATGCGAAACGGACCGTTCTCCATACCCCGCAAATTTACGGCGGTGACTTTCCCGCCCGGTTCGGTAACTTCATCGAAACCAGGCACGCGCTATTGCTGACGTTGCACTAAACGCTTGACAGTCAACGACTTTGTTCTGCGCGCAGGAGACGATCGGTGACCCGCCAACCCATGCTCAGAACAATGGGGCAGCATCCCGCGCGCCGGGAAGAGCGGCACGAGCAGGAGGGCCGCAGCATCCAGCTGCTCACCGACGGCGCGGTCCACCGCTTTGATCTGCAAAATCTTTCGGGCTTCGGTGCTTCGGGCGCGGCCGAAGTCGCCCTCGCGCCCGGCGTCACGATCGAGCTGCTCTTTGAGAATGGCCACCGGATCGGCGGCCGGGTGCGCTGGAATCGCGAGGCGCTGATCGGGATCGAATTCTTCAATAGGCTTCCGCTCGACGTGCTGCACGGACGTGGCCAGGGCGAGCGCGCGGCGCGGGCGCCGCGTTACCGTGTCGCGCGGGTCGCGACGATCGCGGTCAACGGTATCAGCCGGGCCGCGACGATCCGCAACGTGTCGCGCGGTGGCATGATGATCGAGACCGCGTTGCCGCTGCTGCCAGGTCAGCGCATCGAGATCAGCACCGGCGAACTGGGCGGGCTGGTCGCGCAGGTGCGCTGGTCGCGCAACGGCCGGGCTGGCGTGCAACTGACCCAGCCGCTGTCGATCGATCAGTTCGACGCAGCCAGCGCGCGGGGCGCTTCGGCGGCCTGATCCGCGCGCCATGATCAAGGCCGTTTCGCCCGGCGCGGGCGGACACTCGCGGCCCGCAGCGCGATCGCCTTGCTCGTCGGCTTGGCGGCGACGCGCCGGCGATCGAGCATCGCCCAATAGAGCATGGCACCTACCGCTTGCACCATCAGTGGCAGCGATGACACTGGCTCTGTGCGCCCACGCCACTCAAGCTGCGCGTGCCGGGGACCCCACAGGCTGCGCCGTACGGCGACGAGCGGCCCGGAGAGGGCCTCGCCCCGGCGCGGGGAAGGGGCGGATAACGGCGTCGGATAAGGGGAGTAACGGGTCATTATCGTCCTCCTGGGGAAGAGAGAGCCGGCGGTGCAGTTGCGCGAGCGCGGCCACCGTGCCGCAGCCGCGCGTTGCGGCGATATCGGGATCCCAGACTTCGAGCCGGTCACCGGCGCCGATCAGCAGCGCGTCCGCGCCCAGCCAGCCGCCGGCCCGGGCGATCGCCGGCAGTTGCAGCCGGCCGCTGGAAAAGAACGGCGCCGGCTCGAAAAAACCGAAATTGCGCTGTGCCCGCCGCCCCCCGCCAGCCTGCTCCAGCCGCTCGGCCAGAGCACGCTCATCGAACAGGCACAGACACGGCGCGTCGGGATCTGGCCCCGCGAACAGCAGCCAGTTGGGCGATCGTTCGCTCGCCAATTGAAGAAGAAACGGCGGCAGTTCGATCGATCCATCGGGATCGACCTGGCATAGCCGGGCACCGACATATGGTTTGTTCATTACCACCAACCCCCGCTGGCAACGCTGTCACTATCCGCCGCCCACGAAATCGTTCCAGCTGTCGATTCTACGGCGGGTTAACCACGAATTAGCGGGGTAAGTTGTTGACCCAGAATAAGTATCTTCCGCAAAACCGCTTCGATCGTACATCTACCATGGCTTTTGACCACGCCATGCCAATAGCTTGGCGCGGATGATTGTTGCGCGGTAAGTGGCGATATTGGCGATGACGGGCATCCGGGGTGACGGCGTCCCCGCCATCTGCTAGCGCCGCCAGTTGAATGAGGGGCTTACGCACTTTTTGTGGCCGACATCGGGCCGCCGCGGCGATGCTGGTCGCGTTCGCGCTGCTGATCCGCGCGCTGGTGCCGGGCGGGCTGATGCCGCAGTTTGGCGACCATGGCCTGCGGTTGGTGGTGTGCAGCGGCGCGGCGCCCGGCGTGACGATCGACGTGCCGCTGGGTGCGCCACAGGATCACCAAGAATCCCCGGCGGGTGACCCGCATAAGCTGGCGCCGTGCGGGTTCGCCGGGCTCGCCGCGCCGGTGCTCGGCGGCGCGCCGCTGCTATTGCTCGCCCTCGCGATCCTGGCGGCGTTCGGCGCGGTGCTGCGTCGTCAACAGAGCCCGGCGCTGCGCGCGCCCGCCGCGCTGCGCCCGCCGCTGCGCGGCCCACCCGCCCTGGCCTGAATCCCTTCACCGCCCGCCGACGCGGGCGATCGGCGCGCGGATTTGACGCGCGGAACTTGTTCCAAGGTATTGTCATGCTTAGACTTATTAACGGTGCCGCGCTGGGCGTGGTGCTGCTTCCCTGTGCCGCCCATGCGGCTCCCAATGATGGCCCTGCCGACTCGACCGAGGAAGTCACCGTGGTCGCCCGGGCACTGCCCGCGACCGAGGTGACCAAGAGCCAGGCCGCGACCCGGATCGACGAGTCGGCGGTGCGAACCACCCCCGCGACCAATGTGGCGGACTTTCTCCGCCTCGTGCCCGGCGTCGCGGTGATCCAGGGTAATGGTCCGCGCGACGTGGGCGTCTCGATCCGCGGCTCCAACGCGCGCAACAGCTTCGGCGCGCGCAACATCCAGGTGTTCGAGGATGATTTTCCGGTCACCCAGCCCGATGGTCTCGCCCGGTTCGATCTCGCCGATCCGCACGCTTATGCGGCGATCGAGGTGCTGCGCGGGCCTTCCTCGGCGCGCTACGGCAATTACGCGCTGGGCGGCGCGGTCAATTTCCGCACCCGGCGCGGGTTGAACGGGGGCCTGTTCGGCAGCGATTTGGGGGGCGATGGTTTCGGCAACGTCTATGCAACAATCGGCGATAGCGGACCACGTCACGACGCCGCGATCTTCGCGAGTTTCGCCGGCGCGGACGGCGCGACCGCGCATAACGACTACCGAACCGTCACGCTGAACGCCTATGCGACCGCCGATTTGGGCGCCCGCGATCGGGTCGCGGTGAAGTTCATCGCGAATCAGGGGCTGTTCCGCCTCTCGACCCGGCTGTCGTTCGATCAGTATCGCGCCAATCCCTATCAGCAGGGCTGCGCGGTAGCGGCGCGGGCGGCGGCGGGGTGCGGCGCGATCGCCGTGTTCGCCAATGGCATCAATGGCGCGCGGGTAAGCGAAAGCGCCACCGAGGCCGATCTCGCCCGCGACGATCGCCGCCTGATCCTGGGGCTGCGCCATGAGCATGACTTGAGCGCGGGCCTCAGCTGGCGCACCCAAGTCACGCTCGACAATCGCGACGCTTTCCAGCCGACGAACGCGACGCCGTTCCGCGGCACGCTCAACAGCCTGAACCTGACGAGCGAGCTTACCCGCCACGGCCGCCTATTCGGCCTGAGTTCGACCAGCTTTGTCGGTTTCTTCTACAACCTCCTCGATAACCGTAGCTTCACCTTCAACAAGGCGCCGGGCGGCCGCGAGCGGCTGGGCGCGCTCGCACAGACCGTGACGGGCGATGTGCAGAACTGGGGTCTGCGCGCGCGGCAGGAGCTGGCGATGACCCCGCGCCTGCAACTGATCGCCGGGCTCGGCGCCGAGCGCTCGACGATCGTGATGACGCAGACGGTATTCAGCTATCCGCTGAACGCGGCGCCGCGCAGTCAGGCGATCCCAGCGAATCGGGGCTTCTGGAACGTCGCGCCCGAAGCGGCACTCGCCTGGGAGGCGACCCGGGAGGTTAACCTCCACGCGCGGGTCGCGACCGGCTATGGCATTCCGCAGTCGGGCAACTTGTTCGTCACGCCGCAGGGGGTGTTCGGCAACAACCTGGCCCTGAAGGCGCAGAGCAACATCGGCGCCGAGCTTGGCGCCGAGGTGACGCTTCCCACGCTCACCGTGTCGCTCGCGCTCTATCAGGAATGGTTCCGCAACGAGCTGATCACCCAGTCGGCGGGGGTCAATCTGTTGAGCTATACCGCCAACGCGCCGCGCTCCGTGCATCGCGGGATCGACCTGGCGATCGGTTGGCGCCCGCGCGCGCTGCCGGGGACGAAAGTCGACCTAAGCTATGGCTATACCGATCAATTCTACACCGATTTCTCCGAAAGACTGAGCAACGGCCAGCAATCGCTGCTGTTTTCCCGTGGTGGCAACGCCATTCCCGGCGTCATCCCGCATTTCCTCAACCTGCGCGCGGGTTTTGACCAGCCGAGCGGTCACCGGCAAGGGCTCGGAGGCTTCGCCGAGGTCACCTGGCGCGGCGGCTATTTCATCGACAATGGCAACCAGCTGCGCATCCCCGGCTACGCGCTGCTCAACCTCAACCTGCATTATGATCCGCCGGCGGGTGGGGGCCGGTTCAGCCTGTATCTGTCGGTCCAGAACGCGCTCGACGCGACTTATGTCGGTTCGGCGTCGGTGATCGCCAACAGCCTGGGCGCGACGGGCGCGCAGAACGGGGCGAGTGTTCTGCGCGGGGTGACGGGAAGCATCTACGCCGGCCAGCCGCGAACGCTGTTCGGCGGCGTGAAGACGAGGTTCTGATGGCAAGCAATCGTTCCTGGCCCCGGCGGCCCGCCTTGTGGCGCTGGCATTTCTATGCCGGCCTGTTCTGTGTGCCGTTCGTGCTGTGGCTGTCGATCACCGGCGGCATCTATCTGTTCCGGCCGCAGGTGGAGGCATGGCTCGACGCGCCGTATCGCGGGCTTGCCCGGACCGGACCAGCGGCCGCGCCCTCGGCGCAGGTGGCGGCGGCGGTGGCGGCGGTGCCGGGGGCGGTGTTCCACCGCTATCAGCTGCCGGAGGCGCCAGGTGACGCCGCGCAGGTGATCGTCGGGCGCGGGCGCGCGGAAACGCGCGTCTATGTCCACCCGCAAAGCCTCGCAATCCTGGCGCGAGTCGATGAGGATAGCCGGCCGATGCGGATCGTCTTCCGCTTGCACGGCGAACTGCTCGCGGGCGACACCGGATCGTATCTGGTCGAACTCGCCGCGAGCTGGGCGATCATCATGCTGGTGAGCGGGCTGCTGCTGTGGTGGCCGCACGGGGGCGGGTTGGCGGGCGTCGTCTATCCCCGGCTGGGGCGCGGACGGCGGGCGTTGTGGCGCGATCTTCATGCCGTCACCGGCTTCTGGGTGTCGGCGATGGCGCTGTTTCTGCTGCTCTCCGGGCTGCCCTGGGCGAAGAGCTGGGGCGGCTATCTGAAAGCGGTACGCAGCGTCACGGAGGGGCAGGTGAAGCAGGATTGGTCGAGCGGCCAGGCCGCGATGCTCGCCGAACGGGCGGCTTTCGATGCCGGGACGCGCGCGATGATGAACGACCATGCCGAGCATCAGGGGATGACGATGGCGCACCCGCCCGGCGACGAGCATCCGCTCGATCGGCTGGTGCCGGTCGTCGCCCAGCAGCGCCTGGCGCCGCCGGTGCTGATCGCGCCGCCCACCGCGCCGGGCCAGCCCTGGACGGCGAAGTCGGATGCGGCCAACCGCCCGCTGCGCAGCGATCTGACGCTCACCGCCGATGGCCGCATCCTCGGGCGCCGCGATTTCGCGGGCCGCAAGCTGATCGATCGGCTGGTCGGCTGGGGGGTGGCGATCCATGAGGGCCAGGCGTTCGGTTGGGCGAACCAGCTGCTCAACCTGCTGACCGCCTTGGGGCTGATGTTGCTTTCGGTGAGCAGCGTCGTGCTATGGCTGCGGCGGCGACCGGCGGGACGGCTGGGCGCGCCACCGCCACGCCCGCGCCCGGGTTTCGCGCGCGGGTTTGGCGTGCTTCTCGTGCTGCTCGGGGTGCTGCTGCCGCTGTTCGGGCTGTCGCTGCTCGCGGTGCTGCTGGTCGAGCGGCTGGTGCTGCGCCGCTGGCCAGCCGCGCGCATCTGGCTTGGCCTGCCGCCACCGGGGATTGTTTCGCCGGCATGATCGGTTAGCCTTCCTCCACGCGCGAGGGGGAGAGGGCATGGCACGACCGAGCACCGGCACGATGGTCCGCGCGGTGGGATTTTGGGGACTGGCGGCGCTGGTGTTCAACGGCATCGTCGGCGCCGGCATCTTCGCGCTGCCAGGCGGCGCGGCGCGCTTCGCGGGTGGCATGGCGCCGCTCGTCGTGATCGCGGTGTGCCTCGCGCTGATGCCGATCGTGCTGCTGATGGCGCGATTGAGCGCGCTCTATGACGAGACCGGCGGCCCGATCTGCTATGCGCGCGACGCCTTTGGCCGGTCGACCGCGTTCCAGCTCGGCTGGATGCAATCGCTGTCCAGCGCGACCTCGGCGGCGGCGAACAGCAATTTGTGCGCCGACTATGTCGCCCGGCTGCTGCCCGCGCCGCTCGCCGGGCCGCTCGGCCATGCGTTGCTCGTCTTGCTGTTGCTGGGAGTCGTCGGCGCGATCGCCTATGCTCCGGTCGCGCGCGGCGATGCGGTGCTGCGCGCGGCCTCGCTCGCCAAGCTCGCGCCGCTGATCCTGCTCCTCGTGCTGGCGGTGCCCGCCGCGCTGATGGCGCAGGGCGCGGTGCCGCATCCCGTCGAGCCGTCGCTGCCCCGCGCGGTAACGCTGGCCGCCTTCGCTTTCGTCGGGTTCGAGGTCGCGCTGACGAGTGCTGGCGAAGCGCGATCGCCGCGGCGCGATTTTCCCCGCGCGCTGCTGCTGGTGTTCCCGGCGGTGGGGGTGCTCTACGCGGCGCTGTGCGGCGCCTATGGCCTGCTCGCCTTCGATCCGGCGGTGACGGACGGCGCGCCGCTGGCGACGCTCGCCGCGCATCTGGTCGGCGTCGGGGGCATTTTGCTCATCGTGCTGGCGGCGGTCGCCTCGATCCTCGGCAATGTCACGACCAGCGCGATGGTGGTGCCGCGCCGGCTGGTCGCGCTCACGGCGATGGGGCAGTTGCCGGGGTGGTTCGGGCGGATCGACGCGCGGGGCGTGCCGACCAACGGCACGGTCTTCACCATGACGGTGCTGGTCGCGCTCGCGCTGAGCGGCGGGTTCGCGGTGCTCGCGATGATGACGGTTGCCTCGCGGCTGATCGTCTATGCGGTGTGCATCGCCGCGCTGCCGCGGATCGATCGGGGGCGGGGGACTTGGACCTTGGCGGTGCTCGGCGGCGTGGTCTGCGCGGCGTTGGTGGCGATGAGCGAGCCCGCGTCGTGGCTGGCGGTCGCGGTGGCGGCGTTCATCGGCGTCGCGCTCCAGGCGCTCGCGCGCGCGGCCCCACGCCCGGCTTAGCTCACTCGGCCGCCGCGTCGTCGAGCAGCGCCGCCTGCAGCCGCCACTGGTGCCGCGCGATATAGCCGGCGGGCAGCTCGAGCCGGATCTCCAGCGCGATCTCGTCCTCGCCGCTCAGCGTTTCGATGTCGCGAAGCGTACGGATGCCGTGGCGCTCCAGATCGCCGGCGAGCGCCGGGGTCATGCCGCGCAGCCGGGTCAGCGGCGGCGAGGGGGCAAGGCCAGGCGCCGGTGTGTCGGTCGACGCGGTGGGCGGGATGAAGGTGACGACCGGCTCGGCCGCGGGGTCTGGTTCGACAGCCGGTGCCGGCACATCGACCGGCTCGGCCTGCACGGCCGGCTCCGCCGCGACCACGATGGCGGGTTCGGGCGCGGGGGGCTGCTCGGGCGGGGGCGGGGCGATCACCGCCGCCGGGAGCGGCACGTCCGCGTCACCGCGCGCCGCGGCGAGTTCGCCCTCCAGTCGCGCGATGCGGCGAAGCTTTTCGGCGAGCAGCGTCTCGCTCTGGTCGCGATAGGCGGCGTAATAGTCGCGCTCGACGATGAACCGCCGGCGCCAGACGCGACCGCTGAGATTGGCGGCATAGCCCGCCGCCAGCCCGCCCAGAAAGGCGGCCGCGACGATCGCGAACAGCAGCAGCGGTGACAGCGTCATCTCGTTCACCCGGGCCTAACCATGCGACTCGTTGTGATCCGCGCGCTTGCCGCAATCAAGCGCGCGTTTGGGCCGTTTTCCCGCCTAATTCCCATGACTGAACGCATCGGCGATCGAACAGGCCGCCGGACCCAGAATGACGACGAACAGCGTCGGCAGAATGAACAGGATCAGCGGCACGGTCATGATCGCCGGCAGGCGCGCGGCCTTTTCTTCGGCGCGCATCATGCGTTCGTTACGGAATTCGGCCGACAGCACGCGCAGCGCGCTGGCGAGCGGGGTGCCGTATTTCTCGGTCTGGATCATCGTCGTCACGACGCCCTTCACCGCGTCGAGCTTTACCCGCCCCGCCAGATTCTCGAACGCCTGACGACGATCGGTGAGGAAGCCCAGCTCGATCGAGGTGAGGGTGAATTCCTCGCCCAGCTCGGGATAGGCCTTGCCCAGCTCGCGCGCGACGCGGGCAAAGGCCGCGTCCACCGTCAGGCCCGCCTCGGCGCAGATCACCAGCAGGTCGAGCGCGTCGGGCAGCCCCTTGCGGATCGCGTGGCTGCGCTTCTGGATAAGATTGTCCAGATAGATGTCGGGCGCCTTGTACGACAGGATGAACGTGCCCGCGACCAGGCCATAAGCCTTGAGCGGACTCCAATCCGCGAACATGCTGGTGCCATAGACCAGGTATAGCGCCAGCGAGCCGAACACGATCGGCAGCACCAGCCGGCCGAAGATCACGGCGACGCCATATTCCTTCGATCGGATGCCCGCCTGGACCAGCTTTTGCTGCGCGGTCTTGACCTGTTCGTCCTGCAGCACCTTCATCGACTGCAGCATGGTGCGGATGATGTCGGTCGTCTGGTTCTGGCGGATCAGGCTGGCGCGGCGTTTGGAGGTTGAAGCGGTGATGCCGGCCTTCAACTGCTCGCGGCGGTCGTTCAGCGCCTTCAGCCGGCGCTCCATCGGATCGTGGAGCAAGCGCCGCAGATAGAAGCCGAACGGGATCGCGAGCGCGCAGGCCGCGAGCGTCATCGTCGCCAGCGAGTAGACGTTCACCCCCATCAAGGTGGGTGAGGCGGCGGTGCCAAGAGCAAGGGTCGCAAGCATCGGCTAAATCTCGAAACTGACCATCTTGGCCATGATGAAGCCCCCCAAACCCATCCAGATCATGCCGCCGACGCCCGCCACCATCAGCCGCGGATCGGTGAAGAAGTGCAGCAGGTAATCGCGGTTCACCATCCAGACGAGGCCGAAGACGATGAACGGCAGCGAGCCGACGATATAAGCCGAAGCTTTCGATTCCGACGACATCGCCTTGATCTTCAACTTCATTTGCGCGCGACCACGCAGCACCGTGGCAAGGTTCGACAGCGTTTCCGCCAGATTGCCGCCGGTCTCGCGCTGGATCGCGATTGTAATGCAGAAGAACTGGAATTCGGGCGTCCCCAGCCGATCGGCGGTTTCCTGTAGCGCCACGTCCATCGTGCGGCCGATCTTCATCTTGTCAGTGATCGCGCGGAATTCCACGCCGACCGGCCCGGGCACTTCGGTGCCCACCACCTGCATCGTCTCGGCGATCGGCAGGCCCGAGCGCAGGCCGCGCACCAGCAGTTCGATCGCATCGGGAAATTTCGCCGTGAACTTCTTGATCCGGCGACTGATCGTCATCCCGACCGCCAGGTGCGGCAACCCACCGCCGGCGAACAGCCCGATCAACGCTGCAAGCAGCAGCGGCAGCCCAAGGACGAGCATCACCACGGTGACCGTCGCGAACAGACCGGCGGCGACCAAGCCATATTGGCCAACGGTCCAGCTTTCGCCGGTCATCGACAGCCGCTTCTGCAGCTTCGCCGGGTTGGGCAGGAAGCTGTAGAACGCCTTGTCGATCCGCGAGGCGTTGTTGGTCTTGATTCGGCGCAACTGCGCTTCGACCGAAGCGGCGGCGGTGTTGGCGTGGCGCTGGGTGAGCGCCTTCAGCCGCCGCGTCTTCGCGCGGCCCGGACTGTCGCCGCGCATCATCAGCAGGGTGCCGCCGCCGATGACGAGCAGCCCCAGCACCACTGCGGCGATGATCATCATCGGCGACATCAGTACCTCGTGCGCGGCTGGCGGATCATGGGGGTCAGGCGTCCTTGGACTTGCGCGACATCAAGCCGCCCAGCAGCGACCCACCAGATTTGCCGCCATCGCCCTTGTCCTTCTTGCCACCCTTGCCCTTGGCGGGGGCGGCGTCCTCGCCGTCGGTCACGGCCAGCAGCTGCGCGGCGAAGGCGGGGAGCGGCGCGATCGTCTTGCTGCCCTTGCCCGCCTCGACGAATGGCTTGCCGACCTTGGCGGCCTGCGCGGCGAGTTTCTGGTCGAACGGGATCAGCAGATCCGCCTTGCGCTCGATCGAATTCTCGAAATCCTTGCGGCTGATCTCGACCAGGCCATTGGCATGGACCTTGTTCGCCACCACGAAAGGCTGCGCCTGCGGGGCGTTCTGCTTCAGCCAGGCGAGGACGCGGATCGTGTCGCGCGCGGCGGCGAGGGTCAGCTCGGTCACCACCACCGCCACCTGCACCTCGCTCATCAGATGCGGGTGATTGACGAGCATCGCGCGCGGCAGATCGGTGATCGTGCATTCGAACGCGGCGCGCATCTCTTCCTGCAACTGGTAGAAGGCCGAGCCGTCGCTGATCAGCGGGGCGTTGATCGGCGCCTCGGCGGACAGGATCGCGAGCCGTTCGGTCGCGCGCACCATCGCGCGTTCGATGAACAGCCCGTCGATGCGGCTGGGATTCTCGATCGCATCGGTCAGGCCGCGACCCGGCTCGAGATCGAGCGCGAGCGCGGCGGTGCCGAAATGCACGTCGAGATCGAGCAGCGCGGTGGTGCGCGAGTGCTTCTCGCTCAGCAGCCAGGCGAGCGAGGCGGAGACGCTCGACGCGCCGACCCCGCCGCGCGTGCCGATCACGGCGATGCCGCAATGCGGCCGCTCGACCCCGGCATCGACCGGCTTGGGCGCGTTGAGCAGCGCCTGCGCGGTGGCGAACGCCTCGCGCAGCAGATCGGGGCTCAGGGGCTTCAGCAGATAATCCTGGATGCCGCTCGCGACCAGGTCGCGGTACAGCCGCACATCGTTCACCTGGCCGGCGGCGATCACCACCGTGCCGGGCTCGCACACTTCGGCGAGCGCGTTGATGTCGTTGAGCGGATCGCCGCTTTCCGACAGATCGACGAACAGGATCTGCGGGCTCGACGAGACCGAGAGCGACTGCACGGCGTTGCGCAGACCGCCCTTGTTCACCTTTTCGGGTGCCCAGCCGAGCTCGCCCGCGATCGTGCGGATCGTTTCGGCGGTCGCCTCGTCGCAGACGAAGCCGATAAAGGGTTCACGCGTGGTAGGACGCCAAGGTGCATTCATCTCAGTTCCCCCCTCGCGCGCTTTCGGCCTTTACCTGATTGCCCTTGCCGGTTGGCACGGCGCTGCGCAGCGTCTGCACCGCCCGCGCGCCGGTCACCGGATCGGTCGTGGGGCTGCCCGCCTGACCGAGCACGAGGTCTTCGGGCCGGGCGACCATCGACGCCAGATTGGTGTTGATCGCGCATCCGTGGTTCGAGCTCGTATTGCCTTCGAACTCGGGATATTGGACGCGGCTGAAATCGGGGCAGTTCGGTACCCGCGCGACCGAGCGGGTGACGATGACGCGAACCGTGCCGGGAACCGTCGCCGCCTGGGTGATCGGCGTCGCGTCGCTCAGGATCAGGCCATAAGGTGCGATGATCGCCGCCACCTGCGCGCGCGTACCGCTGGTCGCCGCTTCGTCGATCGACACGCGATCACCATAGCTCAGCCGCAGCGAGGCGAACCAGCCGGCGAGGCGCTGCGCCTCGCCGGGGGCGAGGCCGCTCGCGCCGGTGGTCACGTCGAACGTGTAATCGGTGCGCGAGACGACCGGCTGATGGACCGATTCGAGCCCACGATTCTGGGTGCCTGTGCAGGCGGCGAGGAGCACCGGCACGGCGAGGGCGAGCAGCGGACGCAGTTTCATCGGGCGCATTCTCCGGATCATTGCAGGCTGAAGCCCGGCGCGGCGCCGGACGTTTTACGCGGATCGGCGGGCAGCGCCTTTTCCTCGCGCCCCGCCCGCGCCGGCTTGGCCGGAGCAGGGGCCGGGGCGGGCGGCGTGTCGAGCGCGCCGACCGAGGGAGCCGCGCCTTCGGGCACGGCGACGCTCGGCTTCGGACGGGCGCCGCCATTGGTGCCCTTGCCGAGTTCGCCCAGGAACACGCGGCCGAGATCGGTCGGCGCCTTGTAGCCGTCGGTCGGCAGCGCGATGTCGCCGGCGTTCACCGGCTTCACCAGATAGGGCGTGATCACGATCACCAGCTCGGTTTCCTGGCGCTGGAACGAATTGGAGCGGAACAGCGCGCCGAGCACCGGCACGTCGCCCAGGCCCGGTGCCTGATCGATCGAGTTGTTGTGGTTGTTCTGCAACAGCCCCGCGATCATGAAGCTCTGGCCCGAGCCAAGCTCCAGCGTCGTCTCCGCCCGGCGGGTGGAAAGCGCCGGGATCGTGGTGCCGTTGATCTGCACCGCGCCATTGCCCGTCAACTGCGACACTTCGGGGCGCACGCGCAGGCTGATCCGGCCATCGGCCAGCACCGTCGGCGTGTAGGACAGGCTGATGCCATATTGCTTATATTCGACCGACACCGCGCCCAGCCCCTGGCTGATCGGGATCGGAATTTCGCCGCCCGCCAGGAAGCTGCCGGTTTCGCCCGAAAGCACGGTGAGGTTGGGCTCGGCGAGCGTCGTCACCTGGCCGTTGCGTTCGGCGAGATCGAGCGAGCTGAGGAAGTCCATCCCCAGGAAGCGACCCGCGGCGCCCAGCGTCGTGCCATTGGCGACCGCGCTGGGGAAGTTGAAGAAACTCTGCCCCGGCACGCGGCCATTGGTGTCCACCGCGCCACCCGCTTGTCCGGGCACGCCCGGCACCGTGCCGATCACGCCCTGGCGCCCCTGGCTGATACCGAAGGTGAAGCCATTGCCGTTGTCGCGGTTCTGCAGGTTGACGCCGATATTCTTGACGAAGCTGCGGCTGACCTCGGCGAACTTCACCTGCAGATTCACTTGCAGCGGCGTCGCCGTCTTCAGCCGGTTGATCACCGCGAATTTGAGCTGCGCGCCGGGGGCGTTGGGATCGACCCCCGGGTTGAGCGCGGCGGTGACCAGCGCTTGCGCCTGAGCGATGTCGTCGGGCGAGGCGACCGTGCCGTTCAACACCGCGAGCTGGCCGGCGGTGGTGACGGTGATGTTCGCCCCCGGCAGCGCCGCGCGCAACATCTGATCGAGCGCAGTGATGTTCTGCGCGACGCGCACCCGCGTCGAATAGATCACCTGGCCGCTCTTGTCGGTCGCGAACACGGTCGCTTCGCCAAGGGCGATACCGAACAGGTTGATGTGGCGCGGGTCGCGGACATAGACGTCGGCGATGTTCGGCGCCGACACCCAGACATCGGCGACCGCCGCCGGCAGGGTGATGAGCTCGCCCTCGCCGATCGAGAGCAGCACTTCCCGGGTCGGCCGTTCGGCGCCCGCGGGCAGCGGCGCGATGCGCGCCGAGCGGGTGGCGGCGGTGCGGGCCGCGGCGGCGCGCAGGC
>FRDC01001981.1_pt1 | contig 32616 bp, 30 predicted proteins | sample 1106171 | NCBI WGS metagenome assembly FRDC01 (sample SAMEA3930566, study PRJEB13176) | freshwater metagenome | biome: Drinking water system; feature: drinking water; material: water | place: Singapore | collected 2014-12-20 | reverse complement strand
TTCTTCGTGTAATCGTGAATTAATCAGACGTTCCTTAGAAGATTGGTTCATGCCAACACCTGTACGAAGTGATGCGATGCTAGGTCCTCCGCACGTTTAGCCTGCTCTGCGTCACTGCCTCAGCGGTGGTCAGAGCCGGTCGACTCTCTGTCCTGGAACTCGCAGGCCTCTACGCCAGGGTTGAGCGTCCTTGTCCCGCCGAATGAATGAATCCGTCATATATCCACAGTAAAGCACCCGTCATTTTCCCACCCTCCGGTTGTGGCTTTTCCGCCGGAGAAGGATCCTCGATGGTGAATTCTCCACAGCGGTCACATTCTGGAATATCGTCCCCCCTCGAATGCTCTGAGGGGGGGCCGTGTTGCGAGTAGTATGGTCTTCGAGACTTTTGTTAGCCGATCTTGATCGGCACATGCTGACGGATAAAGGTGATGATCGGTTCGACATCTGACTCTGAGTAATAGTGCTTTCGCACTCCTTCCTCGAACACGTTCAATGCGTTACGCACGAGTTGTTGTGCCAACACACTATCTCCGGCCTCCTGAGCTCTGGCTGCCTCATCCAACTTTCGAAGCACGGATGCCTGGGGAGTCCGCGGATCGCTGGCATACACATTCCGGTAATCCTTCTTGAGAAGTTCCTGCTCAATGTCCTTGACCCACGATGCCGCGTAGGCGTCTGCGCCGGAGATCCAGCCCGCTGCTTCTAATGATGATGGCATCAGCGCTATCCCGCCGATCGCAAGGGACAGCGCGCACAAAACAGCTGTAACTCTCATGTGTCCCTCCTTGGGTTAAGGGTTTGGGTTGAGTTCTATGGACAGACAAGCTGCCGTACGGTTCCATTGTCCAATGGGCGTAGGACGATTCCGCCTGTGGGGGTACGAATAATTCTTCGTGTAAACAAGTCAAGGCCCTTTCTGAACCTCAAGCCGCAGGGTCCACAGAGTTCAGGCTCTTGACCACAATGAAACAGGAATTATTTCTCAATGGGCCACGTACGCCGCTGGCTCGCTATGTCATGAGCACATGAGTCGCTGACCTAACGGAGAAGGATCATTCACGGTTCATGTACAGGGGGGAGAGGCGTCTGCGAGAAACCTAAAACGTCAGAAAGGAGGCTCTCTATGAAGCTGGCACGTTGGAACCCGTTGCGTGAGTTAGAGGAGATATCCGATCGACTTAACCGTGTCTTTCCTCGCCAGAATGTCCGCGAATCAAACGGGAGGGAGATGATGACCGTCGCGGATTGGACCCCACCCGTGGATATCAGCGAAACCGATGAAGCTTTTCACATTGCGGCGGAACTCCCTGAGGTCAAGAAGAGTGATGTAAAGGTGATTTTGGAGAATGGCGTTCTCACTCTGCAAGGCGAACGGAGGCTGGAACCGGAGCAAGAAAATCATAAGATTCATCGGGTAGAGCGGTTATATGGGCAGTTTGTCCGAAGCTTTACTCTTTCCGATGCGGTCGATGACACGAAGGTGAAGGCTGAGTTCAAGGACGGTGTGCTACATCTCCATCTGCCGAAATCAGAGAAGACCAAACCTAGAACCATCGAAGTGAAAGTGGCGTAACAGCGATTATCCCATCTTGGCATCGCGATGCTGATGTGAACGGCCCGTTTCTTAGCAGGGACGGGCCGTTCTGTCTCCCGCACCTGATGCCCCTTGGCTATGTCTGCCCCGGTATTATTGAAAAGCCATCGAACCGCTGGACTGGATGGACTTGGTGAAGGGCCCGCTGCCTAGCCAGCTGTCATAGCAGTCTTCAGCCCCGGTCCTTCACGCAGCCTTCCTTCCCTGCTTCACTGAATCCAAATTAACTCGGTATGTCCCAAAGACATGGCAAGGAGGTGAGCGGAAATGGGTAAGGGTTCAGATAACGGCCTGTTAATCCTACTAGGAACAGTTCTTGTCGGAGTCATTGTGTTCATCCTTCGTGCCAGGTTCAGATCCTATGATCGGGTCTACGCTCCAGTCTGAGGATCCTCTCCTGCAAGTGATCGCGAAGGCGCAAGGCCATGGCACGACGCCTAGCACGATCCAACGAGCACCATCGGAGCGGCCCGGCAAAGGTGATGGTAGGGGGCGGAACATTACGTAGTACCGCAGGATGCCGGAACTCATAGCCTTCGACCGTCTGCCGAAGTGTTGGTTCAGGATAACGCCCGCACCAAGCAGTCGCCTTTCGTCCTTCTGCGGATTGTCGATTTGAGAGGAGCCAATCCATGACCGCTGTCTTGCCCATTCTTGTAAAGCTGTGAAGACATCCCCCGTTGCGGGCCAGCATCGATTTTTCTCGTGCCATGCCGTGATACGATGCAGGGTAACAACAGGGAGAAGAAAATCAAGGTGGGAACTGGCGGGGATTCTCCGGGGCCCTCTTGAACGGTTTGACACTTGTGCTCTCTCCCGCGCTTTCCCCCCCCCTTGACTCATCAAATTCTTGAGTTACTCATCTACGCGCAGTAGACAGGCTGGACTGGATGGACGTTGGTGAAGGGCTCACTGTCTAGCCAGCTGTCATAGCGGTGTATGACCCGGCCCTTCACGCAGTCCTCCGGCTCCGGCTCAATTTTCCATAACAATTTTCCAACACTCACAAGGAGGGGAGTGCTATGGCTTAGAAAGGCCAATTGCCGGTGTTTTGGTGTTGCTGAGGTAATGAATCAGAGAGGAAACGATGATGAGGTTTGGACAAAGTAGAACGCACAAGTCTTGGAGCGGTTTGACCATTCCTCGTGGCCATGCATGCGATGATCGCGATGAATGGGAAGAGCCTTCCACACGGAATGTCTCTGTTGCAAGCCGCATCGTAAAGAAAGGAGGAATTGCCATGCAAAACAAATCCGGTGTCCTGCGTAACATCTTTATGGTCGGCCTGTTATTGGGAGGCTTGGCTGTCCCTGGAATTGCCGCCCAGGATGTGGCAAGGGAAGCCGCGTTGCCACGCGCATTTCAGGGCGCCAGTCTGGGGATGCCCCTGTCTGACTTCGCAGCGGTTGTCCCTGAAGCAAAGCGTGTTTCACTCGCAAGGCGCGATCAGACACAACGTACGGTGGTGGTTCCATCAAAAGATCGCTCCCTCCAGCGTGTCGAATATCGTTTTTCCGATGATCAGCTCCGAGAGCTGGTCATCCATTACAACCCTAGCGAAGTGCCCGGGGGGTACCAACGACTGCTCGAAAGATTACGAGAGTCCTATGGGAAGCCTATTGCGGAGAATCTGCAAGAATATGATTCGGGGCCTGATGTCGTCCTGGTGAAGAAAACAGTCTGGAAGGATCATGCCACGATGGCTAGTTTGACGGAGTCTCGCAAGATTTTTGACGACAGACGTGAGCTGATCCTGACGATTACAGACCGTAATCTTCAACAAGCCTTCGAGGAGGATCAAGAGCATCGCCGTCGGCAGCGGGAGCTAAGCATTCCCGTTCCAACATCTGATCATGTGATTCAAAACAGGCAAGCGGCGATGTCTCGTTCAGAGAGTATGCGTGACGGTCATGCAGGTGGATAGACGGCATCGATGTAGTCGGACGGACACGACCGAAGATGATGAACGGTTGGACATCGTAGCTGTAAGGCTGTGAAAGGAGGTGGCTAACCATGAAATATTTGCGCTGGGTTCTAGCGCTTATCGCGACATGGCTCATCGTGGCGCCTTTCATGGTCGCGATGCGAATCGTGTGACGACTATATTCAGTAGCCGGTTAACTGAAGGGCTTGGCCGGGTTCCAGGCCAAGCCCTTCAGTGATTTCCCGGAGGACCAAGGCAGTGAGATCAGCGGTGACAGTGGCCACAGCGACATTCCGAACCCGTGCCAGTGCCGTGGGTTAATGGATGGGTTTGGTGCGGCTCATTTCCGTAGGTGGTGTTTCACGTCTGAGTTGCTGGAAAAACTCCTGGAGGAGTGCCTGACTCTCCTGTTCAAGGAGACCGCCCAGCACTTCAACCCGATGGTTCAGCCGGCGCTCGGCGGGAATGTCGAAGATTGATCCGCAGGCGCCGGCCTTCGGATCCCAGGCGCCGAAGACGAGCCGCGCGATGCGGGATTGTACGATGGCGCCGGCACACATGGCACAGGGCTCCAAGGTCACGTAGAGCGTGGCGTCAGTCAGACGCCAACTGCGCAAGAGCTGAGCCGCCTGCCGGATGACGATCAGTTCCGCATGACCCGTCGGATCTTGCGTGGTTTCCCGGTTGTTGTGCGCAGAGGCCAGCACCTGCCCCTCATGTACGAGGACTGCGGCGATCGGCACTTCGCCGACTGCCGGCGCCAGCGCCGCCTGCTGGAGGGCCATCTGCATGAAATGGAGATCGCGATCGTACGGCTGCTGCATGTGGTGTGGATCGTACGGAATCAGTGTCTATGCAGGGAATGCTAACATAGACGACCCCGGATGGAACAGCTCTGCGTCTTGCATTCCGCGCGGAGGCGAGCGCAGTGCGCAAACGTGTGCCTGTATTTATGGTTTGCGAGATGCGCGTTACGGAAACGCTTTTTCCATCCTGCGCTCGCCTCGCACCGTCGGCGAAGCGGGCTTCACACTTCACCGTTCGACAGGCTCACGGTCCTGAGCAGAGTCGAAGGACGAGATACGAGCGACAGGGTTCTAGGGCAATTGACTGGAAAGGTAGACCGGGCCTGAAAGTTCAGAACGTCCGCCGACCGGTTCCAGGCTGACGATAAATTGCTTGGCATTTTTGAAGTTGGGCAGGGGTGTGACGAACAAGTGCGAGGTTTCTCCGCTGCTTACCTGGAATATCCCCACGCTCACAGGTTTTTCGTATATGGCCCATACCTGATACGTCGCTCCATCCGGGCTGGCGGGGAGATTGACCGCATAAAGCCATGCTTTCTTCGTTCGGGCATCGAACAGGAACATGCCCGCTGCCGGCTTCGCCATCGTTGTCCCGGCCATGGGGATCGCTTTGACGTCCGGAGTGCGCAGCAAGAGGCCCAGTTCATCCTGCGGCGCCCGCAGCGGCGGCCCGCCGCGCAGGGCGAGTTGTGCCTGAGCATCGTCCAATTCAGCCTCACGCTGGATCAGTTGGTCCTTCAGGGATGCCACGTCAGACGTTCGGCGTTGGATGTCCTCCCGCGACGCGGTCAGAGATCGCTCGCGCTCAGCAAGGGCGGATCTGGTTCTGTCTAACTCAGCTTGCAATTGAGCCAGTTTTGTCGTGTCCTCGGCGATTCGAGTGTGGAAATCCCATGCGAAGTAGCCGCCGCCGGCGAGGAGGGCGAGGAGGACGACTCCTGTCACCCAGGCAAACGACGAGGCTGGAGACGGCTCATCCGGTGGAAAGAGATGGTTCATCCATTCGCCTGGCTCGAGGCTTGGCTTGTTCAGTGGTTGAGTGACGGATTCCGCAGCAGCGGCCGGTGTTCGTGCCGCCATAATCTTGGCCTTGATGGCCCGGGGTGGCTGTGTGAGGGTGAGACTGAACGGGAGAAGAACGGCCACCGACTGATGTTCCTTGAGGGAGGCGTGACAGGCGAGACATCCGGAGAGCAAATGCGCCTCAAGCACTTGCCGTTCGGTCCGTTCCAAGGCTCCAACGGCATACAAGGGGACTGCATCTTCCAATTCTTCGTGTGTCATAACGAACCGGCCCGGTCCCAATGGCAGCGCAATGCTTCGCGTAACTTAGACATGCCCAGTTTGATACGCGTCTTCACGGCGTCTAATGGCTCATTGAGCCGCGCTGCGATTTCCGCCCTGGACAATCCCTCATAGTAGGCCAGTTCGATAGCCTGCTGCTGAGGTCGCGGCAGGTCGGCCCATGCCCCGCTGACCAGGCTCTTGAGTTCTTGATCCGCGTGCGATTCAAATGGGCTGGAACAGCGGTCTGCGCCGGTCGGTGCCAAGGAGCCTGCGTGCAGGTCACCGGCTTGGTGACGGGGACGAGCGCCAGGCATGCGCAATCGGTCTATGGCACGACTGTGTGTCAGGGTGATGAGCCACGCGATGGGCGTCCCTCGCCCGACGTCGTAGCGCACGACCTTTCTCCAGATTTCGAGATAGACCTCTTGCAGAAGTTCTGCGGCGTCCTCACGGCTGCCCAGAATCCGTATGGCCAGGCTGTATAGCAGTGTGCAGGATTGGTCGTAGAGCTGGCTGAAGGCCTGATGGTCCCCCTTCGCCACGCGGGCCATCAGTTTGGGGTCAATGGTCGATGCCGCGAGCTGTGCCTGCTGTAATGGACTATCCATAGATGTAGTCTGTTCGACGCGAACATCGGAGTTTGTCAACGACAAGAACTATATACCTACCGGATGGATCGGGCAAAAGGATATGTGAAATACGAATGGACGCCCGGTAGCTGAGTTTCAGAAAAACCGTGCTAAGTGGGAAGCCGCTTCTTCCGCTCCTGTCGCGGCGGCCGGCGTTGCCGGTACTGGAAGATCCAATGCCGATTGGATTGCAGGCGCCCATCGCCCGCCGACAAAATCCTCTTTGGTCAGTTCCACTCCGCGTCCATGGCGATGGAGATAGTCTACAAGCGGCTGTTCATCGGCAAAGTTGTATCGACGGACATAGACGAGCGGTATGCCAAGTGCGACGGCTTCAACGAGGGTGCCATACCCCGGTTTGGTCAGAATGGTATCGACGGATGCCAGCAGCGTCTTAAATGAGAGCGGCAGAGACTGAGTAGAGATGACTCGAGTGCTGTCCGAAGGAATGGGTCCGTCGAAGAGGAAGCGATAGCTGGTCAACGGTTCAAGTTGCGCAAAAGGAAGTGACGCCTGCGGTATCCCGCCGAATCCCACGAGCACGGTCCGTTCCCCCGGAGCGAGATGCAACAGCGCAGCAAGCTGTTCTCGGGCTGAGGCCGCCGGCTCGGCGATAGGTCCGATGTCGATGAGAGACGTAAAGAGCTCCATCTTCGGAGCAGGCGTGATGCGGAGCGCGAGATCAGCCTTGGCATAGGCTTGTCGAATGGATTGGAGCAGTGTCCATCCGGCGATGTCAGGCGGCGCCGGATATTCTGCCAGGACCAGATCCCAGGTGAGACTGACAAGGGCGACGGTGGGACAAGCGGCCTGCGCGCCGGCCGCCACGGCCAGGTACGGCGTGTCAGCCAGGACCACGTCCGGACGGACGGCGCGCATCGCTTCGACCTCCGCGCGCATCCGGTCGTCCCAGGTGAGGTGAAACCGGTTGTGTTCGCGCCAGGTGGCGTCCACATCGATCGTCAGCGGGCCGTTCTGAATGCAACCGATATCCTGTTGGACCGCGCTCAACTCCCAAGGAACCCTCAGGCGGTGTTCGAAGAACGAGGCAGGGACCATTGTTCGCAGCAGCACGCGGAGATCGGGAACGAGCCGGCCCAGGGCATTGAGCACAGGCACCACTTGCGCAGCGTGACCGAATCCGTGTGCTGAGATCGCAGCCCAGAGGAGCGGCATGATTAAAAGACGTGAAACGTGTGACGTGAAACGTGAAGCGCGGGCTGACCGGGATGGGGACGCATGCAGACGCGCACGGCTATCCTACTAATGTGTGCGATTTTACTCGGATCAACTGGAGGAATGGTCCGATTCCATCGGGGCGATGTTGTACAACAATTCAAGATCGAATTCGTCGACCAATTCGTTGAATGCGCCGGTTCCCATATCGGAGCGCACTTCAGCCATCACGAGGTCAATGGCCGGGGCGGCATGTTGTCCATATTGTGTGACGGCTGTTTCAATCCGTTTTCTGGCATCGTCGAGGTTCACAGGCGACTCCTCTCTTGTACAGGGGTACTCATCCAAGGGTGAGCAACAACTGCTGCATCTCAGGTACCAGATCCTTGCCGCCATTGGATCGTCCCGAGAGTGCTGCCTCAATGCCGGCGGCGAGAATGGGTTTCGCGTCGGCTGTCTTGCCCAATCCGATCAACGCACGGCCCAGAGCCAGATGGGACGCGACATGTGTGGGGTCCAATTGTGTGGCGACGGTGAGATGTTCGACGGCTTCCTCAACACTGCCGCCTTCCTGGAGGATCTTGTTGCCGAGGCCATACCGGCCGAGAAATCCTCTTGGGTGTTTGGCGACCATGAGGCGAAATGCAGCAATGTCCATGACGTGCGTCTCCGTTTGTATCGAGCGCCACTATACCATTGAAGGAGTTGGATCGGCCAGATGCCCGGGTGGCATTCCGGTGAAATATGTCATGTGAGGCAGGGGAGGAACAGAGAGCGTGTCGTAGGACTGTCTGCGAAAGGCGTTTCACCGTTCGACCCTTCGATGGACTCAGGGTCCCGAGCTGTGTCGAGGGACAGGCTCACGGTCCTGAGCATAGCCGAAGGACGAACGACGAGCGCCGAAGACCAGAATGATCTGTCGGCGGAATTGGTAGAAGGCTTCGTGAAAATGTGGGTTAGGGAGCTGGATGCTCCGAGACTTGAATAGCAGGAAGAGCTCCCTGAAGGGTTGCAGGCCGCCGTGCCTTCACGGTGACAGTGTGGATCGTCGAGGCCGGCAAGGGCGTCTTGCTCGCCATATACAAAGGAGTGTCTTGCACCAATTGATTCATCAGTGCGTTCAGACAGGTTTCGATCACTTGTCCCTTCAGCTCATTGATCACGACGGGGCTTGCGCCGAACAGATTGTAATGGGCTGTCCCGGATGATCGTGCTTCATAGTGCGTCACGTGCCCGTCCCAGCGCTCAAGTTCCAGATGCGCCTGCGCGGTATAGTCGTAGTCCAGCTCGATGATCGGCGAGAGGAGGAACATGGAGGCGCCGATGGCGATGCCCTTCAAGGCTGTGTGCCCTGAATGCGAGTCGATCGTTTCGTCGAATGTGACCCGGGCAGTGACCGCCTTGCCGTCGGGCAAAGCGGAGGCTCCTCCGAGAGGAATGAGCGTGGAAAAGAGGCGCGTTTCCTGAACCGCGTTCAAGACCCGGCGCTCGGTTTCGGGCGAAGGATTTTGAGGCGTCCCGTTCTGCGACAGGCGGAAGGTGTCCATCACCAGTGGGACCCGTTCATCGCTGGAGAGTGCATGGGAGATGGTTTCGTGTGGACCTGATGAGGGAGGTTTCACGTCGATCCATCGAGTGCATGCGGTCAGGCCGCACAGCACGAATCCCACGAGACCCAGGACCGACCAACGGGCATATATCGTCATGATCGTCGTCTCCTCAGAAATAGAATGAAAACCCACCGAAGGGCAGACTTGCATTCAGTCCAAGATTCGGGAATGCGGTTCCGGCATTGGAGATATGATGGAAGCGGTAGCCGGCGTTGGCGGCGAGTTGCGGTGTGAGAAACCAGGATACGCCCACTCCCCCTGTGAGGACAAAGTTGAATTCATTGGCCTGTTCGTCGATATTCCCGCCGAGATCGGTCCAGAAGGGCCCGCCGGTGAATTCCGCATAAGGCCGGAGGCGGCCCAAGGCGACGAACGTGTACTTGATTCTTGGTGTGAAGCCGACGCCATGGGTCAGAATCGGTTCGCGAAACTGGAGATAGACCATCTCGGCGCCGATCGAGACCTGGCCCCGGTACCAGCTATCGCCGATGGGATCGGTCAGAGTCATCATCCACGACGGCATCAACGCCGGGCCATGCTGTTTCGTCGTGTGCAGTTCGGTCAGGCGGTGAGAGAACATATAGCCGGCGGTGAGCCCTACTTCCTGTGTGCCGACGGTGACTGCCGGGGAAACATCGTCGGCCCGGACACCGGGCGCCATCAGGATGGTGATGAGTGTCAGGGCAGTGACGGTTCGCGCAAACAGGGTCATGCTGTCTCCAGGTCAATACCCTGTCGGCTTGTGTGCGGTGAAACTTGATCAACAGGCGTCCAGGTGTGACGTTTCAAAGGTAGCAGAGGTTTTGATCTTGTCCAGCGATTTGAAAGGCACGGCTTGTCGGAAACTGCAAGAATACTGGACAGGGGATGGAATGTGCCGGGAGATGGAAGGATCGTGAGTAGAGGGGCTAACCGGCGCGGTTCAGTTCGGCGAGGCGCACCAAATCCGATTGGAGTTCAGGCAGTGTGTATCGCTGGTCGAGCGAGACGACACGGTCCAGGCAGCGGTTTGCCGAAACCTGGTCACGGCGAGTTTCATAGATTGTGGCAAGCCATCGAAGCACCGCGGCTTCCGCCGGCTCGTTACCGAGTTTGATGTAATGTTCTGAGGCATTGTTCAGACAGCGCTCGGCTCGGACCAGATCGCCTTGGTCGAGAAAACATTTCCCTAATTGACTGTAGGTCACGGCGAGGCCTTCTTCGTTGCCGACGACACGGTGGCAATCCAAGGCCTGCGTGAATGTGGCGATCGCCTGTTCCCACTGCCCGTTGCGCGCCTCTTGCAGCGCCAGGTTGTTGTACAGAATGCCGAGCGCGCGGTCATCGTTGAGCGCGCGCAAGAGGTCCAGCGCTTCGAGGTAGTAGGGGCGGGCTTTGTCCGGACGGTCCGCGCCGATCTGGAGATTGCCGAGATTGGCCAGCGTGTGGGCGATGGCGTGCCGATTGCCTTCCGTCCGTTGAATGTCCAACACTTCGCGGTAACAATGTTCTGCGGCGGCAAAGTCCTGCATCAATGCGCAGGTGTTGCCCAGGTTGCCGAGCGAGGTTGATAGTTCACGAGGATTGTTTGCGGCCCGGTCATCGGCCACGGCGGCTTCCCAGGCAGCGCGGGCTTGCGTGAGGTCGCCACGATGAAGAAAAATCCGCCCCCGATGTTTGTGCTCATCAGCCATGGGAATTTCGTAAAGCGTGAGACGTGAGGGGGGGTAAGAACACATAATGTGCTGATTCTGTCTGTCTCAGACGCCTCACACCTTACGCCTTACCCCTCACGGGTTGGCTCAGTCGCCCCCCTTTGGCGTGTCTTTTCTAAACTCGATTTGGATCTCGTCTTCCTCTTCCAGGCCTAATCCGGCCCTGAATGACTCGTACAGTTCCTTGATCTGGTCAAGATCCTTTCCCGTCTGCGCTTCACGAGGCGCGAGATACGCTTCACACAGTCGTATTCCTGTCTCAAAATGGCGGGCGATGGTTTCTTCTGTGGCCTGCTGCCAGGTGATGTAAATGCAGAAGGCATGAAAGGAATGAGCGGCGGGGTGCCGTTGCGCAAGATCGAGCAGCCCCTCATAGGCTTTCCGTCCCGTCGAGCCCGCGTTGGAGGAAAACGTCTCCTCGATCTCAATAGCGTGGTCCCAGTCCGGGCCGAGCTCGCTTTCGGATTGGCTGAATGCGTCTTGTGCGGCTAGAGCGGCGTCAAATTGCATAGTCTACACTCCATACTGTTTCGTAGCATACGAGGGAACTGAAACAGAGGTCAATGTGTTGCGTACATCGCATGCATTTACATTGCAGTTCGCCACTCGGTAGACTGCCCCACCATTCCTATGAGTGATGAACAGCCAACTTCTGCTCCGGCAGCCGAACCCGTCTCGGCCGATCCTGTCGATCGGGTCATCCGTTACCATATTCAGACGAAGCACCATTTCAACCGCTATGCGCGGTCGCTCGGGTTTCTCGATTGGGTGAATCAGCCCGATCCGTTTCGGCGATACGAGGGCGCGCAGCTATTCTCGCTCCCATTGCTGAAGGCAGACGAGGCCCCAGTCTCACCAGCGTACGATGCAATCTATGAACATGGACGTGTTTCTTGTCAGCCTGTCAGCTTGAGCGCGTTGTCCCGTTTTTTTGAATTCGCCCTCGCCTTGTCGGCCTGGAAAAAAGCAGGGGACTCGGAATGGCCGTTGCGAATGAATCCCTCGTCCGGCAACCTTCATCCGACGGAAGGGTACGTGGTGTTGCCGGAGGTGGTTGGACTCGATCTCAAACCGGGACTGTACCACTATGCGCCCAAGGAACATGGGCTCGAATTGCGCTCGGAGTTTCCCTCTGAGCAGGTAACTCGCTTGCTGAGCCGGTTTCCAGTAGGGGCCTTTCTCTTTGGACTCACGTCGATTCATTGGCGCGAAGCCTGGAAGTATGGCGAACGGGCGTTTCGCTACTGCAATCACGATGTGGGGCATGCGATCGGGACAGCGAGGATTGCCGCCGCAACGTTGGGTTGGAATGTGGTCCTGTTGGACGGGGTGGACCAGAATACGGTTGCCTTGTTGCTGGGAACGAATCGAGCAGATGACTTTGCAGATGTTGAGGCGGAACACCCGGATTGCCTGGCCGTGATCTGGCCGTTTGGGGAGGTAAGGGGTGAGGCGTTAGGGGTAAGGGGACATATAAAAGAAGTACCGCTGTTTCTTGATGCGAAAGTCGTGAATGAATTAGCCGGTGGAAAATGGCATGGGAAGGCGAATCGGTTGAGCCGCGAACATGGAGTGCATTGGGACATTATAGACGAGGCGGCCGATGCCTCATGGAAACTTGAGGCTCAGCAATTGATTATTTCCTTGCCGGAGTCATATCCTCAGCCACCCCCTCACTCCTTACTCCTCACCCCTCACGGGTTTTCAGCTGGTCAGATCATTCGCCAGCGTCGGAGTGCCGTGGCGTTTGATGCTAAGACAGGAGTTTCATCCGCGACGTTCTTTCGTATGATGCAACGGGTTCTGCCCTGCGCTGACCGGCCGCACCAGGAACGGCCGATGCCATGGGACGTCTGGCCGTATGAGCCTGCGATTCATCTGGTGATATTCGTGCACCGTGTGGATGGACTGACGTCGGGGCTGTATTTTCTGGTGCGCGACCCCAAGAAGCTGGCGTTCGTGCAGCAGTCGATGAATCCCGAACTCACATGGACGATCGCACCGGGGTGTCCTGACGGGCTGCCGCTCTATCGGTTGCTTGAAGGCGATGCCAGAAAACTGGCAGTGCAGGTCAGTTGCCACCAGGACATTGCGGGCGACAGCGCGTTCTCATTCGGGATGTTGGCGGAGTTTGAGGGAGTGCTACGGGAGCGAGGTGCCTGGTGGTATCCCCGGATGTTCTGGGAATCGGGGCTGCTGGGCCAGGTATTGTACCTGGAGGCGGAGGCGGCAGGTGTCAGAGCCACCGGAATCGGCTGTTTTTTCGACGACCCGGTCCACGAGGTTGTGGGAATCAAGAAGTTGACTCTTCAATCACTGTATCATTTCACTATCGGCGGGCCGGTGGAAGACAGCAGGTTACAGACCTTGCCACCCTATGGGCACGTGAAGCGTATCTCGTGAAGCGTTCTTCGAGCTGGCCGCGGACGAGATACGAGGAACGAACTGACATGTTCAAGATCAAGAAGAAAGCAGAAAAGCCGAAGCCGACGGTGCTCTATAACGTCGTCGAAGACTATTCCGAATTCGATGCGCCGGGTAATGTGACGGTCTGTGCCATGACGCTCACGGAGGATCTGACCGCCCATGCCAAGATTCTCGCGGAAAGCTACGACGTGCCGTTGGACCAGATGACAACACTGCTCACCGAAGGCGGGGTCTATATCTATCCACAGGTGAGCGGCATCCTGACGCGCGGACTGTTTGCCTGCCTCGTGGACCAAACCGGCGGGAGCCCGAAGCAGACGTTCGTCTTGGATCTGATGCAGTTCGCCGAGGCGGAGCAAGCGGTTCGCGCGCGGGGTCTCTCGTTGATCGATGCGGCGCTGGACGTATTTCAGCGGACATTGCCCGATCAGTTGAAGGCAAAGCTCCGGCAGAAGAATTTAGGGTTGGACTACCGGACGTTGGATCGCGCGGTGGCCAAGGGCGGCGAGATCAAATACATCGATTTTCGCAAAGATTGGTCGCCGCATTTTAAGCGGCTGTGCATCATGCCGGATGGGCGACTGGTTGAAACAGGCGGATTGCAGGAGTTCGCCCGATTGCATGGCATTACGATGTCTCAAGCGAAGCAGCTTATCGAGCAAGGCGGCACGCTTGACGTGCAGGACGAAGTGCTGGCCTGTCAAATTGTGAACGGGCAGCCGGCGGTGGCGCGATTCAGCGCGGCGAATTACGCCAAGGCTAAGAATTTGGTAGCGGGAAAGGGACTGCATCTCATGGATGCGCTCAGCGAAGTAGGGTACAACGATCCTGCAATGATGCGCGGGCTGGCAAGAAAAACGTTGAGTGCGCAGGCTTGAAGGCAGAGGTTACGGAGTTGCGAGTTCTTCTTTTACCGCTTTGACGAGCGCATTGATATCGAATGGCTTCTCAAATGCGCGGCGGGCGCCGAAGAGTTTGGCCACGTCCAGAAAATTTCGGTCTCCTTGCGCCCCTGTCATCGCAATCACTTTGGCATCGACATACTCGCGCGTGAGTTGGAGGGTTGCTTCTAACCCGTCCGTAGCGGGCATCAGCAAGTCCATGATCACGAGGTCGGCCGGATTTTTCTGATACACCGCAAGCCCTTCGCGGCCGTCACTTGCCTCCAGTACACGGTACCCCTCCTTTTCAAGGACCTCCTTGAGGAGCGCGCGAATAGATTGCTCGTCATCGATAATGAGGATGGTGACCATACGAAATAATCCTCGAATTTTCAAATCTTACCTGGTGACAGTGATCGCTGTCCAGGGGGAAATAAATGGGGGAGAGGAGAACGCTGTGGTGCCGAGTTCGGCAAGGATTGCCACATTACTATGGAAACTCTCATCGAGATTGCCATATCGCCGCTCGATGAAGGGGAAGAAATGAGTTGACCGGTTCGGCGATTCTTGCTACGAATGCCTTACGTTCATTCGGTGCCAGTCGAGCATCTACTCTGGGAAATTGATTTCGTGAACAAGTTGGATGAGTTTGAACGGGGCCTGACCCGCCGGGTCTTTCTCCGCACATCGTTGATAGTGGCTGCAGCCGCGATGGCCGGACAGTTGATCCGTCCCTCAGTATCGTCGGCCGGAGATTTGCCGGAAGGACGGCTCACCTTTGTCAATCTCTGGACGGATGAGCGGCTGGACGTCACCTACCGCGATGAATTCGGGACCTACGATCTAGACGCGCTCGACGACGTGAATCATATCCTCCGCTGCCATCACACCGGCGAAGTCGGCGCGATGGATGTGCGTGTCATTGAGCATGTCAATCTGGTGCAGAAGAAGCTTGGAGGTGACCGCGAGATTTACGTCGTCTCCGGTTTTCGCTCTCCGGAGTATAATGCGATCTTGGTGCGGTCAGGCCGACGGGCCGCCAAGAACAGCTTACATGTGCAAGGGCAGGCGATCGATGTGCAGATTGCCGGGATCCATCCTAAAACGATCCGTCAAGCCGCGCTCGAACTGGGATATGGCGGTGTCGGCTACTATCCTCGCTCGAAGTTCGTACATCTGGACTCCGGTCCTTTCCGCCACTGGGAGGGCTCGCGTCGGGCTCGTCGTTCCAAGGCGTAATCCCTTCAACTCATCTCTCACTCCTGACTCCTCACCGGGTGTTCATGCGGGTTCGCATTTCAGCAGCAGAACGGCAAGCGGCGGCAGCGTCAGCGTCAGCGAGTGCGGCAGGTTGTGCAGGGGGATCGGGGTGGAGTGGACGCCGCCGAAGTTACCGACATTGCTGCCGCCATACACAAACGCATCGGTGTTGATGAGCTCCCGGTACTGCCCGGCTTTGGGAACTCCGATGCGGTAGCCGTGGCGAGGAACAGGCGTCAGGTTGCACACACACACGACGGAGGCGTCAGAGGCAGGCGACTTTCTCAGATATACGATCACGGAATTGTCGGTATCGCTGAAGTCGATCCATTCAAATCCGCTCCAATCAAAGTCCGCCTCGTGCAGCGCGGGTTCCGTTCGGTAGAGATGATTCAGGTCGCGAATCAGGCGTTGCAGGCCGCGGTGCGGTTCAAGGTCGCAGAGATGCCAGTCCAGGCTGGTGTCATGATTCCACTCACGCCATTGGCCGAACTCCCCGCCCATGAACAGCATTTTCTTTCCCGGATGGCTGAAGTGGTACCCATAGAGCAGCCGGAGATTGGCGAAGCGCTGCCAGAGGTCGCCGGGCATCTTGTCGAGCAGCGTCCGCTTGCCGTGGACGACTTCGTCGTGCGACAGCGCCAATACGAAGTTTTCGGTGAAGGCATAGAGCAGCCCGAATGTGATCCGGTCCTGATGAAAGCGGCGGTGGATCGGATCGAGGCTGAAGTAGTCGAGCATGTCGTGCATCCAGCCCATGTTCCATTTGAGTGTGAAGCCGAGTCCCCCTGTGTAGGTGGGGCGTGAGACGCCGGGCCAGGAAGTGGATTCTTCGGCAATCGTGATGGCACCGGGAAAGTCGCGATGGACCAGGATATTAAGTTCTTTCAAGAGTGAGACGGCTCCAATATTTTCATTGCCGCCGAATTCGTTGGGAATCCACTCGCCGGGTTTACGCCCGTAATCGAGATAGAGCATCGAGGCTACGGCGTCCACACGCAGGCCATCGATGTGGTATTTGTCCAGCCAGAAGAGCGCACTGTTGAGCAGAAAGCTGCGGACTTCGGCGCGGTCGTAATTGAAGATGCGGCTGTGCCAATCGGGATGGTAGCCAAGACGCGGGTCGGCATGATCGTACAGGTGGGTGCCGTCGAACGTCGCCAATCCGTGGGGGTCGTCAGGAAAATGAGCCGGGGCCCAATCCATGATGATGCCCAGGCCTGCTTGATGGGCGGCATCGACGAAGGCCATGAAGTCTTCGGGCGGGCCATAGCGGCTGGTGGCGGCGAAATAGCCCGTCGCTTGATAGCCCCAGGACCCGTCGAAAGGATGTTCGGTCACCGGCATCAGTTCGAGATGCGTGTAGCCGAGGTCTTTCGCGTAGGGGATCAACTTCTGCGCGAGCTCCTGATAGGTGAGCCAGCGATTGCCCTCCTCTGGAACACGCATCCAGGATCCCACATGAACTTCATAGATGGAGAGGGGCGCGGTCAGAGGGTTCCATCCTGCGCGCGCCGTCATCCAGTCACGGTCGTTCCAGGTGTAGCGGGACAGATCGCGCACGATCGACGCGGTGCGCGGGCGCAATTCGCCGGCTTGCGCATAGGGATCGGCTTTCACCAATAACGTGTCGTGCGCTCTGGTGCGGATTTCATATTTATAGAGTGTGTGTTCTGGCAGATCGGGAAGAAACAGTTCCCAGAGGCCGCTCGCGCCGCGATTGGTCATCGGATGGCAGCGTCCGTCCCACCGATTGAAGTCGCCGACTACGCTCACGCGGGTGGCATTGGGCGCCCAGACGACAAAGTGGACGCCCGTGACCTGTTCGATCGTGCGGATATGGGCTCCCACCGTGTCATAGGCCTTGTAGAAGGTTCCTTCAGCAAACAGATGGAGTTCAAAATTTGTCAAGAGGGGTGGAAAAGCATAGGGGTCATGCTGGTCTATGATGGTTCCGTCGTGCTGCGTGACTCTGAACCGATACAGTGGGACCGCAATGTCGTCCGGAACGACGGCTTCAAACAGTCCGGCCTCGTGGAGGCGCGTCATACGCAGGAGCGGCCCCGGCGATGGCGCCTCGATCACATCAACGTACGCTGCATAGGGGAACCAGGCGCGGATGACGAGACAGGGTGTGCCGTCGATCGTGCTGTGTTGTGGGCCCAAGATCGATCGTGGATTCCAGTGCGTGCCGGCCATGAGCCGGTCGAGATCCTCGGTCGGTACCTCGGTATGTGACGGCATAGGCCCTATCCTAACAGGATCGTGCGAAAACTCCGCTAAATTTTTTTAGCGCCGCTCCAGCGGGTACGGCTTGAGTCGCAAGCTTACATGGACGCGTATCTCGTGAAGCCCGTTTCGACTCAGCGAGGCGAGTGTGAAGCGCAGGATGGAAGGAGCGTTTCCGTGTCGGGCATCTCGGTTTGCGCGATACGAGATACGCTTCACGAGAAACGTGCATTGAGCCGCAACCTCAGCCTCCGTGTTTCGGACCGGGAAATCCGACTCTCATTGCATTGCGGCTGAAGCCTCTGGATAATGCGTGGAAGTTTTTAGGTGAGAGGCATTGTGCAGACGACGAGCTAGATGGTTCGCGGTTGACGAATCACGATTGACGAGTGCGACTGTAAGGCCAAGGAGGTTGCTATGTATGTGTGGAGCAAGCGGCTAGTATTCGCTTTGCTGGGGGGCTTTGTGCTGATGCTGGGGGTCTTTCTGGTCGAGGGTGCGGGGGGCGAAACCAGCGAGTTGAAAATGCATACCACCCGGTGGATTATCCTGAACTATATCGGGCTTGTGCTGTGGGTGTTCGTGTGGATGATCGATCAAGCGCGGGTGCGGGGGAGAAATGTGTGGGTCTGGCTTGTGCCGTTTCTGCTTGCTCCATTGCCGACACTGATGGCCCTCATCCTGTTTCTTCAGCGTCCGATGAAAGCGTAGCAGCTGAATCGTCTAGGCCCAGATCCGTCAGTGGGGCATCGGACAAGAAAACACTGGAGGTGTTCATCCGGCGGCGCAAGGAAGAGCGGCTTGGCCGGATGAGCCGTCGGCTCACACGAAGTGCGGTGTGGTGCGCCCGATAGGACTGAATCAGATACCACCAAATCTGTAGTCTCTAGCAGAAAGAATGCTACTCAATAAGATTGAGTGTAAAGCAGCGTCGTGTGTCCATGTGAAAAAGGAAGAAAGACTTTGTGAGTATGACTGACTGCAATAGGGTTAGATTCTGAATAGTGACAAGAATCGTGATCTAACCGTGACTGAAACCGTGATCATGGAAGTCTGTAAAAATTCATATGTCTGGGCAAGTGGAGCTTGATCATTGCCGTAGCTAGGAAAGCTGTAAACCTAAAGAGCACCAGGATGTGTCGAATTCAATTCTGCCAGGAGGTCGGCATGAAGCTTTGCTTTTGTCAGATGGGTTAGGCGAATTCCTTCTTGAATCAATGTTCGTACATCCATTGGCAACTTGCGTGTTATCTCTGCGCTCGAATAAATCTCCTTTGCTAAGAGAGCGGCCTTACTAGCGGTAAGTTCAATTATCTCCCAATGCCAGGTAGTGTTGGCAACATTATCCGGTGTTTTTCCTGGAGATTGGGCAACGGATAAACCCAACAGGTCTATGATTGCTATTGGAAACAACGCGTAGTCTAACTTGTCGAGATTCCGACGGGCAGCGGCTATTGCTGCAGTAACGCGGTTCAGATTCGATCGGTCGTCGTCAATACGCCATAGGGAAAGACTTTCTTCTGGCTTTGGTACCACGTCGGCAAGACACTGTGCTGGAATCTCGTTTTCTGGGAGCCAAGACGGTGGGCTGCTGCGATACCAACGATTCTTGTTTATAACCCGAAGATAGAAAGGCATTAGTGAACATTTTGAATTTGCCGCAGGACCTGTGAGATGTCGTCTCGAAGTTCGGGTGTTTGCTCTCTCTCAAGAGCCTGATGAAGAGGTGTGATAGTTGCGGGATCGTTCATAAAGGCTAGTCCGAGGACCGCTCCTTCTCTGACAACAACACTGGATGAAGTTAACGCTCTCAGTAAAAGCCAGCGCCGAAATGAATGAGTCTCTGGATGATGTGTTCGCCCAATCCATTTGATGGCTTCAGCCGCTACGCAGGCGTCTGCTTTTTCGCTAGTTATCAGGCGTGCGATATCTAGGAGGGCTATTTCACCGTGCTTTCTGATTAAAGCAATAAGCTCGCTGGAGAAGTAGCTTTCCGTGCCGTCTTCGAAGATCTCATTTCGACCAAAACTGAAAAGATTCTCAATTTTCCCAGCGAGATCTCTCCGGGGTTCTAGTGTAATAGCTGTTGAGGAGGCAGGTCTTTCCTGACTCGTTTCCTTGGAAGGCAGATTGCCAAAAATGGCTTTTAGTAGTTCAAGTAGCTCGTGAGTTCTAAATTTGGAGGCGTTTCCAAGCCACGACCAATTGCCTTCACTTGTTATGCTAGACAAGGCGAGAAGGAGTTCCCCGATTTCGTAATCGCGCAAGGTTGTAGGTACAGGTCCGCGAAATTGTGCAAAGGGGATTCCAGTTGATTCCCCTGCGCTGGAAGACTTAGCCAACTCGACGCTTTTGGATTTGATAGCGCCGCTGAGCAGTGTGCTTGAAAGAACATTTTGTTCTTCTGAGCTTGAAAGTCTCACCCTGGTCACGCCACATCACCTTTCTCAGCAATCTCTTTGGCTAAAAGTGCCAACTCGTCAAACACAGAAATCGAAGTAGCGCTGTCGAATTTACTTTGGTGTTCAGGAACTGTGTTGATATCTAGCTCAACTCTACAGGCTTGCTGGCTATCGACTAATCTTGAGAGGGGAGTCGGCTCTGTTTGAGCCGCAGAAAGAGTGAAGGAAATCTTTGATGCGCGTATTACAGACCACTTACACAGTCTATTAATTCGGAGACTTGGAACAGCTGTTGACTGCCTGGGTCTGTTAATTTGATAGAGGAAGTCTGTGGATTCTGGCTTTAAATCGACTGAAGGCAGATAGTTGCGAAGTTGCAAGTAGCCAGCTTCTCTGGTCTCTACGGGTTGGAGCAAAACTTGTCCCAACGCCAAGCGGATCAAGGGAGGATATGACTCTAGCTGCATCCAACGAGATATTAAGTCCTGAAATTTGGCTATTGCTTCTGGTTTTAAAAGAGATAACCCACCGAGACTATCTGGCTCTTCCTCCGCTTGTTTGGCTGTCAAATGCCAATCAATTCGACCTGGCTGTAACGCAAGTATCAAGACTCCTCCGTTGAACGGTCCTTCAAGCTGCGAGAAGCTGTCTCGCTGTCTAAACAAAGAGTTTTCGGGTGGCACACCCACTAGATCGCTCCACCAAGTGTCCCATCCTTTTGTTTTCTCAGGAGGTAACTGGCTATAAAAAGCAGTTATTCGTGTGAGTTCAACTTGCCAATTCTTGTACGAGAGTTCTGTCATATCTAAAGACCTAAGAAATCCCGGAGGCTAGTATGTTCTGTTACCAGTTAAGGCGAAAGCTTTGTAATTTTAGCCCGCTTGGCTCATGAAGGCAAACTATCAACACTATCTGCTCTTACTGGAGTGTGAACTGTGACCAAAATCATGACCAGCCGGGTGGGGGAGCAAGAATGGGAACGGCAATCTGTTGATTTTGTGGTGCGCCCGACAGGACTTGAACCTGTAACCCCCAGATCCGTAGTCTGGTGCTCTATCCATTGAGCTACGGGCGCATACCAAAACAGTGCTGAAAGAACGAGTGCTGAGGATTGAGTCAGAGCGCATGTGTGGTGACGGCACTTCAAGCCGTCTTCGTCTCAACACTCTCAACTCAGCACTTCCGGAACTGGTGTTTATACAGTTGTCAGGGAGAGGGGGTCAAGTGGAGGAGCGGTGCGAGTCGGTGATTTGGAGTGTGGAATGTTTAGGGGCCTTCTGTTCCGGTAGGTCTTTGGAGCAGGGAGGCTATAGTCGGAAAGGGAATGAGTGTGCCTTGCCGGATCGGGGAAGCAGGCGCCGGTGCGGAGTCCTGAGCCGTTTTTTCGGGAAGTGTCAGAATGAAGGTCGTTCCTTGGCCGACGACGCTGCGAGCTTCGACTCTGCCCGCGTGCTCTTGAATGATTTGATGGACGATCGAAAGACCGAGCCCGGTCCCGACATGCTCTGTGCTTTCATGTTTCGTGGTGAAAAATGGATCGAAGATGTGCGGCAGGTCCTCAGGCGCGATCCCACAGCCTGAATCGGAGACTTCGATCTGTATCCAGCGGGTGCCGTCAGTGCCGGTCAATTGACGCGTCACCACGGTCAGGCGTCCGCCGTTCGCTTTCATCGCGTCGATGGCATTCAGCGCGAGATTCATGAGCACCTGTTTGATCTGCTGACGATCAACCATGATAGAGGAGAGCTCTTCGGCCAGCTGCTTCTCGATCACCACTCCCAGGCTGCTAGCTTTGACATCCATGAAATGCAGGCAGGAGGTCACGATCTCGTTGATCGATTCCAGTGAGAACTTGGGCTTCATATAGCGCGCGTAGTCCAGGATTTCCTCGATAAGCCGCTCGATGCGAGCGAGATCGTCGGCGACGACCGAGCCGAAGCCATCGAGGAATTCGGGATCGTCGCGTCGGGTCGGGACCAGTTGGATGAAGGTTTTTATCGAGGTCAGAGGATTCCGCACCTCATGGGCAAATCCCCCGGCGATGGTTTCCAATGAGCGGAGGCGGTCTGCGCGCCGAATGAGGAGCTGCGAACGTTTCCAGTCGTCATACAGCGTGGCGTTGTCGAGCGCGATCGCGGCATTGTCGGCCAGCGAGCCGAGCAGATCGAGGTCGTCCTGTGTATAAATTTCCAAGGCGGGCTTGTGCCCTAGATTGACGAAACCGATAAGTCTGGTTTTGTTGGTCAGGGGTATGCAAACCTCCGCATCCATCGTCGTTAATGTTTCGATGAGCGTACTGGCGTCCGTGTCTTCCTGCCCTCCGAGCCCTCGCTGGAACTCTTCTTTGACGATCGGCCGATCATGCTTCAAAAGAAAGTCGATGAAGGGTTCATGGCTGGTGATCTGCACGGCCTTGGCCTTGTCTTTATCGATCCCATGAGAAACCTTCAAGCCGTAGCGTCCCTGTTCCTTCTCAAAGAGAAACAGAGAAATCTTCTCAATGCCCATGACGGTTTGAAGGGTATGGACAATCTCAGTTTGTAAGTTGACAAGATCCAGGTTCATGACCATCGCATGGCTGAAACGTGTCAGTGTGTTGTATGCGTCATATCGGCTGGGAAACAACGCTTTGTTGAGCGCGGTTTGGAGACGGGGTTGAAAGGCGGCATACAGAATGGTGAATGCCACGGTCATGAGTACGAGTATGCCGGCGAAGGCGGCTGGCTCGAGGTTACCCAACGCGGGTGCGAGGAATATGAGCAGCAGCGCGAAGGGAATGACCGGGAGGTACGTGGCGCTCACGGAGACAAACGGCGCGGCATCGAGCAGCCGATACCGCAGGATGGCGGTGGTCACGACGACAGTCAGCAGAAAAATAGGAATATATCCGAACGGGTAGAGGTCATAACCTAACGCCGGGAAGAAATCGACGGAGCCGAGGTAGGCGATGACGAACGCGCTTAAGACGAACTTGATCTGCTGACGCCTAATCGGAGTGGTGGCGGTTCGGAATGCGCGAAGGTAGTCGGTGAAGGCTGTCGCCATGTAGGCAAAGAACACGACGAAAAATGGCGCGCTGGCCGCCCCCCACTGCGGGAAGTATCCCCACCAGTACTGACGCACGCCTACGACGAAATCCTGGCTGAGAAGGACGGTGGCGCTCAGAAGTGTGGAGAGCCCATAGCCAAGCCATATTGAGCGGCGGCGGCGAAACTGGAGAAATTCTGCGGAGAACGCATAGAACGCGACGGAGATATACATGACGCCGACATTGTCGAGTTTGTACCAGACCAACGCCTGGTCCGGTGTCGTCGCGCAGAGACCGATACTGGTTGCGATGAGCCATAATGCGATACTGCCACAGAGAACAAGAAAGTGGCGATGCGCAGCCGACTGTCGGTTCGATCGACAGACCAGGATCCCCAGCCCAAGCGTAACGATGCCCATGAGCAGCATGGGAATGGCATGAATATTCAGCTCGTAAGTCGACATGGGATACATCGGGTGTCTTACGTCATGCGTGTGTGCGCGATCCGGAGCAGGTGTTCGTCTGTGACATAGCCGGTGGAATTCCGAAACGGCGCGAGGCGGAAACCAAGCGCGCGACCGGCAGCGATGACCTGAGCAGCATGCGATGGGTCGGCTTTCCCGAGAGAGTAATGTCCCTCCCATCCCATGGCCGTCAGGATCATGGTTTCGGACAAGCATCCCAGGGCTTCCCCCGGAGCCAGATCCAGGGGAAAGTTCACGTCGATATCGGGGGTTTGCACCACGGCAGATTCGATGACGACGACATCGGGTCGCTGGAGAGGGATCTCTTCCGCCACATTCTTGGGTTGGGCGGCATCGATGACAATCGCGCCCGGTTTCAAGTGTTTCGCGGTCAACAGAATGTGTGGGTTATTGGTTGCGGCAATGACGATATCGGCCTCTGATACTCGATCGAGCTTCGACATCCCTTCCACCGCTGCAGACTGATCTGCCAGTTCTGCTAGCAACGTCTGAAGCGCATCTTTCTTGATGTCGATGATCAGCAGATGTTGGACAAGTCGGGCAAGCATTTTCGCGCAGGCGGAGCCGACCGAGCCTGCTCCCCCCACGATCGCCGCCGTGGCATGCGGCAAACTGAGACTGGTCAGCGCCGCCGCATGGAGGACGTTCTGCACGGCAATCGCTGCAGAATGGGGATTTCCTGTCGTCAATCCGAGGCGGACCTTTCCTTCGAGATCCCGTCCGTCTCGCGTGACGATCGATGTAAAGGCGCCTAGTCCGGCGATCTTCGCTCCCATCTGTTCGGCCAATTGAACGGTCTCCAAGACACGTTGCCGGGCAAGCCGGGGATTACGGATCATCTGTTCTGTCGTCAGCGGAGAGATCAGCATGGCGCCGGTTATCGGTGTTCCGTTTGATAGCGTCAGGCCCGTGATGTACGAGGCGACAAACGGCCATTGGTATCGAAACCACCGCTCCACCACGCGAGAAGGCAGAAGACGGGCAAACGGAAATTTTCGCGGGACATCGTTCAAAGTGCGTGGATGGCCGATAAACGCGAATCCGATGGGGGCAACGAGGAGGCGGGCCAGACGGCCGGGTAAATATCTGACGGCTAAATCGCGAAGGACTTGCGCCAGTAGGCCGAAGCTCTGCCAGGCCATTCTCCAGGAAAGATGGACCGGAGGTGTCTCTGAAAGCTGGGTCGCCGGATCGGATTCTGTCTTCCGTTTCGCGTGCGACTGTGAAATGGCCATCGAACCGATCTGCTGAGCTATCGTGTCAGGCTGAGTGGATGTGCCGACCGGCAATCGGTATGGAAGGCGATACGGATTATCCGTCACGAACACAGAGAGAATAGACCGCGGGTTGCTCGTAATGAGTTGTTCGCGAGCTGCTGCGCGGCCGTATTCTCCTGATTCGTCGAGGCTGCGGAGGTAGGTCTCCAACTCTTGAAAGGCCGACTCAAGGATACGTTCTTCCGCATCGCCCAAAGACGAAAGGTTGATATCGGTGCGAAACCGGGAGGCCGTCTCGCCGGGATCCTGGGTGACGGCTACGACCTGGCCGGTCAATGGCAGATAGGCGATGTTGCGGCCAAAATGGAATAGCACGGAGACTGAGGTGCCGAGGGTCGGTTGGCAATCGCTCCAGAACGAAATCGAACGAAGATCCAGATCCTGAGTTACTCCGCGTGCCAATGTGCCTTGGAAATCGACAACTACGGGCAGGCTTATCGCAAGTCGGCTTGTTACCGTGCTCGTCATCGCTCCCTCCTGATTAAGACAGAATGTCTCATGTACTCGCCATGCCGTGAGACATGCCGAGGTCAACTGATTAGGAATTGCGATTCGTGTAAACCAACCGCTGCCGTGCGCTCTGGTCTGTGCGAAACATGGAGAACAGGTCTTACTATGTTATGGGACACATGGATTGTCAACGAAACGAAAGGATGTATCGAATAAAGCCATACGGACTGGATATAGGGCTGAATGGTACCGGCCGAAGACTCTGCCGGCCCGGCGTGCGCACTTTCTCAAATTGATAGCCGGATCAGCGCCTTGTTGCTATCTATAGGTTGCAGATTGTTAAGAAGCCGCTGGAAGCCCATGGATGTGCGGGATTCCCGATGGGGCAGGTCGAAACCGTATTTCGCGCTTATTAGTTGGTCGGAGCGATCTTGAAAGGAGGCATGACGAATGCACCCGTGGACGATACGCACCGGCAAGACCGGATGGTTGAGCGGAGTTGGATATGCCCGGTTGAGGAATCGGCTGAGATTGGCAGGGGCTGGCGCTCTGTTGCTGATCGTAGTTAGCCCCGCCGTCGTCTTCGCCGGCGCGTTTCGGATATTCGATCAGAGCGCGTCCGCGACCGGCCAAAGCGGCGCCTTCACGGCACAGGCGGACGATCCTTCGGCCGTCTATTTCAATCCTGCCGGAATGACTCAGTTGAGAGGCATTCAAAGCAGCGCCGGAACGTTGTTGATCGGCGGGGGAACCGACTACACGAGTCCGTCCGGAGCGACAGCCCGTGGAGATTTTGGAGGGGTCGTGGCGTATCCGCCTCCGAGCAATTTTTATCTTACGGCGAATCTGAAACAAACCGGGGTGGCTGCACTGGAAAATGTCTCTGTGGGGATCGGCCTGGTCTCGCCGTTCGGAGTCCTGTACGGATATCCGAATAACAGTCCCTTCGCTACGGCGGTGACGTACCAAGCGCTGCCCCTGATCGATATCAAACCGACTCTTGCGTATAAGCTGAATGACCAATTGTCGGTTGGGCTCGGCGCGGATATCTATACGTTCGCGAGTTTTTTGGGTGAAGGACAGTTAGTGACCAGATTCAATTCGTCTGGCGGGCCGGGCTTGCCCCCGCCCGGAACACCCGTGGAGATCAACGGGAGCGATACGGCAGCCGGATTCAACGTGAGCGCGCTCTATACCCCGTTGCGGAACGGAGCCGGTCGGCCGCTGATCAACGTAGGTCTGGTGTATCGCAGCCAGGCGACCCTTCATTTGGATGGCCAGTTTCTCGCGAACGGAGTGCGTGTGTCAGATGCGTCGACTACGCTGGTACTGCCGCAGATCTTTACGGGGGGTATTGCCGTATGGCCGATCCGGGATGCAGCGCGGGAATGGAAATTGGAACTCGACGTCGACTATACGGGATGGAGGTCGGTGCGCAATCTTGACGTGCATTTGTCGACGGGTGCCACGATTTCCAATCCACAGAACTGGCGGAGCACCTATACGATCATGATCGGGACGGAGTACAAATGGCTGCAACCGACCGTGCTGCCCGATTGGGAGGTGGCGGTGCGCGGAGGCTATTGGCATTCTCAAACGCCGATTCCAGACCGATCCTTCTCGCCGACGGTTCCCGATTCCGATATGCAGGCCATTTCGGGAGGGCTGGGGTTGTTGTGCAAAGGCAATGGACGGTTTCTTGGATTGTTCCCATGCAGCATGGAACAGGGTCCGGCGTTCTGGCCGAGCGCGATCGGGGTGGATCTGGCGTACCAGGTTAATCTGTACGAGCCGCGGAATGTGAGCGGCAATGCGAATCCGGTCGCCATCCCGGGAGTCGTCAACGGAAGGTATCAAACAACCTACCACGTCGGTTCGATCAATCTGCGTGTCAATTTCTAAACCTGCAACCGGCCATGCGGCGCATCCGTTTGCTGTTGAAGTGTTTCGTGAGGGCACGGTTGCTAGTAGACGCTCTTGCTGACCTCCGAGGACGGTACGCTCTCATTGCCGGCCGTATCAAGGGCTGTGATGGAAAAGAAATAGGTCGTATTAGGCGCCAGATTCGTGAATTGATAGGTCGTGACATTGCCCACCGCAATCGATGTGCCGTAGACGCCTGACTGAGTCCCCCTATAAACTTTATAACCAGCAAGGTCGCTCTCGGTATTGGCTGTCCAACTCAAGGTGGCTGATCCGTTTGTCGAGGTTGTTGAGCTGACGGCCAGCGTGACCTGGATGGTCTTGCTTGTCGCCCCGGTGGCGGAAACCGTAATGGCGCCGCTGTAGGTGCCGGCTGCAAGCCCGCTGAGGTTGACGCTTGCCGAGACGGTGCCGGCGTTGGTGCCTGATGTTGGAGAAAGTGTGAGCCAGGCGGCGTTGTCTCCAACTGTCCAAGATAATGTCCCTGTTCCAGTATTCGAGATTGTGAGGGATTGGGTTGCCGGATTGGACCCTCCCGCAGTTCCCGTGAATGCCATATTGCTGACACTGAGCCCGATGACCGGACTAGCAGTGGGAGCAGGACTGACCGTGAGGGAAACGGGAATGACCTGCGGGGTATTGGTTGCTTCCGTAGCAGAAACAGTGATGGCTGCCGTATACGTGCCGGCCGCGAGTCCGGTCAGGTTGACACCGGCTGAAATCGAGTCTGATTCTGTCGTCGTCGTGCCGGAAGCCGGTGCAAGGCTCAGCCAAGCGGCATTGCTGCTCATGCTCCACGACAACGTTCCTCCGGTCGGATTTCTAAGACTCATCGACTGTGCTGCAGGGGCGATTCCGCCCGCGATTCCTGAAAAACTCAGTGCTGTGGGAGTAAGCGAAATACTTGGAGTCGCTGACGTGGTGCCTGTGATGGTAAGAGTGACTGGAATCAAGGTCAGATTTCTGTGGCCTTTCAGCCCGGTGATTGCAATGACGATGTTGGTCGAGTAATTTCCAGCTGAAAGTCCGGTCAAATCGACGCTCGCCGTAAGTTGGTCGCGCTCCGTTGAAATCGTTCCGGACGACGGGGATACCGTCATCCAGGCGGATCCTGAAGTCGCAGTCCAGGTTCTAGTCCGATCGTTGCCCTTCCAGAATGTGATGGCTTGTGCCGGTGGAGTGACTCCTCCCTGAATTCCGGAAAAGCTGAGTGAGGATGGACTGGTTGTGAGGGCCAACGCCTGAGACTGTGGCGGAAGAAACATGACGGTTGCCGTGATGGTTAATGTGACTAAACATTTCATGGCATGAGAAAAAAGTCGGGCTATGGATTCGGATGTGTAAAAGCGTCTGTCCAAGGTCACGTGCAGCCTCCCTACGTTTCCAGTGCCGATGGCTGTACTCGGAAATTTGGCGAGTGCATGCTAGGCATGGATTCCTGCGTCCTTCATGTTGCAGAGCAATGCTTGTGCCTGTGGAAGAAAGAAAACACATACACCGATAACGCAAGGCTCAGAGCAGAATTTCTGCTACTCGTGTGAAGAACCATACAGCGGACAGGACGATAGGCTGTGTAGCTGATAGCCTGCGATGGCCAAGTGTTGCCTTCTGAAGGACGATCGCCTGCATGCGACTATTTCCAGGAATGCTTTGCGCGCCACGCTCCCCTGGACTACAGTTGCTCTATGCGGCTGCAATCCCCCTTATCACAAGAGCGTGCGGCGTTCACGTGCCCCAAGTGCCGTTTCGAGCAGGAAGAGGGGGCGGAGTGCCGGCGATGTGGAGTGATCTTCTCGAAGTTCAAACCATCTGCTCAGGCGGCTGAACAAGCGCCGGTTCCGGCTGCAGCGGCTGCGGTGCAGCCGGCGACACCGGGGCTCCGGTCTCGTCTGCTTCGCATTCTGCCGTGGATTTCATTGACGCTGACTGCCGGGGTCTTGCTGCTGATTCTTCGTCAGGCCCCGCCGCTGCCGATTCAAGCCGATCCGCAAGCAGCCGATCGAGTCGCAGACAAGATGGCACAGCTTCAGATCGCCGTGCAGGCGGGGCACTCACACTCCACCACACTCAACGAAGCCGAGTTGAATCAATGGATGCGGGATAATCTGGCGATTGCATCCACACACCAAGCGTGGCAGGCCGGCATTCCTGTGCCTGCCGGCCATGAGGCCGAGGTCCAGGAGGTTCAGTCTGCGTTGAAGGACGTGCGGATGAATCTGACGGGCAACCAACTGAAGGCCTATGCGTTGTTCGTACTCTATGGGAAAGAGATTTCTCTGCAACTCGACGGGACGATCGAAACTCGCGACGGTTTCATTCGATTGAAACCTACTGCAGGCAAATTGGGCTCTTTGCCTATTCCCTCGTCGACGCTCGATCGCGTCGCCCAGCAACTGTTCGAGTCGCCCCAGAATCGGGAGACGTTTCAGCTCCCGCCTCAGATCGAATCGGTCCGGATCGAGAACGGCACGCTGGTGATCGCCACCAGGTAAACGGAAGTCATCTCTTCGATCTATGTTCCGCCCGAGATGACCGGCCTGATTTCGATGTGATCCTGGTCGGCAAGCATCTCGTCTTCAGTGACCAATTCATCCCCGCGAATGACCAAGTGCGCTTCGACTACGAGATTCAATTCGCGTAGGACATCCTTTGCCCGTTTCGGGCCTTTGATCTCTACCGTGCGGGAGGGATGGCTGAGTTGAACCTGCATCGTCGCATCATATGCTTCCGGGAGATCGTCGGGCAAGGGCCGGCGGCTGGTGAGAGGCAAGGGGCAAAGGGACAGAGGCAAACACGGTAGCTTGATAGGAGTCCCGGGCTTTGAGTTTCGGGTCACACGTTGTGAGATGGGTTCGGCGGCTCGAAACCCGGAACTCGTAACCAGAAACGTCCGAGCTGCGAGAGACGAACAACGGCTTCTCCGGTCAGCGAGAAAGCGTGAGCTGTGCCCGGGCGTAGGTGAGACCCTCTTCCAGGGTTGAGAACAACCCATCCAATTGGGCTTCGTAACAGTCGTCAAGCACCCTGCCCATTTCAGGTCCGGGCGGCACGCCCAATTCCAGCAAGTGGCGGCCCATGATCATTGGGGCGGGGGCCTGGGTGTCGACCTGCAGCTTGCGCGCGCGGTCCAGCAGCCATTCGCCCGCGGGAAATCCGTCGAACGGCTTTGGCGGACGCCCTGCATGATCGGCCCGCGCCACACGCACCAGACAGTCGATACGTCGCACCTGCCTTGCCAGGCGGCGCACGGCGCTGTCGGAGGCCTGCGCATCGTATAGCGCGCGGGGCCTGAGGTGACATTGTACGAGAGCCACAATGTCGTCGATCACATCCTGTTGGTTCGTCAGTCGTTCGAGAAAGTGTCTGGTCGGTTCCTCTCCTTCCTGTTCATGCCCGCGCGAGGTAATCCGTCCATTGTCGGCTCTGGTCGTCAAGGGTTTGCCGAAGTCATGACAGAGGATAGCAAGCCCGACGAGGAGATCCTCTTCCCGCCGGCCGGTCCGCTCCCCGGCGAACCAGTCCAGGCAGTGCAGCGTATGGATCCAGACGTCGCCTTCCGGGTGCCAGAGGGGATCTTGCTCGCAGCCTTGGAGCGCGGCCAGTTCCGGATAGAAACGGAGCCAGCCGGTATCGCGCAAGAAGGCGAGTCCCAGCGACGGCTTGACCCCTTGAACCAGGAGCTTCTTCCACTCCTCCCACAGCCGTTCGTTCGGCTGTCCATCTTGAGACAACGTTTTGCATAGTTCGATTGTCTCCGGTGCGGGAGTCAGCTCGAATCGTGCAGCCAGTTGCATGCCGCGCAAGACACGCAACGGGTCTTCGGTGAAGCGATCCGACGCGTGGCGCAGCACATGGGCCGCCAGGTCGGCCCGGCCGTCGAACGGATCGCGGAGTTCCAGGGTATCGGGGTCCCAGGCCATCGCGTTGATGGTGAAATCGCGGCGGGCCAGCGCTTCGTCGATGTCCATGTCGGGATCCGCCTGTCGAAGCAAGCCTGATACGGACCCATGGTCCGCGAGGAGGCGGGAGGGAATAGAAATATCGACGGGCATGCCCGCGAGCTTGAAGACGCCAAAGGCCTTTCCGACGAACTGAACGGAGAATTGTTCTCCCAGCAGCGCATGGAGGCGTCCCGGAGGAATCCCGAACACTTCAAGGTCCAAATCGCGCGGCTGACGGCCCAGCGCCAGATCACGCACCGATCCGCCGACCACCCATGTTCGCCCTCCGGCCCGGCGGATGATCTGTTCAATCTGCCGGAGCGTTCCAGCCAGCGCGTGATCTTCGATGCGAAAACGAACAGGCATCTACGGTTTCCAATTCTATTGAGACAATCTTGATATGGGCAATGATAGGCCTTTGGAAGGGGATGGAGCAAGAAATTGTAAAAGGGCAGAAACTGGATATTAGCTGTACCCAGTGTCGCCAGTGTGGGACTGGTGGAGATTCGTGCCGATGCGTGTCATCGTGGCCATCCTTGAAGGGGTAGCTTGAGCCAGACTGATGATGTGCTGGTAACAGCTAACACATCATTATTAGGCATATATTCCCATTCTGATAGACTCTTATTGTTTGTGTTTCTATTCATTGGCCAAGGGAGTACCGCCATGAAAATGACCACTGGTCTCCGTTTGCTGAACCATTCTGTCGCACGGGGTGCGGAACGCGGTACACAGTTCCTCAGCCTGGTGTTGGTGGGCCTTCTCAGTCTGTTCGTGTCCGGGTGCCCTGGAGGCGGCGGTGCGCAAACGGCGCAGGAGATCGTTGCGCAGTTGGTGCAGCAGGGTTACCTCAAGGCCTCGAACACTGGAGGCAGTGATCGGTTCGGGTTGAGCGCCGCGCTCGCTGGTGACACTCTTGTGGTTGGGGCACCGTTCGAGGACAGCAACGCTACCGGGGTCAATGGCAATGAGGCGGACAACAGCGCGGCTGACAGCGGTGCGGCCTATGTGTTCATACGCACGGGTGGCGTGTGGAGCCAGCAGGCCTATCTCAAGGCCTCAAACACAGAGACTTTTGATCAGTTCGGCTATAGCGTCGCGCTCGCCGGTGACACGCTCGTGGTGGGGGCACCGTTCGAGGACAGCAACGCTACCGGGGTCAATGGCAACCAGGCGGATAACAGCGCGACTAGCAGTGGCGCGGTCTATGTGTTCACACGTACGGGCGGTGTCTGGAGCCAGCAGGCCTACCTCAAGGTGTCGAATACTCGGGTCGGTGGCTGGTTGGGTCAAAGCGTCGCGCTCGCCAGCGACACCCTCGCGGTGGGGGCACCGGGCGAGGGCAGCAACGCTACCGGGGTCAATGGCAACCAAGCGGATAACAGTGCGTCTAGCAGCGGCGCGGTCTATGTGTTTACACGCACAGGCGGCGTGTGGAGCCAGCAGGCCTATGTGAAGGCCTCTAACACCGGACAAGGTGACGCTTTCGGCTACAGCATCGCGCTTGCCGGTGATACCCTCGCGGTGGGGGCATATGGCGAGGACAGCAATGCCACCGGGGTCAATGGCAACCAGGCGGATAACAGCGCG
>FRDC01004013.1_pt3 | contig 32696 bp, 34 predicted proteins | sample 1106171 | NCBI WGS metagenome assembly FRDC01 (sample SAMEA3930566, study PRJEB13176) | freshwater metagenome | biome: Drinking water system; feature: drinking water; material: water | place: Singapore | collected 2014-12-20 | reverse complement strand
AGCGTGGGAAGTAACATTGAACGCCAGACGACCGACCGGCATTCTCAAACTTACTTACAACAAGGACGGCAGTTACAAGACAGACGTTATCTGGTAAGAGATTAACAATGCAAATCAGAGAATTTTCCGCAATGAATTTGCAACGCTGCGAAAGCAAGCAAGGCTTTGGGCACCCGTTAAAAAGCTGGTCGCTATCGGATTGGTTCACTGCAACTATGGGTGAACTAGGAGAGGCGGCAAATGTCGCCAAAAAACTCAATCGGGTTCGAGATGGCATTGTCGGCAATGACAAATCAGAAGCGGAATTGCGTGCTGATTTGGCGGATGAAATTGCTGATACTTATGCTTATCTCGACCTATTGGCACAGGCTGCTGGAATTGATCTCGAGCAAGCTGTTTTATCGAAATTCGAACGGGTTTCAGCTCGAATTGGTTACACATCGCAGAAAGGAGTGAAACATGATTGACCCAATCACCAAAGTCCTTGCAGAACAGACTCACCCAGGCTTCGCCAACCCGGTCGAAGTCAGAAAAAGCGCGCTTGCTGAAGCCAATGATCGGCTAAGCCTGATCTGTAACAAACTCGACCACATCGATCTCATGTTCGATGCGTTTTTTGCCAGGTTCTACGGACCGCGAGGCAACGCATCGTCGGCCGAGGTAAAGTCAAGTTTGGATAGTGCCGGTGCTGGCGAATTGTCCAAACTTACCTTCATGCTAAACTATATTGACAACCATATCGCAAAGTTGCAAGCAGTGGCTGACGAACTTCCGTCAATTGCCTAAACAAAGGACAACCTCACATGAAAGTCAAAAAGCCCAAACCTGAACAAAAGCCGGCCGAAGCCGAGTCGCCCGATCTGCACCCCAAGCCAAACGACCTTTGGCCTGCGCCGCAGCACGATCCAGGTGCAACGTCCGACAACGCGAACACTGAAGGGTAATTGGTGCAGGAAGTAGGTAACATACCCCACCTAAACTTGCTGTAACAGGTTGCCTTCAGTTAGTGCTGGAGTGTTTCACCGCCACCCCGGGGACGAAGCACTCCAGCACGTCCTACAACAAAACAAACGGAACCGCCGATCATGTCTAATTCAAAATGGCCAAGGAATTACTTACTCAGGCTTTACGCCGAAGCGGTAGCCAATGGCTGCATCATCGTCGAGCCAATCACCGAAACGCAAGCGCGCAGCTTAACGGCAACGTTCTATCGTCTTCGCCGCCGATCTGACAAGCAAAACGCGTATTTCATCCCGCCCGAGTATCATCTAGTAACAATCCTGAACTGGCGCCCAACAAACGGTGGCCAGCTTCCGATTGTTTACACCAGCCTTCCGGACGGCGAGCAACTTCCACCTTGGCGAGCCGCCAGTCCAGACGAGGTTCAACCGCAACCACAGCTGCCACCAGCAACGGTGCATCAACCCCTCATTCAACCGACGACTGGCATCGATCCCAGCATCGAGTTTCCCGGTAACCTCGAAGCATACATCGACTCCCTCGAGAAGAAGTAACGCCGCCATGCTACCAACACCACTTGGTTACAAACCAACGCCAGCAATCGCCCACTTAATCCACGCAGCCAATCGGCTTTACTATGGCAATGCTTCGTGGCTGGATACTTCTATCCAGGCAGCGCCCGGTTGGCCAGAACCGCTTGATTGGAAGCTGGAATGGATTTTTACGCAGCTGGATAGGTTAGGCGTTTTGCCCGTCGAATTGCCCGGCGATATGGTGGCCGATATCACCGCCGAATTGGCACGGAAACGGGCCACCACGGACCGTTTGTTAGCCGACGCGGCCAAAGTCGCCCGGCAATCCGAAACGCGCCCCACGGCCCGGAAATCGACCGATACCGCCAATCTATTAGCGGACCTAAACCTCAGCGATATCTTCTAACCGCCGCAATTTCATCCAATGCCTAATCGCAAAAAAGTTGTTGCCAGCTACCTAAAACAATGATACCACAACCAACGATCGCAATTCCGCGATCGCCGAAAAAGACAGGAACACCAAATGGACATCACGCCCGAAACGCCGACTGTCAGCCGGAAAATCGCCAATCTCACCCTGAACGTTCCCGCGCCGTATAGCGCTGGTTACGTCCTCGTCGAGGGCGAAGCCGCGCAGATGAACCAGGTCTTCGCCGAAAACATCAGCAACAATCTTCGCAAGAAGATTACCGACGGTAACCTCAGCCCCGAAGCCGCACAGGCACTCGTCGACGAATACGTCAAGAGTTACGTGCCCGGCGTCCGCAAGTCGAGCACCGGCGGCGGCAGCCGAGTCACCGATCCTGTCGAGCGTCGTGCTCGCAAGATTGCTTCGGAACGTGCGCGCGAGCTGGTTATCAGCCATGGCAAGAAGCCGAAGGATGTCGACATGAAGGCCATCGCGGCTGCGGTCTTTGACAAGAACGTCGAGAAGCTGATGGCAATCGCCAAGCGCCAGCTGGAGGACGAAGCCAAGCGCGCAGGCGATCTGGACACCGGCGACCTCGCTTTCTGAGCCGAACCGGGGGAGGTCCCGCGTTTCCAGCCTCCCCCCAAACTTGCGGATGGTTTTGTCCCGAGTAGCATCAAAGCCATCCGCACTTTTTGAGGACGTTGGACTGTTATTGGTAGGTGGCAGTCCAGCTTCCTCAAAAAGTTTCACTACCAACTTTACCTACCAGGAAGCCGCCGAGCATTTATGCCAAAAGTAGCTGATCAACACTTTGATGTTGCAGGCCTGTGCGAGCAAGTTCTCGCGCAGCCGATCGGCCTTGCAGTCAGCACCAACAACCCTGACGGTTTCCGCCGCATTGTTTACAAGCACATGCGGCAAAATCCTCAGCATTCCTTGCATGTCTACACATCCAAACGGAGCAAGTCATTTTTCTACCTGGTTAAAAAATCCGCAGGAGCCGCCAATGCCCGGTGAACAAAAAGAAGCTGTCACTATCAAACTTCCAGTTGGCCTCGCGAACGAAATTCGCGCCTTGACGGGTCAACCACTCAGCACTTTCGTTCGCCAGACACTGGTAGCTTTCGCCGCCGCCGCCAAACGTAACGCCGAGAAAGGGCCACTACCATGACCACCGAGCTTACATACGACGCCAACGAGTTGCTTTCTCGTCCCATCCTGGACCTGACCGAAGCTGAAGTTCTCGCCGTTGTCGAAGACCTCAGAAAGCGACGCTTGCTTTACGTGCAGCACAAACGTCCCGACAAAGCGCAACGTCCAGCGAAAGTAGCAGCCTCTACTCCAACTGCCGAGGAAAAGCGCAAGGCAACGGAAGACCTCCTTGCATCAATCGATTGGGCACCAGGAACCTAACCACAACAACCGCCGGAGTAACCTACCATGTCACTCGATCACATCATTGCATCAGCGCCCGATCCGTTAATCCCTGGATCAAAAATTCAATACGCATGGGACAGCGTTTCGTTGACTTTCATGCTCAGCTGCCCGCGGCGCTACCAGTATCAAATCATCGATGGCCTTGTCCCTCGCAATCCAAACTACGCCATTGCGCTTGTCTTCGGTATTCTGTTCCACCGTGGACTGGAGCACTATCATCACGCGAAAGCCTCAGGTGCCGAGCACGAAGACGCTATCAGCGAAATGTTCCGCAAACTGCTTGCCGACCCGGCAACAGCTACTTTGCCGACAGCCGATGAGCTGGATGAAGCAGAACCCGATCCAGAAGACGACGGCATCACCACCAGGAACTCCAAGGTCCGGACTCGCTACCACCTCTTTCGCGCGCTGCTTTGGTATGTCGAGCATTACAAAAACGACAACTGCAAAACCATCATACTCAACAACAGCAAGCCAGCTGTCGAGCATTCATTCCGCATTCCAACTGGCGTCGAGATCGGCGGCGAGGAACTTGTCCTTTGCGGCCACATCGATCGGCTGGTTGAAATGAACTCCGACGTCTACCCTGTCGACTACAAAACCACCAAATCCCTAAGCCGCCAATTCTTCCAGATGTTTGACCTAAGCCACCAATTTACTGGCTATTCACTCGCAGCCAACATCATTCTGGAAGCAAACACACCAGGCGCAATTGTCGACGGCATCGCGCTCAAGGTGCAATCAGTTGACTTTCAGCGTCGAGTGACCAATCGTTCGCGAGGGCAATTCGCCGAATATTTCGAGTTGCTCGGTTATGTTGCAAGACAAGCTGAGGCATTTGCCGATGACAACTTCTGGCCGATGAACACATCAGCTTGCTACTTTTGCGACTTCAAGATGATCTGCTCCAAGCCGCCGGAATATCGCAGCAACTACATCAAACAACACTTTTTCAGCCAGCCTGGTTGGAACCCGCTTCAATCGAGGTAATCAACCACTTGTCAAGAAAGCAAAACATGACACCTGCATTCAGTGCCGCATTTGCCCGTTTCCAGGCAAAAATTCGCACCAGCTATCTTCACCCGTTTGAAGGCGAACAGAAGATACTCGACATCCGGCGCTCGCTGACTAGCGAAAGCTGGGCGTTCAAAGCCACAGTTAGAGCGCCGATCAACAACAGCCCTAAAGACGACGCGCGTCCGACAGCCCATGAACTTCCGGCTGACTATAACCAACGCGTCGCTGAATTCGTCTTGCCGTTTTTCAGGGCAATCGATCACAGCATTATTCGCCTGCGGGACATGGGGCTTTCGGCAGCAGAGATCGACGCGCTCTACGCTGAATACCACGCTTTCAGGGTCGCCAATTTGCCTAGGCAAAACGAAGACGACACGCCGCCAACTGAACCTGTTTTCGCCGATTATTACACCAGCATAGAGGAAGCCGCTAATGCCGACGCTTGACCAACACGAAAGTAACTCCGTCATCAAAATGCTCATTGTAGGGCCGAGCGGTGCTGGCAAAACCGGCGGACTTGCTCCCCTCGTCGATGCAGGATACAACCTCCGCATTCTTGACTTCGACAACGGCTTGTCCCCGCTTCGCGGCCGAGTCAAAAAACGCGAAAATCTCAAGAATGTGAATTTCATCACGTTGCGCGATGAAATGCAACTAACCGCTGGCCGCATTTCGATCAAGCAAGCATCAGCTTTCCAGCGCGCGTTCAACGCCCTCAAAGGCGCTCCAAACTCTTGGGGCCAGGGTGTTGAAATGCCGCCTGTCGAGGAATGGACTTCACAAGACATCCTCGTCGTCGACAGCTTATCACTCATGGGCAAGGCTTCGCTTCGCATGGTGCTCATGCTCAATGGGCAGATCAACAAGCCGCCTGAAATTCAACACTATGGCACTGCGATGGATAATATCGAAAACTTCCTGGACATTGTAACCAGCGATACAGTGAAATCACACGTTTTGGTGCTCACTCACCTGACGCCAGTGGAAGGGCATTCCATGCTCATGCCGGAAGCCCTTGGCAGCAAACTTCCGCCGAAAGTTGCCAAGCCTTTTGACAACATGATCTCTCTCTCCATCACCAACGGCCAGCGGACCTACAAAACAAACAAGGACGGTTTGATTGCACTCAAAACTGCCAAGCCAATCAAAGACACATATCCGATCGAAACTGGCATGGCCGACATTTTCAAAGATTTGCTGGCTTAACACACCAGCAATTGCCTAGCAGGTAGGCTTTACCTGCAATCCAAGTGACACTCTTTGGCTGCGGCCGTATAAACGTCACTTTCAGAAGGAAGAAAAAATGAGTAACCCTATCGATTGGGCTTCGGCCATGAACACCAAAGCCAGCGAAGTTCGCGATCCCGTGAAGGTGCTTGCGGGCTGGTATCTCGCAACCTTCACTGGCGCCGCTTCGCAGCACAAAGCCAAGTCCGGCAATGTCGGTGCAAAGTTTCCGTTTCGGCTTGTTGAAGCCGGCGAGGGTGTGGACCTCGAAGCCTTGGCTGAGAACGGTGGTTTGCCTGACCGCAACTTCGATTATGTCTTCTGGCTGAGCCCCGACGCGCAGTTCATGATCCGCGATTTTGCGCTGGCCATGGGCATCGAGGGCGATCCGACCATCGGCGAAATCTGCGAATACCTCGCCGGCTGTGGCAAGCCCTTCCGTATCAGGGCTTACTACGAAGACGACTCCGAAGGTCGGACCAACAGTGACGGTTCGATCCGCAGCTACCTCCGCTTCGACAACATCGCCGCGGCCGAGTAACTGACCACCTATTACTGCTGGGTTCTCTATATGGGAACCCAGCAGTATTTTTGTTTTTTGCAATCAGCATCTGAAAGGTCGCCCAATGTCGGCAGAAGCTAACATCTTTTCCTCAACCATAGTCGAACTTGCAATTGCTGACATCAAAATTCCACCTGATCGCCAGCGCCTGGAAGCTGTCGCTGATCAAGCACTTATCAGCAGTATAGAGGTGAAAGGCCTCATCAACCCGATTATCGTCAAGCGCGACTCGCAAGGTGCGCCGATCCTGGTCGCAGGTGGGCGCCGTTTGGACGCTCACAAAAAACTCAACCGCACGACTATTCTCGTCCGTTGGATGGAAGACCTCAATCCCATCGCGGCGTTTCTAGTCGAGCTGCAAGAAAACATCGCAAGAAAGCAGCTTACTTGGCAAGAGGAAGTAACATCCATTGCTGCTTATCACAACATGCGTCGCGAGGCTTTTCAAGGCTGGACCTACCAAGGCACTTGCTACGATATCGGTATTTCAACCAGCTGGCTGTCTGTCATTATGACAGTTGCTGAGCACATGGATGATCCTGAAATTGCCAATTGCTCAAGCTGCAAAGCGGCGTTGAACCTGCTGACAGCCAAAGCGGATCGCGCCAAAGCTGCTGCACAATCGCGCGGCCTTGAACTCGGCGAAGTGCTGGCACTCCAGCTTGAAAACAAAATTCCCGAAAACGCGAGCAAAGAAGAAATCACCAACATCTTTGCTGAAATGCCGCTTGATGTCGAGGCGGAAACTGCTGAACCTGACAAACTTCAAGCGGCAGTTGCCAGTATCCAAAACAGCAAACTTGCCGAAAACCTTCTGGCCTTGCAGAAAAAGAGCGAGATCATCACTGACACAATCATCAACGGTGATTTCATCAGCTGGGCCAAAGAATACACTGGACCTAAGTTCGATGTGCTGCATGTCGACTTTCCTTATGGCAAAAACTACAGCGGCTCAAACACCCGCAAAACTGGCGGTGCCACTGTAGCACCGCTTTATGACGACGCACCTGAAATATTCCTAACGCTCCTTGACGCGTTGCTTCAACACCAGGATAACTTCACATTCCCGATCGCGCATTGCATGTTCTGGTTTGACATGAAATTCTATTCTCTGGTGCTCGAAAAGTTCACAGCGGCTGGATGGACGGCTGTTCAGCCTTATCCGCTCATCTGGACCAAAAGTTCATCAGGCATCGCGGCCGACACCAAGCGCAAACCTCGCCACGCCTATGAAACGGCGCTGCTCTTTTCCAGGGGCGATCGCAAAATCGTATCCCTTCAACTGGACCACTTCGATTGCAGGCTTGACGAAAAACTCCACATCAACCAGAAGCCGTTTGAAATGCTCAAGCGTTTTCTTTCACTGATTGTTGATGAACACACAGCTGTGCTTGATCCGACGTGCGGTTCAGGCAGCGCTCTTGCCGCGGCGATGGCACTTAAAGCCTCACGCATTCTCGGCATCGAATTGGACTCATCAAACGCTGACGTCGCGCGGTTCATCCTCCAGCGGGAAGTCGTCAAAACATCAGCGCCGATCGTATGATGGTCTTTCCAGAGGAACCAACGGTTCCATCAACTCAACGCATCGTCGTGCTCGGCGAAGCGCCTGGTCCAGATGAGGTAATCGCCGGCAAGCCGTTTGTCGGCGCGTCAGGGCATTTGCTCCGCAACACGATTTTGCCCATTGCTGAACTAAACCCAAACCAATGCTACATTGGCAATGTCTTCGTGACTCAACCGCCTGAAAACATCCTGAAAAACATCACCTACAACAAAGTTGAGCTGCGCCGTATGGGGACGTTCAGTAATCTACCTCCACTTGGCCGTCGTTATATCGACGCCAGCTCAACATGGGCCAAACAAGTGCAGCTTACAAAAGAGTGGCTCCAACAGGTAAAACCTGATCTCATCATCGCTCTTGGTGGCACGGCGCTTTGGTTGCTAACTGGTGACGATCGAATTGGCCTTTTTCGAGGCAACTTCATCGACACAAACTTTGGTCCAGTGCTTGGCACATATCATCCAGCTGCAATTCAACGTCAGTGGGACTTCATGCCGTTTGTATGGGCAGACCTGAACAAAGTTAAGCAGTTTCTAAACAAAACTATTGACAAACCACGCAAAAGGCGTTTTTATGTCAATCCAACTTTCGCCGAGATCGAACTTGTCTACCAGCAATTCAAAGCAATGCCCAGCACAATCCTGGGCGTCGACGTTGAGACTTGTCCAAGCATTGGACAGATCACAACCGTCAGTTTCTCTAGCGAAACACTCGGCATCTGCATTCCCATCTGGAACAAATATGGCAGCCCCGCTGACCACAACTTCTGGCAGTCACCGGCCGAAGAAGTGCAAGCCTGGTTTACCATCAAGCGTTTTTCAGAGTTACCTAATCCCAAAGCGATGCAAAACGGCGCTTACGATGCTCAATATTTTCTCGACTGTCCAGTGCCTTTTTGGCTCAATAACTGGACAGATGACACCAGTATTCTGCATCACGCCATCCAACCAGAGTTGAAAAAATCTTTAGGCACGCTCGCCAGCCTTTATTTGAACGAACCTAGCTGGAAACAAATGCGCGAAGGCGAAACAACTAAAGCTGATGAATAGGATAATAACATGCCAGCTATCGATATTCAAGGCGTTATTCCAGGCGGATACGATAAGTTTACCAACTACCAGCTTTACAACTGTCTGGACTCTGCAATAACCGCTCAGCTAGTTCCGCCGTTGAGATCAATGCTGAACGACAACACCAGAAAGATTTACAATTTTGAGATGGAGCTGAATGTCATGTGCATTGACATCAGCTCACGTGGTTTGCCGCTAGACCAGTTCACTCTGGCGGACATGGTTTATAAACTCCTCCGCGACGCCGAAATAGTCCGCAGCAGACTTGACCAATTCTGCGAAGCAATCAACTCTCCGCCGGTAAATCCAAATTCTCCAGTTGCAGTTTCGACACTTTTTTACAAAACGCTGGGCCTGCCGACACAGTATGAGTTCGACAGAAACACCAAACAGCGCAAACCCAGCACAGGGTTCAAGGCGCTTCAAAATCTGTTCAATTCTTATCCGATCGCGAAACCATTTGTCAGCGCGATTAACGAATATCGCAGCCTGAAGAAAATGGCAAGCGTCTTTAATCGAGGCACAGAACGCGACGATCGTTTTCGCTGCTCGATCAGCGTCACCGGCACGGAAACAGGACGTTTAAGCTCACAACAAAACATCTACCTACGCGGTTCAAACGCGCAGAACATCACAGATGAAATGCGGCAAGTGTTCAAAGCACCTGAAGGTTTCGCGTTCCTTAACCTAGACCTTAAAACGGCCGAGTCATACGCAGTTGGATTTATCGCCAACTCGCGTCCATACATTGATGCTTGTGACTCCGGCGACTTGCACACCGCCGTTGCCAAGATGACCTGGGACAATTTGCCATGGACAGGCGACCTTAAGCAAGACCGTGAAATTGCCGATCAGATATTCTTTCGTCATTTCAGCTATCGTGACCTTGCAAAACGCGGCGGGCACCTTACCAATTACTACGGCCAGGCACGAAGCAACGCGCAAACACTTAACCTCACCGTTAGCGTCATGGAAGAATTTCAGGAACGTTACTTCACGGCATTTCCTGAAATACAGAAATGGCACTTACGGACGATCGCGACTATTCAGCAGATCAGCAAACTAGTTACCCAAGTCGGCCGCGAGCGCACGTTTTGGGGTCGGCCGAATGATCCCAGCACTCATCGCAAAGCGATTGCTTATGAGCCGCAATCGCTGGTTGGCCACATCACCAATGCTGGATTGCTCGCGGCGCATCGTTGGCTTTGTGCAAACAATCGCGACGCAAAAATTTTCATTCGTCGAGGTGCAACAGTTATACCATTCAACGGCGAACTTCTCATGCAAATTCACGATGCTGGACTTTTTCTGCTCCCGCTTGTTGGCTTTACCGAGATGGCGCTTAAAATCCAGCAATTCTGTGTGCAGCCCATTGAATTTCATGGTGTCGGCACCATGACAATTCCAAGCGATCTGTCTGTTGGACTTCGCTGGAACAAGCTGCCGAAACCGGGCAAGCATAAGCGCGCGACAGAACTTGAGGGATTGCGTAACTTCTACCCTGGCATAGAAAAAGACCTTTAACTAATGGCGGGTAAACGCAAGCTACCTGATTTCATCGACGCGTTCCTTGAGTATGCGTGGTGTTTCAGCACAACCAAAAACTATCACCTTGCCGCAGCTATTTGGTTGCTTGGCACAGCCAGCTTGCGTCAGATTGGTATGCGCGCGAGGGGCGATGTTACCTATCCCAACCTCTACATTCAAATGATCGGCAATCCAGGTGCCGGCAAATCACAAACCATCAAAGCCGTGCGGCGCGTTTTGTTTCCGGCTGTGCAGAACCTAGTCTGCATTCCAGCTAGTGTTACGCGCGCCGGGCTTGAGGATTACATGATCGGCAACATCCAACAGCGCAAATCACCAAGCGGCGCTATGATTATGAGTTCCGAGTGCATCGGGCTTTCTGAGGAAATGCAGGGTATCTTGCCTGATCAAGACCTTGGCCACCTTACGCTTTATAACGAGTTGTATGACTTGCCGCGACTCCGCGTTGCGCGGACGCGCACCAACGGCGAGGTTCGCTTAGAAGAATGCTACGCCAGTATTCTAACGGGAGCACAACCAGCTTTCCTTGCGACCGTCATGCCAGAGCAGGCTTGGGGCATGGGCTTCATGGCTCGTAGCATCATGATCTACGATCAACCAGGTCCACGGCGCTCTGTCTTCGAGGCGCACGAAGCCGACTACAAACTAGAAGCTGATCTAATCCACGATCTTCGGCAGCTGAATGGTATGCACGGCTGGTTCAAATGGGAAAACGAAGCGCGCCGTTTTTATGAAAGCTGGTGGGTCGACAACAAAGGCGCTCCAGTGCCGCAAGCAAAACGCCTTGCAATGGGCTACAATGTGCGTCGTGAACTTCAGTTTCTTAAGTTCGCCATGATATGCAGCTTGTCTCGCGGAAACGACTTAACCGTCACTGTCCAAGACGCAAAACGCGCGTTGCAGTTTTTGCTCACGTTCGAGGGCAACATGCGTTACATATTTGCTGATATGAACAACACCGGCACGATGATTGCAATTCAAGACGTGCTGGACATCGTGCGAGCCAAGGACGCTGAAGACAGCCACGTTGACGAGGCAGAACTTATCAACCTGCTCATGCAAAGAATGCCAAGCACACAGGTTAACTCTACCATAGAAAACTTAGTGACAAGCAACGCGTTAGGGCTGAAACCCAACGCGCCGGTTGTCAAAGGTTTTAGAAAGTTTGTGCCTGGTTCGAAGTTAAACCTGATGTGAGAGCTGGGTGTTGTTTGGTATTACCGTCCATTCGGTAAACGGTAATACCAAACCACCACCATTCCCCTACTCACCGATCACGCTTCTATACTTCGCCTGCTGTTCCTTGCTAAACCTGCTCAGCAAGTCACCTTCTGTTTCCCGTCGTGCTCTGGTCTGCGCACTACGCATTACCGAGTCCAACGACAGACTTCTGACCATTACTTGATCCAGCACTTCCTGCATAGCGCCGCTGTCGCCTGCTTCTTGTGCTGCCGCAAACCTAGCACCCAGCGCTTGCACGGCGCTTCGCGTAGCTTCCTGATCTTTATACAATTCCCTCGAAGCGATCTGCTGTTTGTCAACTTCAAGCTGGTTCATCCCAAGCCCGTAAAGCAATCGCGTCGAAGTATTAACGTCGCGGATTTGAGGATAACCTGATCGCATCGATTTGATATAGTCACCCTCAACAACAGACGCCGCCCGAAAGAAGGCTCGTGGCGTTAACGCACCAACCAGCTGATCCCTAAGATTTGGATCAGCTAACGGGTTCGCGCCTGTTTCATTTGCATAGCTGGCACTAGCGCCAATTGCTTGCCCAGCTTGTTTCAGCCTTTCAAGCAAAACGATGTTAAACATATTTGTCACATCGTTGCGAACATCCGTGCCTGGAATAGTCGCGCTCGATTGCAAGCTGGCTCCAAGAAAAGCTGGCAACCCAAAGTAAGTTGCATCAGCAATGCTTGTGCCATCTTCGCCGCCGACTCCGGTTGAACCCCAATTCTCCTGCAACCAATGGAAGCTACTCGGCGAGTCGCTATACCATTTGGCCAAACCATCAGCAAGAACTTTCAGCGGCGTTGCAGCAAGTCCGCCAACAGCCAAAGCCGCGCCGCCTTGCCAAAGCATCGGCGCGTAAATTCCTTTCGACACGGCCAAACCAGCATATTCAGCCATGCTTCCGATAAAATGAAACTGCCAGTTTTTGAACAGACCGACCTGGCTACCGATCGGGCCTGTAAACAACCTGCTGCGGTCAACAGTATTATATCCGAACATTGCAATGTGAGTGGCACGCTTTGCAAATTGATAAAGCTGCTCACCTTCCAGTTGAAAGAAATCTTTTCCCAGGACATAGGCAGAGTTAAACGTAGCCATGCGACTGAACGTTTCACTTTTCTCCGCGATGTAGTTCAGCGATCGTTTGATGAATGCCCAGCCGCCCTGCTCTTTGGCGACAACGCGGAGCGTCTGAAATGCGCGACTACTGTGCCCAGCAAATTCTTCATATGTCTGCGCTGTCAGCACGTTATCATCCACCGCCCGCTGAAGCATTTGTTGCAGTTCAGGCGTCGGTTTACCCATCAACTTTATGCCAGCACCAAGCACCTTCATCGGGTGCAGAAAACCGGCCGATCCCAACACCTTACCATCGGCGCCGTAACGAGGCAGAAACAGCATCTTTTTTGCAGCTTCAGCTGTCGGCACATTTATCATGTGCGAAATCCAGGGCACCGTAGTTTGCAACGGCTGCAGCAAGTTCAAAATCGCAAAGGTTGGGTTTGCAATTCCCAGGTTAAAATTATACATTAACCCGTTCAGTTCTTGCGCAATTTTTGTCGCTGGCTTGTTGCCCAACGTGCTACCCAGCACCGGCCGCAGCACATTGTTAAGCTGCTGTGTGATCTGCCCCTCAATCCCAAGAAGCTGATTTCCTTTTCGCAGCAAGTCTGTATACAAATTCTTGTCGATTTTTTCGAGATTAAAAGCCTCAGGCAGCCAACGTTCTTGCCAGGTCTTATACGCGGAAAAACGAAGCAGCTGACGATAATGCGCCTCGCTTGCTTTGATCAGTTCATCAGCGGTATACTCGTGCGTCAGGTAATTGCCTTCCAGCCCCGTCCGCTTCTTAAACGTGCCGGGCAAGCCTGGACGCACAACACCTTCTTTGCCAAGCTGGGCTTTTAGCAACTTCCGACTGACAGAGTTAATGATATCATTCAAGTCCTTGTTCTGACCTGCACCTCTGTCAATCTGTTTGATGATTTCATCAAGCTGATCAACGCTATCGGCAACTAAATGCTGCGCCGTATCGCGCGCCACTTTCCACTCAAGACCACGCGTCGCCGCTTCTTCAGCATACAATTTTGCCTCTTGCTGAGCGGCCAATGGCGTTTTGCCATAAACCCTCCACTGAACATTACCCTTCTTATCCAAGAGATCAACAAACCAATCTCCCTTGACAATTCGCGGCGCAACGTAACCTTCAGCTGGCAGAAACTTTCCTTCTAGTCCAGCACTCTTAAGCGCAGGCAAGACAAGTTTGCTAAGCACATCTTGATTGATCGCTTGCAGTTCTTCCACCACTTTTGCCGCTTTAGCTGAAATCAGACCTTCCTGCACCAGCTCTTGAATAGCTTCGCCCTGATGCTGTGCCTGTGTTGCGATTGCAACCTGCTGCAAGTCAGCTTTATCGAGCGACTTCCAAAGATCAGCAATCGGCGTTTTGCCTTCAAACCCGGCTCCATGTTCGACTTGTCCCAGCGGCGCGCGGAGCGGCGACTTCAAAAACTTCGTATCGCCAAAGAGTATCTTGTTCAGCTGCGCATCACCAGCCATTACTGACCCACGCAGCAAACCCCACAGTCGCTGATACAAAGGATGCTCATTTTCGCGGAAGATGGCAGGTTTGAAAACATCCGCCAGAAAACCGGCAACTTGCTTGCCACTCTGCCCGCCGATAACACCATCCAGCCCCGGCACATATTCGAGCAATCTTTGTTGAATTGGCCCGGCAGTTTTTTCTATCCAAGTCCGCGTCCGCTGAGTTCGTAACGACTGAAAGTCTTCCGGTGTCATCACCGAGTTCAACTGATCAACAGTCCTGTTGAAAAAGTCATCACGCCTTGACGGCTGAAAAGCATCGCGCAGCTTGGCCCATTCAGCTACAGTAGTATCTGTCGCCTTGACCAGCTCCGGCGCGAGGCGAGCAGGTTTATCCGTTTTTCCGATCAACCAGCGATCGCCAGGTGCAATTTTGCTGGTGCCATAGGCTTTGTTTCCTGCAGCTTCTCCACTTTCCAGTCTTTTTGCAAACACCCACAATCCGCTGTTAGGTTCGCGGCCCAGCCTCAGGCTCGGCGAAACAGTAGTCAACCCTTGGAACGTATCAAATGTTTTTGCAAGCTGACCTGCGCCGGGCGCAGACGCAACTCTGACATGACGCGGATACACGACATGAGCGGCAAGGTCTTCGATATCGTCAAAGCCAGCTTTCGCTGCGATTTCAGCAGCTTCGCCGGGGTTTATGCTAGTCAGCTGGGTTTCAGGTCCTTCAACCAGAAATTGCTTTTGATAACCCTTTCCACCGCCAGCTTTGAAAAGAGCATTCAGCGCTGTGACTTCTTCCGGCGTTCCGTTGTCCAGCTCATTGATATACTTTCCACGAAAACGGCCCTGCACTTCCTGCGGCCGTTCTGTCAGAGCATCTTGCAACAAGTTTGCCCTAAGTTCAGCTACGCTAAGATCGCCTGTGACTTCAGCTGTTTCTTGCTTCGCAAGCCTGAGTTCAAACGTTGGTTTCAGCCCAAGTTCACCGCCTGCAATGCGGCCAGTCACTGGTGCCTTTGCGCCACCAGCTCTGAAAAATCCGCCTATGCCGCCGAACACACCTGTCAACGCCGTGCTAAGCGCGACGTCAGCAAACAGTTCGCCATAGTTTTCCTCAGGCGCTGTAAGCAACCCGCCGCCAAGACGCGCTGCTTCGACCGGCGCATAACGCAGGCTTTCCCTTGCAATACCAGCAAGCACCGGCTGTTCCAGCGCGTTAATCCCAAATCCAGCTACACCACTTTCAAGCGCGGCTGCAGCGCGTGGTAAAGTGCTCAGTTTCCCAGCCGCACTATAAATCCCAAGCGGTCCAACGAAACCACTTACAATTCCGCTGATGGGATTTTCGTTGCGAAACGCCTGAGCACCTTTGGTCGGTGATTGGCCAAAAAGTTCCAGCGGCGAAGATAACGCGCTTTCAATGAATCCGCTGAAATAACCTTGTTCGCCGTTGCTCGCTTTTGCTTGTTGACCTTGCGCTTGTGCCCGCTGCTCAGCCAAAATTTCATCTACGACGCCCATGAGTTTATTCGCCCGAATAAGTAACAGAGTTATTCACACCTTTACGGCCAACTGAAGTTGTTTCACGACGCCCACGATAACGCTCGATGGCGTCAAAATTCTGGCTGACGGTGCCGGCATTGAACAGTGCCTCTTTGATCTTTTCGCCGCCAGGCGACATTGCAAGGTTATACAATTTCAGGGTTAGCCGTTTTTGGAACGCCTCAGTATAATCAGACGAACTTGGATTGCGATAACCTGCGGCAAAAAGTTCCTGTGTGATCTCCTTCTGCAAGGCTTCGATTTTGTCAGAACCAATTCCGGCAGAAGAAAACACTTCAGGAACCATTCCGTTGGATACCACAGACTGCGCGACGTAAAGAGGTGCGGTCAGCAGACCTTCCGGATTGTCTTTGCCTTGCGCCGCAGCTTCATTTACCAAAAGCGCGTTCTGAGCTTGCGCCACAAGTCTGTTACCTGTATTCACACTTTGCCCAATGTTGCTCAGCAACCGCGCGCGATCGAGGGCGAACGCGCTGTTAACAACGCCAGCCAACGGAATGCGCTTGGTGATCACATGGCCTTTACCGTCAACTCTGCTGGTCAAAATCGCATCATTGGTGAATGCAACTTTGTTATTCTCGTTGAAGTCCCTGATCTGCTGCTGCCAATTCGCATAGGCGCGTTGGTTCAGCAAACTCGCTTCAAACTGCGCTTCTTCAGCTGCTGTTTTTGCTTTAAGCTGATCCTGCTGAAAAACAGCCAAGTTAAACTTAGCCAGCTTTTCCTTAAACGCATCTTCGCGCGCAAGGATTTCTCGGTCCGCACTAGCCCGTCCAGCCAATGCGCCGCCGCCAAGTGCAGCAAGCACTTTCCCGGCATTCGCATCATCAGGCAGCGCAGCAAGTGCCTGTCCAAGTCCGCTGAACCAGCCGTTCCATTGCAGCTTGATCCGCTCTTTCTCTGTTATTTCCTCCGGCCGAAGTTTCTGTAGCGAAGCGTCCGCTGCTGAAAAATCAGTCTTTGCCGGTAGAATTGGTGCAGGTGCTTCTGGTGCTTGTGGCGCAGGTCCAAGATCATTTGTTTGCGGCGTAAGTGCCGCTGCTTGTCCTGCTGCAAGTGCGCCAAGTGAAGCCTGATCAAAAGACGGATCATATCCAGTTTGGAATGGTATTCCAGCAACTCGTGAAATATATGCCTCGTTTTGAGGTCCCCAATTTGCTCGATTGGTGCCGCCATGATATTCCCTGACTGCAAGATTGAAATCGCCGCCGTTGCGCTCGGCGCCTTCTTTCAGCAAAAGCGCCGCTCCAAGTGCGGCATTTTGTGGCGACGCAAACACATCCAGTTTATATTTTTGCTTAATGGCAGCCGCTGTTTGCGGAATAAACTGATATGGCGTCCGCGCCCCAGCACTTGACACTTGATCGTTGTTTGAACGCTCACCATTCAGCCGAATACTGCGCAGCAATTCAAGCGGAACACCAGTCGCCGCTGCAGCAGCTTCATCAGCTTTGTCGTAAGCGGGATCACGAAAGCTGTTGGGAAAGTTATTTCCATCAGCCGCGGATTGATTTTGTGTCTGACGTGAACGCGGCGTTGAGGTCAGCTCACGACCAAAACGCGGAATTTCCCTGCCAAGAAAATCGGCCAAAGAGGCCCCAGCGTTAGCCGGATTATTGTCATTCAGAAATCCGATTATCGGCCCAGCAGCATTAAGCGGCAGCATAGCCAAACGCCGAGCGAAGTATTCAGCATTTGTTTCATTCGGCGCTTGCGGCACAGCAGGAAACGGATTACTACCTGACTGTTGACGTGCTACTCGCCGCCCTGTTTGCAGTTCAGCTTGAGCGCGCTGTTGCCGATTATGCTCACCCCAAGGGATCGCCTCAAGACGCTGCCATGTCGAAAGAAGACTTCCACCGTCAGGTGCAAACAATCTTGCCATGAGTTTATCCTAACGTTTTCGGATAGACATTAGCGCCAAACAGCTTAGCGCCGCTTCCAAAGTTACCACCAGCACTTACTGCATTTCCAGCCGCACCGGCTCCGGCAGCGCCAACACCTGCGCCACCGATGCCAGGTATTCCTGCCACCGCCGCGCCGATACCAGCAATGCCCTGCAAAATCGGACCAAGCCCTGAAGTTTTGGTTGTCGTTGTGCTGTCAGATTTGCCTGTCTGCGTCCCGTAGTTGCCGCTGAGCACAGCAAGCAAATTCGCCGCAGTGTCAAGACCCTGAAACGGATACTTATACCTGTAATCATTCTTTGCCAGCGCGTCATCGATAAGCGTCTGTTTCCGCTGAAGTTCGGCCGCTTGGGCTTGAGCGTATAGATCGCCTTCGCCGGCTGCATAGCGTAATGTTGCATCGTTGAGTTCAGGCAGCAACCGCAAGAAATCCAGATTTTGATTTGCGACGAGACCGGCTGAGCCAAGTCCGCGATCCGTGTCTGCCTGAAATCCTGCCAACAGCCTGTTTTGATCAGCTTCAAAAGCAGACAACCGACGATCTTCCCTGCGATTATAATCATCATACGCAATCTGCGCTGCAAGCCGTTGTGCAGCTTCATCGCTGTCACGAATAGCTTGCCCTGGAAGCGTGGCCAACGCGCGGTCGTTTGAGTAAGCACCGCTATCGAGCGCGCTGCTTCTGATGCTTGGCAAAATCTGCTCAAGCAATTGGCGGCGAACAGGTTCCAGGCTCGCGCGGATAACAGCGTCGGTATCCTGCTGCGGTGCCAGTTGAAAACTTTCAGTCGGCAGGCTTGTGTTGAATGTCGCGGTGATAGGGCTGAACCCATCAATGCGCGAACGCACAGCAGCCGCCGCATCGCGGGCTTGTCCAGCGGCTCCTGTATAAGCGCCGACAATGTTGTCAGTAGTCGCTTGATCAGGCACAGCGAAGAAATCGCCGGTGTAAGGCGTCGTCGGCAACTGGCCGACAGCTTGAGTTACCCTCGATGCAACATCGGACAATCCAGGCGCCGTAAACGCTGGCGGAGCGTTTGTCGTTGTGCTATTTGCTTTTTGAGTTGTCCTTGTCTTCGTGCCCACTTAAACCTCCAAAACCAAAGTAACACTTTCGACAGTTGCTCCTGCGCGCCGTATAGCATTGCTTAGTCTGGTATCAAACACCACCGTTTCGATCATGTCACACCCATATCCAGCTGCAAGTTTTTTCAACCACCAAGCAAACTGCTTAAAGCGGCGCGTTAGGTTGACACCAGCAAAAGCGACAATTAGCATTCGCGGCGCTTTGATCTCAACACAAAGTATTCCACCGCGAAACTCAAACATATGCCAATGCCCAGCTAACAGCTTTCCATAAGCCTCGGCTGGTGCAATTGGCTCACAGCCGACAGCCGCGTTCAGGCTATCACGCAGCAAGTCCATATGACGACCTGTTATTTCAGCAGAAGGCACATGCAAAAACATTGATGTTATTCAGTCGAAACAATGGAAACTGATTGTTTTTGATTGCTGGGCAGCACGGATATCGTCCGGGAGGTGATTGTTGCTCTATACTGGCGATCAGACGTGCTCATAGCTGGATCAGTGTAAGTAGTGCTTCCGCCGAAATTCTGAGTAAAAGTTGCATTACCAGCCGCATCACCCGGCGTCGGCCGAGTTCCAGCCATACGCCGCGTGCCGCCGCTGACAGTCAGCGTAGAAACATTACCATACGCACCTGCTCCAATTCTTCTCTCGAGCGAAATAACAGCACCGCCAGTTTCAGCGATAGTTGCATCGAATGTATCAGGACTACCTGACCCGCCGAACGCGGCGACATCTGCATTATACTGCGCTAAACCTGTGGAGTCAGCTGCATAAAATTTAACCTGTGACGCCGACCAAGAATAGGAAAGCACAACCTGAATTGTTCCGCCGTTAGAGCCGTATATCGGCGTTTCCAACTGAGCGTTGTTTGCTATCGATGTTGTCTGGTAAGCATTGCGAAGCACACCGGCGCTGAGCGACCCGCCAAAATACGCAGCACCATCATTGCGAAACCAGACAACACCAAGGCTTTCCGAGCAAGTGTTCAAGTTTGCCTGTGCTGGTCCAAACCAAAAAAAGAATTGGTTGCTGGTGCCAAACCCTCTGCCTACGTAAAGAGCATTTCCGCCGATTGTAAATTTAAGTGCGCCAGTGCCAACATCGATCGTTGCATCCAGTGTTCCGCTGGCTAGTTTATTAACGATTAGACTGGCAATCTTCGCGCTTGTTATTTCAGCATCGCCGATCTTCGCCGTAGTGATTGCAGCATTAGCAATTTGCGCGGTGCCCACAGCTAACGCAGCTATTTTTGCTGTGATGATTGAAGCATCGGCAATCTTGGCACTGACAATCGCACCATCAACAATGTTAGCTGTGTTGACGGCCAGTGTTCCAATTTTTGCGTTAGTGATCGCACCATCAACGATATTCGCAGTGCCTACTGCAAGGTTTGCAATCTTTGCGCTGGTAATTGCAGCGTTTGCAATGTGCGCAGTGTTGACGGCAAGGTCTGAAATTTTAGCTGAGGTAATCTGCGCGTCACCAATCTTCGCGCTGATAATCGCAGCATCAGCAATTTTAGCTGTGATAATCGCGCCGTCGACAATTTTGGCTGACGACACAACGCCGTCTATCAGCTTGTTACCGTCGACAGAATTGTTCCGCAGTTTCTCTAGCGAAATAGCAGCATCAGCAATTTGCAGCGTATCAATCTCAAACAAATCGGCGATTGTCGGAGGATCGTATGTTGGATTGCTCAGATAAAGTTTTGCATCCAGATCGCTGATCCAGATCGCGCTGTAACCAGCTGGCAACGGTTCTTCGCCAGTGCCACCTGTCATCGGCGTAGACGCATAAGCGGTATAAAGCACTTCAGGCTCATACCCGCCTTGCGTAAACGCAGCGATCAACGCGTTTGCAAAACTACGCCAGTCTTGATAATCTTCTGGTGAAGGCAGGCTCATGGCAGACGCTTACTACCTTCAACACTCCCGAACAGCAGAAAGCCCTGCAAATCCAGCGTCCAGTTATCAACCACTGAACGAAATTCGAGAACAAAGTAAGGATTGCTGGCAAGCGCGGAAATAGTATAAGTGGCTTTATCCGCCGCGAGCGCTTTCCAGGCTGTCCAAGTGGGGTTCACGAGCGGATCGCGGGTTGAACCAAGTCTGAACTCAACACCGCTGACTGCGCGAAGCTGAAACTCAATTTCATCCACGCGACAGTCTGTATGTGCATCCCTATAACCTTCAGGCCCTTGCAACTGCATCAGCATAGGTTTTGTCCGCAGCGTTAACGGCGTAGCCACAGTGGGATCATTTGCAAGCAGACGCACCTCGCCATTTTCAAGTCCAACGATCGGCTTGGACAGCAAACGGCGCTCCATCATGCAGGGAACAGGGGGAACAGGTGTCCAGCCGCCTGTTCTTGTATCAAAAGCCCAGCCTTCGTTGATTACAAGACTTGAACCCATCGGAAAGTAAAACTCAAAACAACCATTTTCGTCGTTTCGCGCTGCATGAATTTTGCCCGATTGGTTCCAGTTGACATTATCCTGCAAATAATCGTGCAGCCAGCCTTCGTCAATGTATCGCATAGTGTTCGAGTCGGTCCACCAAACACCATTCCTGCCGACACCGAAACAGTTGCGGCCATCACTGATAACCGCGCGTTTGCCGACAGCGCCGATACCATCCAGCACCACTCGTTGCCCAAAGTAAAACGGCGCGTTTACAAACGTCATCAGCGCCATTTGATCTTCTGCAAATAAAGCCTGTGCTTGACCCAACGGCGCGCTGGCACGAATGCGAGTATCAAAATCGTCCACATAGAAACCACCAGCAGCATTTGAAACTGTCGGCAGCCAAGACTCGATGTTATCCGCATCCGACCAACTGACACGAGTGCCGCGATCAGAATGTCCGATTGCAAGCAGGAAATTAAGTTTCTTCTGAAACATCAGCACATCTGTCGGCGCATCGGCGCTCAAGTCAGCGTAGCTAACACTAGGTTTGTGTAGCTTTGCGGCGCCGGCACCAGAGTTAACGACTGTCCAGTTGCCCAAATGCACAAAATCGAAGAACGTTGGCATTTGTGTGCTGGTTTGATCCTGCGCCCAGGAAAATGCACCGATTGCTTCAACGCTCGGACCGAACCAGCGAACAATATTTCCGCCGCTTGCAGCCCAAAACCACCTCGTGCCATCGTTCGCCTGCTGCTGGCTTAACCCGCGAATGGTGTTTGCGCCAGCGTCAAAAATCAATCCATTGCCGAGCCGCCTGACAACTTTGCCAGCATAAAACTCAACGTTTTCAGCCGCAGACCAGAGGAATTTTTTCTGCGCCGCCCTGTCAGGTTGCAAACCACTACTGACCAGCGCATCGGCCGTTGCTTCAAAAATTGGTTGACGGCGCAGCATGTTCAGCCTCTTTGTTGTTCACCAAGTGCAGCCATACGGAGCACACCAGCCGCTGCTTCCTTCTTCGTGATTTTGCGATCTTTGTTCAGGTCCAACCCGGCATTTTGTTTATATGCAAGCTGACCATATTTCCACGGCATAACCCATTCAGGGTCTTTGCCTATTGCAGCCGGATATAGTATGGCCATGTAAACATCTTCCTGGGTCCATGCAGAAAAATCAGAACCAAAACCCCGAAAATAGTAATACACCCAGCCAAGCTGCTGTTCAGCCGTTAGCTTTGCCAGCTCTTTTGTATTCGTCGCTTGTTGAGCAAGCACCGGATACCGCTTTATCATCTGCTTGACGGTAGCTTCCATGAACTGGATCAGACCAGTCCCGCTGCTTCCAGCAAGATTTTTGATCGCCGGATCGAAAGTTGCTCCAGTTTCAAACGCGATGCAATTTGCCAGTTTGTCTGCATCAAGATGCAACTGATCTTCAATCCAGAATAGGCTTGCTTTGAACTTGGGGGAGAATTTTTTCCCCCAAGAAACTGTTCGCCCATCCAGAATTTCAGTATCTTCTGCGACTGTCAGCAGCGACCTGATCCCGGCAACAGCCGCTTCGATAGCATCCAGCTGTTCGATTATTTTGTCCACGGAGCCGGCTCCTCGGTCTCTGTCGGTGCAGCAGGCGCAGCCTTTGCTGGCACAACCTTTTTCGTCGTGACACTGATACCAGGATCGCCGCCAAGCGAGCCAAACGCCGAGCCTTTCAGCTTATCAAAACTGCGAATGGCACTGCCGCCAAGCATGTGCAAAAGCAGGATCATCAGCGTTTCAATCGGATAAGCAGGAATTGTTCGGCCATGCAAAAGGCTGTCAATCATTCCACCGATCGGCAGAATGACGTATGCAGTTGCACATCCAACCACGCCGACCCAGCCGATGCCAGGACGCCAACCACTGACAAAAACGCTTGCGTGAGCAGCTTCGATTTTGTTCACCTCGATCTGGCCCATGGTTTCCTCATGAGCGCGCGCCGCGTCAAGATCAGCCAACTTTTGCAGTTCAAGCTGAAACTCACGTTTTTTCTCCGGATCAGGTATCAACTTTTCGCCGATACGAAGAATGGAGTCTATGATCGGAATAGGCATGGTTTGCTTCCTTTGCAGTCAGTTACATATCAAAATCTTTGGGGTTTGGCGGCCTGAACGGGACAGGGGTTCCTTCGGACAAATGGCGCTCAATCTGTCCAATTCGCAAACTTTGCACAGTGTTAATTTGCTGATAACGATCCAGCCGCTCGATAATACTCTTGGTTGAAGATGTCAGTTCTTGCGTCTGAAAATATAACAGCGCGCCAGCCAGCAGCATCGGAACACCGTTTGCAAGCACAGCCAACATAATCCAGTTTTTGATTTTCAACTCGACTTGTTCGACCGCGCCTTCAACAGACGCCAAGCGTTCAGCAGTGGTTGGCGGACTCATCGAGGATACCTTTCTCTTACTGGATGGTTGTTTGGTTCGCGCCATTGGATGAACTGGTTGTCAAACTCAAGTTCGTTCAGGTAGATCGCAATTGCCTGACGTTCCTCAGCCCAAAGGTTCGCGTAGATCGCGGTGACTTCAGGTTTTCTGTAATCCATCGACAGCCGATAAACAGAATACGTCAGTAAAATATCCTCAAAATCCGCGAGAAACCAGTCCTCGTTCGAGGCAAGGTCCATGCTTTCGTAAAACAACCACAGCTGTGTGTTGTCGTAAGGGCTACTCAGCGGCGTATTGGTGATTAGGTTCAGCCCCTCAAGCCGAAATTTTGACGCAAGACCAGTGGCGTCCGGTAACTCAAACGACTCAAATTTGCCGAGCGGATCGCTCCAGGCATTTTCTCCGCCATAGTTGCTGAACCAGCGGACAGACAAGTCTTTCTTGAACCCGTCAGGAAGCAAAAAATCCTGTTGCCCAAGTATCGGGAAGTAAACTTCCTTACGAACACTCTTGGGAAAGTGATAATCGCGCAGGAGCTTTTTCAAGTTTCGCCGAAGACCAGCGGGCAAACTTGTGGCCTCGTAACTTTCATCAATTGAAAGTATCTCACGAACAATAGCGGCCAAAGAGGCGATTGTCATAAGCTGCTCCAAGTTAAGGTTTCGGGGACCAGTTGCCCGATCCCCGAAACCTCAGTTAGCCGACTGTTTTAGTCGTCCTTGGTGGCCTTCTTGAAGCCCTTCAGCCAGTAGTGCGTCTCCGGCAGATGGAACTCAAGACCGCATTCGGTCAGGTATTCCTCGGACATGCCGTCCGTGCTGTTGTCCTGTCGATCCTTCAGCAACGTCGTATCGTCGATGTAACGATACTTGAAGTTGTCGGTATCGAGGACCACCATGTCTTCAGCGAGAAGATCGCCGGCCTTGCCGAAAAGCGGATGCTCGGTCAGCACCAGTGTGCCGGCCGGGGTGTAGAGCCGCTTCACGTTCATCTTATATTCCATCTCGTTCGGACCCCATTGATATTCGGAGTTCTTCCGGACAATTTGGCTGATGATGATGAGCGTTTTGAGGCTGCAAAAGGCCAGCTTTTCCTTGTTGCCGTAGGAGAAAATTCCCTCGAAGTAATTTTCGAGTTCCTCCATGTCGACACCACCGGCAGTCACAGTCTTGATGTTTGCGGCCGGAATGCGGTTCAGCAAACCGTCGGTCGTGCGGATCGGCTGACCGTTCTGGAAAGTTTCCATTTGGGTGCCGAACCAGAACGCCTGCTCGATCGCCAGACCATGCTTGTGCATTGCGCGCCGACGCTGGTTTTTCCAGGGATCACCGGTGCGGTAGCGAGTCTTTGCTGCGGTGCGGGTGATTTCCAGCGGAGTGCGGAAAATCTGCGTCAGGTTGTAACGCTTCGTGGGATTGATGTTTGTTCCCGCCGCTTTGTTCGAGCCTTCAGCATATGCCGAGCCAATGTAATACAGCTTTGCGCTGTCATTGGTATTCGGCGTTCCGTCCAATGCAGCCAGTGTGCCAGCCGGTGTGCCAGCCGGGCCAAACTTGCGTTCGACCGTGATTGACGTATCACTGGCAACAGAGACAACGCGCATGACCTCGCCGGAAGTCTTGGACTTGAACAGGTCGCCGGCTTTCACCTTCGTGCCACCATTCACGATGGTCAGTGCGGTATCGGTGACAAGACCGCCAAGGTCCGCGTTCAGGGTGAGGTTATACATTTCCTGAGTTTCTTCCCACCAGTAAAACTCGGGATCATCGGTCATTTCCGACTTCATTGCGTTGGTCAGCGTGAACAGCGGCATTTTGGAGCGCGGCTCCAGAAGCATGATGCCTTCACGCCAGTTTTTCGGCCGTTCGTCAGTGACGAAATCGAGTGTGCTTTTCAGTCCAGGGAGTGCCATTGTTTGTTCCTACTCAGAAGTGATTGTGTCCAGGATGAAATCCGTCAAGCTGTCTTCCGTTCCAGCTGCTGGCGATCGCGCGGTTGTTGGCAGCATTGTGGCCGGTTTCGGAACCGGCTGTCCTGCGGGTGCCACTGGTTGTGCCGGCACAGGTGCAGCCACGGGTGCCATCGCTGGTGCCATACCAGCAGCCTTTGCCAATTCAACCAGTCTTTGGTTTACCCTCGCTCCCAGCGCATTGATGTAGTTAGCATCAAGCGGCAGGTTGGGATATTCCGTGCTCAGCTGTGCCGCTTCCGACGCAAGAACCGCCCTGAAAGAGGCATCCTTGTGCTGCGGAAACGCGTTGTAGTATTGCTCCTCGAAAGCAGCATACTGTTGTTGCGTGTCAGCCTCGCTATTGCTGCGCGAAAGTTCGCTTCTGAAACGATTGATGCTTTCCTGATATTCCTTTCTCACGTTGGTGTGGATGATCGTGCTGATCGAGTTGATGATATGCTCAAGGCCGGATTTGGCCACTTGCATGTCTTCACTGAACACAGCATCGAGGACATCATTCGGAACTACTAGGCCATACTTCACCGGATTTTCTTCCGGCTTGTCGCCAGTGCTTGCTTCAGGTGAAGCAGGCGCCGCTTTTGTCAGTTGTTCGCTGAGCGCTTGCACCTGCGCTTTCAGCGAAGCAAGTTCCAGCTCTTGCGGTGTTGGAGCCGCTGGAGCTGGTGGCGTTACACCGCCCGGTTGATCGGCTGACGACGGCGCTGGCTGTGCCAGAGGAGTCAAGTCTTTCGGTGCCGACTGTCCAGGTTGTGCTGGTTCCGGTGCTGGAACCACAGAGGGAGGCGCGGAAGCTACAACGCCTCCCTCCGGCTTCGAACCAGCGCCGCCGTGCACTGGTGAAGGTTGTTCTGTTACGGGAGCCGTTTCAACTTTCGGCTCTTCTTCTTCCGGCGCGGATACAGGCAAGCCGAAAATTTCGGCCAACTCACGTTCGATGGTGTCATCAGCAGGCTGATTGTTTTCGGCGACTGGTTGATTGCTTCCGTCATTCATTTGAGTGGTCCTCTTTGCTTCCTTCGCGCCCGAATAAGAGCTGGGCCTGCTCTACCAAGGTTTCGCGGAGTCTTTCAATTCCCTTGATCTGCCCTTGTATTACAGCGGCTGCTATAACCTGGCCTTCAACCAAAGGCGTATTTGCCAAGCGCATGTAAAGTCCCTGCTTTTCAGCTAGGATTAGACCAAGCAAAAGCTGAAAGCCTTCGTGCCCCACCAAGGACTCCAAAGCCTCCGCCTGTTCTTCGGTCAGTATCTCGGTGACTAGCGGGATGTCTTCCAGCCAGGTTATAATGTTTTGAAGTTTTTTGCTCATAGCAGCGGTCCTTGAGGATCGGCGAGTCCAATCGGCACTGTGCCAGGTTGCGCGCCAGGGTTATTGCCTGCGCCAGCCTGAAACGGCACTTGACCGGGCGCTGGCAGTTGCTTCTTAAACTGCCCGATATTCCGCGCGCCGCCAAGTTCAGCAACATATTCAAACATTTTGTTCAGGTCCCAACCTGCCCGTAACTCTGGATCGCGAGCAACACCAAAGAGGATTTCTTTCCACTCCTCAAGCAAAGCCTGTTTGTCAAACGGCAAGCTGCCATCGCTGATCTGGTAGTTAAAGCTGCCAAGAATTTGCTCCAGTTGCAGCTTAAGGCTGACGGGATCGCCGTTGTCACCTGCTGTTTCAATCCACATTTCATCAGGCATCAGCTGTTGAGTATTGCTAATCATCTGCTGAACCATGGGATGAAAACTTTGGCTGCTGATACGAATTGCCATTTGGCTAAGGCGCGTTGCACCAGCCTGCATCGACAACCGCGCTTCGGTGGCTGAACGACGTCCACCAGCGGTCTGAATGCCGCGAAGATTGTCGTTGACACCAGTGATCGTATCAGCCAAAACCCGCATGAGCTGGATATCATTGACATGCCCTTGCGTCACATCAGACACAGCAATTTGCTGCAAGACATTCTTAATCGGCAAGCCCATGGCCGCTTGTTTCAGCCTGATAATCCGCCCGATAGCACTTTGGCGAATATCGTTTACCTCGACTGCCGACGGATCAGCAACAAACTGATTGTTGATCGCCGTGCGAACGTTTTCCATTCGGCTGCTGACAAGCCAGCTAAGAATATCCTGAAAAGGTCCAATCATGTCAGACATAGCAACTGACATGAAATCATGACCAAAACTGGTTGGTTCGGCGATTGTGATCGGATGCTGATTATGCACAAGGTTCAACGGCTCAGCTTGGATAATCTGCCCTTGCAGCCAAGTGAACTTCCACAACTCTGATCTGGTTGACGTGCCAAGTTTCCAGTCTTTCGGGACAATCCGAACTGTGCCTTCGTAACGAAGCCTGAACTTCACCACGTTGCTGGGTGTTGTAAGCATTTCGCCCCTGAGGCCGATCTTCGCGCGTCGGTCAGAGTCGCCGCGCGGACTGTCATAATCAGTTGCTGCGACATTTCGCGATTTGAGTGCTTGCTTGACCCATTTCAGCGCGCCTTCACGTTCCAGGTCAAGCAACTGAGTTTCGCTGCTTTCAACCTTGGCAAAGAGAAAATCGCCGTCAAGATGTGCTCTGTGCAACGGCACTCGCGGATCAGGCAGGATTGCATAAGGATCCAAGGCCCTTATGATGTTTCCGCTATATTGAAGTTCATCGACAACAATACGCTGCCCGCTGATATCGCGTTGGATCGAGGAACCAAAGATTTCCTCGTAGTTGATCCTGATCGGCGCAACATTGTAAACGATGCTGTCCCAAATATGCTGCCAAAGTTCTTCAGCTGCGCGCGAATAGTCAAGCTGCGACTGAATTGACGCTTCCATGTAACGAGCCTTGTCGGCCGTGGTGCCGCGAATGCTCATCAGGGGAAAAATTGGACGACGCCCAAGCAAAACACCGTAAACAAACGTTGCAGCAGCGTGCAGTGTTGCATAGCTGTAAGGCACGATGACATTGATTGGTTCAGGCGGCCGGCCATCATAACCGTTCATGCTGCCGACAATGCGCTCATAATCCTCTTGCTGGACATACGCCTGAATACGCTGCTCGCCGAAGTTCCAGCGCCAGTAATGCTTTGTCATTTCACACTGCGAAAACTTTCGCATCGCTTCGAGTTTTGTGAGAACAGAAGCGTGGAGTTCGCTGCCAGGTTCCAGCTTATCAATCGCCTTCTTTTCTTCCGGCGGCTGAAGCTGCGCGGCCGATTGAGCAAGCAAATCAAGCGGCGCAAGCCCAGGTGCGGCAGGCACCGCTGGCACACCAACTGGAGGCAATTGTCCATCAGGCGGCAAAAAAGGTGAAGAAGCCATCAGCGTTTAACTCCATATCTGGCACGGCGATTGACGCCTGGGTGTAAGATGTAATTTTTAGTCGTAGTGTAAATCGGCGGCAATTGTTCCGGTAAAGGTTCGTATTCCGGCAAGGCTCTTTTCTCCTCAGGCACAACAAGTCCAGCTGATTGACCGAGCAATGTCATTGCCATGGCCGCAGCATCAGCAAAGTCCTTCTTACCGTTTGGCCAGTCGAGCAAGTTTCCTTCCAGCTGCGGTAACGGCCTTAAATGCCTGATGTAACCATTCATGTATCGCGGGCTGAGGATACCGACAATTCGATTGTCCTTGGTGATATGGCTTCCCTGCACGATCGGCGTAATGACGAAAAAGTAACCTCGCCGCGCCATTTCTTCCTTCATCAGGAAGATAAGGCTTTTCTGATACTGTTGCGCTTCGATACCGTTATGAGTTGTTTGCCATTGCAAATGCTTCTCGAAGAACATATCGATCTTTTCGCGAGGGGTTTTACCTGTCCCGCCCCACTCATCAAGCATCCAAAGCGCGCCGTCAGTTGCTCGACGTCCAGCAACAATCAGCGCGGCGCTGTCTGCTCCAGGCTGATCGCTAATGGCAGGATCAAGCGCCATGCTGCGATGCACAAGATCGCTTAGAGGAGTTGGCTCATAAATGAAAACAGAAGGAAAGATAGTATCATCAGAAATTCTAATTTTACTGTCAATTTCTCTGCTGAACTCCGCCAACCGTCCGTTGATTTGAGCATTCGCGCGTTTCTTTTCATAAGTAACTTCGCTCATCTTGAATGGCCACAGCATTTCACTGCCGTTTTCATCTTCCAGCTTAGCGCCGAAACGGATTGTTCCGAACTCAGGGTCTTGAGCCAACGACATGCAAAGTGCATCGGGTCCGAGTAACGTGCCAAGGTTAGTTATCCGCAGCGGTGCTTGCGCGTTTTCGAGCTGAACGTCCATTTGCACGCCGCTGAACTTCACGGAACTGTGAAGCCAGCTGCTGGTCTTTTTGCGCAAAGTTGCTGTAGCTACGCTGTCTTCATCCTCGACGTCATCCAGCGTAATTTTGTTCGGTCGACGACCTCTAAAGTTTAACCCGCGAATTTGACCACCTCGTCCGCGGGCCACCAGAATTGCGCCGTTGAGTAACTGAATTTGATCGGCGCCCCATCGCTCAGGGTCCGCGCGATTTGGCACCTGGTTTCCATAAGCGGCCCGAAGCAACTCGTTAGACTCAAGTTCAAACTTGACGTTGCCCAGCTGGCTTTCGGCATGATCGGCGGATGCTGAAAGATAAACGCCGAAGAAGGTGGGGTCTGTTACGCTGCTGTAAGTGTTATCGCCGTTGAGCAGGGTGGTTTTGCTAAAACCGCGAGGCATGATAAAATTATGATGAGGCGTTGCGTGAAAGACGATCTCGCCAGCGGAGTTTTTTACGAAAACAGGCTCCGTTGCGGTTTTTTCGCCGAGGCGCGGATCAGGCATGTAACGAAACCAGCGAAGCAGAAAATCGTGCGCTTCGGGGTATTCGACCAAAAACTCAACTTTTTTCTGCAAGATGGCGAGCAAGCCAATATGCACGGGCGGCAGCGGGCTGGGAAACCAGTGCTTAAGGAAAAACCGCATGAAGAACACAGGGTCATAAACGCTGCGTTCAATTGCGCTTTGGAGAATGCTGTCTGTTTTGCGGCTCATGGATGCAGCAACAGCGGCGTCGGTTGACCAGGCAACCAGGCCATTGCATCCCAAAGTTCATCCATTCCGCACAGCACCGGATGGTTGTAACCTCGAACGTTTTTTGTGATCAGCAACGGCCAAACTTCTTCCACGCCGAGGGCTGCTTTGACAACCGGCAAGTAAAGGTTGATTAGTTTTTCATCTCTGCCGGAGGCCCAATTAAGTTTTATCTCAACAACAAGCGCGATGTTCAGTTCAACGTCGAACAGCACGCTGTCAGGCGAGCAACGGCGTCCTTTGTCGCTGACGAACCAAGGTTCGATCAGCAAACGATAGGCTTTGTTTCCTCCGAAAGCAAGTCTAAGCTGTTTGTAGACTTTCCTGTGATATGCCTGACCGGCTTCTAGTTGGGCCTGATGCGCCTTAGGCGCAGTAGCTGCGCCGAATTTAACATCAGCCTGGTGATACCACTTATCTGCTGCAATCATTGCGGCGCTTCCAGTTCAGGTTGTGACTGGCGCGGCGTGATTAATCTGGCATTTTTCTCCCTTGCTTCACGCTCGAGTTCAATCAGCTTTGCATGGTCGATCACATGCTGTGTGCTGGTGACTTCGTGCTTGTGCTGCGGACCATGGCCTGCCCTGTCGAGGCCAAGTTTGGCAATTGCAACCAGTTCGCTGACTGGAATTTCATCAGCTTCCAGTTTGTCAGAAAGTTTTTGCAGTGCCTCGGTGCCAACGGTCCGCAGCTTTTCGGCGATAAGCAACGCAGCGGAATTGTGTTGTGCTCGATAAAGTTCGATCAGCTCAACCATTGCTGGATTGTCCAGCAAAATGGACAAGTAGCTTTCGGTGTAGTTGCAAATTTCTGCGACCAAACGTTGGCTGACGCCGCTTGCGATCAGTCTGGCAACGCTGTGATGCCGCTCCTTGAGGCGCGCCAGTGATTGAGGCTCGGACGGCGAACGTGTTTCAGCCCTCGGCGCAACTGGCCGTTTTTCATCCTCAAGAATTTCGGCCAGATCGCTTTCCTGCATGATGCCTTCGATTGTGCAGGTGATTATCGAAGGCACATATTCCATGTCAGGAAGATCAAGGTCTAGTCCATTCAGGCCCATAGCGGCGGTTCCGTCTTGCTTGGATTAGCGGCTGCCACTAAAAAGGCAAAGCAAAACCAAAGTCAAACGATTTTTTCGTTGATGGCGGGGTTACAACCGGCGCAGCCTGCACAGTGAAATTCACCGCGCTCGGTGCGGTGTATCCGTTGTCAGGCGTGAAATTGATCTGCCCCGCTCCTAACGATGTCGGCGTGAAAACCACTCGCCGCGCGGACGATCCATAGCCCTTGTCGCTATCAAACGTCGTCGGCAGGGTATAGCTCGCGCTGTCGAACGTGCCGGTAACGCCGCTGACTGCCCGCGTGAAGCCGACCCCGGCCTTGGCAAAGCCCAGCGGGTAGACGTCGATCTCCAGCACCTGGCCGAGCGTTACCAGCGTCGGCGTCACCGGATCGGCGGCGAGTTTCAGGTTCGGCGGGAAGGTGTAGATACCGCCATTGGCGTTGATCGAGGTGATGGCGGTGCCGTTGCGCACGAACGCACCGCCTGTGCCGCGATTGGCATTGCCCGCCTCGATCGCCGCCGCATCGCCCAGCATCATGATCTGCGGAGCCGTACCGGTCAGACCCTCGCCGTTCGGGCCGAGATAGTTTGGCTGTGCCGCGATCAGGCGGCGATTATTCACCGACCAGTCGATGAATTGCAGCGGCGCGACGAAGAATATCTCGAACTCGGTGTTTGCTGCCAGCCCGTTGGCGTTGCTGGTGTTGGCCAGCATCGTCCAGTTTTGGTTGCCGATGTAGAGCGGGTTGCCGGTGATGGTCGAGATGGTCGGCGTCCGCAGAATGTCATTGATATAGAGCAGGTAAATCCCGTTGATCGGGTCGAACGCCCATTTGATGTCAATATCCTGATCGATCACGAACAGCGAACTGAGGTTGTAGCCCAGCAGTGTGACAGCGCCAGCATTGCGGAACAGAAACGTCAGCGTTGAACCCGACATGGTCGGACCCTGGACGTTCCCGCCCGTCGCCATCGCGACAAGATACTGCGTGCCGGTGATCGACTTCGGCCTGAACCTGATCCAGCCCGAATACTGGTTGATCGTCGTCGGCCCGGTAAGGCCGGTGAGGCCGGTCGAGCTTTTCCAAACGCGGGTCGAACCCGGCGTCGCCGCGCGCGGGAACTG
>FRDC01003623.1_pt2 | contig 32722 bp, 39 predicted proteins | sample 1106171 | NCBI WGS metagenome assembly FRDC01 (sample SAMEA3930566, study PRJEB13176) | freshwater metagenome | biome: Drinking water system; feature: drinking water; material: water | place: Singapore | collected 2014-12-20 | reverse complement strand
CCCATTCACGGCTTTCTCGAATCGATAAACGAAGCTCCTTGGCAACAGCGGCGACTCGGTAATCCGCTTCGAGCCGTTTAAGCAACATGGCCAACGGAATAGAATTGATACAGGGATGAATGACACCGGCCTCAAGCTTTGAAATATCGAGTAACTCGTTGAACAAGGTTTCCAAAGCTTCTATAGAGAGATTGATGCTGCCCACTAAATTCTGTACATCGGGAGTTAAGGTCTTACCACTGAGCGCCGCTGCGAACAGACCCAAGGCATGCAGAGGTTGCCGGAGATCGTGACTTGCCGCAGCTAAAAATTGCGATTTAGCTCGATTAGCGGTTTCTGCGGCTTGCCTTGATTGTTCGGCCAGGGCTTTCTGTTCCGATAAGGCTGCGATCAACGCATCGTTCTTATGCTGCACAATAATCGACTTACGCACTAACTCGCTAATGTTACGCGCCCACAACATCGACCAAAACCAAAGCAATAAACCCGCACCAGCCATATAGAAATGCGCTTCCTGACCTTCCCACACTAAACGCAGCAACAGCAACGGCATGGCGGCACAAACAAAACAATAGAAGGCCGGACCATAGGGAGCGAGCGCAACGGGTGATGCAGCGCATACGCCGTAAAACACTGCCATCAAGATCGCTTGGTGTCCCATCGAATCGGGAACAAACAGCAGCATCCCTGCGCTTCCCCAAATCAGTCCGGCGATGGTCACCGAGATCAAAAATGTATTCGCCCATAATTGGGCGCTGGCGGCTAGAGGCTTTGTGCTCTGGCTACGCATATAGCGACGATAGAAAATATGACGAATCGCTTGATGTGCACATACCAAAGCAAACCAGATGATTGCGGTCTGTGCTGGCAATGCATTCCACAGCGCAACCACCAGAACAGCCGCCGCACCTAGCGATGCTAAGGTTGACAGCGGTACGCTGCGATAAAGCACGTTAATCTGACTGGCAAGAATTTCTGCTTCCTCCAGCACGGCAGTATCGTGCAGAGGCGACTTACGCGTAGCAGAGAAACTCACCGTTTGCGGCCCTGCATGATGGGTAACTGGATACCTGAGTGAGACAGCGCGATAACTACCTGTGTGCGATTGGCCACATTCAAGGTTTTGAGTATTGCGCTGATGTGTACTTTGACGGTGCCTTCCGATAAATTCAATTCTCGACAGATCAGTTTGTTCGGCATGCCTTGTACTAATAGAGCGAGGACATCGAGCTGGCGGGGGGTTAAACCAGATGGATCCGCTTTAGTTTGGACAGGCGCTGAGCCAGCGATGATTTCCGCAGGTAAATAAACACTACCGGATAAAACGACTTGCAAAGCGGAGAGTAAAACCTTGCTATTCGAAGTCTTAGGAATAAAACCCATAGCACCCAAATCGATCGCACCGAGCACTGTATCGCGATCCTGCTTACCCGATAACACCACAATCGGAATTTCAGGATACAACTCGCGCAATTCTCGCAATAAGCTAAAACCCGTGACACCGGGAACATCGAGATCGAGCAACACGAGATCAAAGCGATCATGTCCAGCGATTTGTTCGATGGTTTGTTCACGATCGTGAGAGGCAAAAATTTCAATTTGCCGATCGAGGTTTTGCAATACCTGCGCTAAAGCTTCTTGAATCAGCGGATGATCGTCGACGATCAAGATTTTCATACACCGCCTCCCCATATCGATTATTGGCGCGCAATGTACTCTTTAATAACGCGCTTGACCAGTCGTGCTTGCAATGTCTGCTTACTGCGCTTGCCCTATCTTTTTTCCAAGAGTAAAGTTGGGGCGGGCTACGAATCCCACTACAAGCAGTATAAAAGCATTAAGTTCGTGGGCCTTTAGGAAAATCTGAAGTAATTCATGTTTAACTTTGGAGGGGTTATGAAAAAACGCTTTTGGCAGCAAATTCTCACAACGCTATTTCTAGTTGTTTTTTTTACCCAATCGGTTTTTGCCGTGTGCTGGGAGTCAGAAGAGAATTATTTTTCAGGGCTCGAGGCCTATCCAGCAAAATCATCGCCACATGTGTTTGCTTATTTTTTCGGCGATTTTTGTTGGAACTGGCGTCTTTCTGAGTTAAAACCGGAAGAACCAGAAGAGGCTGGTCCTCCACGAATCGAAATTAGCCTCGTTGTTAATGGGCAAGAAAAGCGTTGGCATGAATGGTATTTGCAATCGCGATGCCCTGAAATGACGTTCATTTCTGCGTTATGGGATGAGTTATTAAATCCGGGATTTAACCGCATTATCTTTATTGGGTACAGAATACCTGCCGGCGGCCCAGGCTCACGAATTTATCCCGACTGCCAGGATCGCGGCACCGTGCTGTTTTACCATGAACTCGATGTCTTTGTGCCAAGAGAACCGTGATAACGGTTGTAGCCAGCAGTCGAACCCACCCCACCCCCTCTAATTAGAATTAGAGGATAGGTGGGGGAGTTTATTTGGCGCAGGACATTTGCTTCAGTCCTCAAAACTACATCGCGAAACGTAATCCTATTGTTACGGCATCTTGTTTGTTATCGCGCTGATCGAGCGTGGTGTGATAAGCAATAAATCCTGAAGCTGATTTAGAGAATTGCACGCCTAGGCCTACATCGACTTTGACATAGTTGTCATCGGCTTGATACGCGGGCAGTGCAAAGCTGCCACCCATAGTGACCAGGCGAGCGCGCACTTCGCGGGGATCGTTCTTGTGTTCATACTCCCAAGTCGCGCGCAGGAAGGGTTTAAAACTAACTGCACCGGTGTTGAGGTGTCCCACTAATTGGGCGCCGAGACTGGTGGTGAGTGAATCGCGTTCTTGATCGTTAAAGCGCATGGTGGTGCTGTTATTGCCCGCCTCGGTGAATTCATTGATGCGCACTGTTTGGTAAGTCACCGCGGCGATAGGCCCCATAGTCCATGAGCCCAGCGCGAGATTCCAACCGCCCGAGAGCTTGGCTTGCAATAAGGAACCGCTGGTTTCGCTTTGTTCGGTGCGTACAGTGGAACCTAAGGGGATGTTGCGTTTGATATCGCGGAAATCTAAGTTGCCGAAAGTAAGTTGCGCACCAGCATACCAGGCGTTGCGAGCGACATTCACATAGCCGGTAGCCATGGTTTGTTTGAGTTTGAATCCACCAGCGTTTGAACCAAATTCATAGGTATTGCTGCCGTAGCCGAATGCTGCACCGGCGCTGGCGTGGCTGGATAGAGCTTTTTCGCCACCGATCAAGAAGCTGTTGACATCGTTGTCCAAACCCGGCGAGCGCGCAGTAGCATCGAGTTCGATTCGGTCGTAGGTATAACCGCCGTAAACGGCGAAGCTATCGCGTTGCCCAGCTAGCATTTGCCTAGCCTCGATGCTGCGTGTGTGAGTGTTGACGACTTGCACAGGCGCTTCCGCTAAGAGCGCCATTTTTTCCGGCGCCTCGATCACCGAGACGACGTATTGACTGAGCACTTGATGGGCGGCATTGGTGGGATGAACGCCGTCAGAGAAAACAAATGTCTCGTCTGCATTTGCTGCGCGCAGGGTGTTGGGCGTGCAACCTAAGGCGGAAAGCTGACCGCCCACTAAACTTGTACAGGCCGGGGTATTGGTATTGGTGAATCCGTACAAACCCGGGTTAGCTAAAATTTCATTCAGTAAAGCGAAGGTGTTGATCGGGATGACGTCGAAGCCTAGACGATCCAATCCGTTGGAGAGAAGCGAGTTATAAAGATTGGTCACCAAACTTGCACTAAATTGATTGTCTGGGCTTTGCACCAAGAAAGCAGGAGTCTTGCCGATATCGGGCAGATTGAACACCATGATGTAACGTGCACCGGCATTGCGCAGGCGGCCGATTTGCGTGAGTAAATCGTTGGCTGCTTGCGAGACATTGGCCTGCACTTGCGCGACGGTGATCTGCCCTGCCGCTGCGGCGCCTAAATTGACGAAAATATCGTTAGCGCCGGCCCATACACTGTACAACGCGCCCGAGTCGACTGGTCCGCGCAAGAAATTGTCGATCTGTGCGCTGACTGGGTTTTGCGGCTGACCAGGCGGAGTGAGCGGTGAAGGCTGGCTTACGCGCTGTCCGCCTTGTGAATAATTGGGACGATCAGCAGGAGTAATTGAGGGTCCCGGCAGTCTCGGCGGATTAGTGGGAAACAGGATATAGCCGTAATAGCGCGCTACTCTCTCTATGGCCGTGGCAGCGCCCGGACGATTAACGGTAAAGCGCGCACCATATTGACCGGAATCAGATAAGCTGTCGCCGAAAGCGATGACGCCGCTGAATTGAGCGGCAGTGGTGTTCTGGGAAAGTGCGAGTGCGAGAGCGGAAACAGCAAAAGTGTGGCTTAGTTTTTTCATTGGATTTCTCCTCGGGGGTATGGTCGTTGATTTTTGTGCTCAGCCATTTTAATAGATTTGTTACGGCCACATGAGTTTGGTCAACTATGGCACAGGTTTTTTCGTTAAGCGAAGAGTTTTTTCACCACAAGTCCGTCAGGAGAAGCTCATGGGTCGATTCATTAAGCATGCAGTGCTGAGTATCTTTTGCATCTTACCTATGTCATTGTTTGCTGAGGTCGATTTGCCTGGACGTGTTGGACGAGTCAGCGAATTGTACGGACAACTCTATCTCGCCAGCGATCAACCTCAAGCGCAGTGGGAATCGATTGGGCTCAACTTTACTATCACTGGTGGCGATAATCTTTGGCTTACTCCCAATGGTCGAGTTGAAATCGATTACGGCAGCGGTCTGATCTGGTTGGCCGGTGGCGCCAATGTGCATGTCAGTGCATTAGATGATCAGAGAATCGCGTTGCATCTCGCTTCCGGTCCGCTGATGCTGCGTATCCGCGAATTAGATGCCGGCGAAACGGTTACGCTCTACGCCGAGGGCTTGGTCGTTGAACTCAGGCAGCGCGGTTGGTATCGATTCGAAGTTTCGCCGGAACTGACTACTCTGGTCGTGCGGGAAGGCCAAGCCGTGTTGCGTCTGGCTGGAGGAAGTCAAGTCGTCCGCTCTGGACAAATCGCACAACTTTCTGGCTATCAAGGGCAGATGCTCAGCATAAGAGAAGGGCTGAGCAGCGATGGCTTTGACAGTTGGGTCGAGGTGCGCGAGCGGCGCTTGCATAACAGTCGCTCGCCTAGTCATGTATCGCAACAGTTAATCGGTTGGCGCGATCTTGAAGAACACGGTGAATGGGAAAAAGATGCGAGCTACGGTGCGCTCTGGTATCCACGTTCGGTGGCGGTGGGATGGGCGCCGTACCGCTATGGGCATTGGCGATGGATTCGCCCTTGGGGATGGACTTGGATTGACGATGCGCCTTGGGGCTTTACACCGTTTCACTATGGGCGTTGGGTATGGATCCGCGGTCGTTGGGCTTGGGGTCCCGGTCGCTGGGCAGGGCGCCCGATCTATGCGCCAGCTTTGGTGACTTTCTACGGCGGAGCAAACTGGTCGCTCAGCTTGCGCGCACCACATTACGGCTGGGTGCCGTTGGGCTGGGGTGATCCTTATTGGCCATGTTATCGCTATTCTGATCGTTATTGGCAATCGATCAATCGTCCCTTCGTGCCTGCTTTACCGCATCGTCCCGGCAAACCTAGAGGATCTAGTCATGAGCATCTGCCTGGAGCTTTAACGGTGGTTCCGGATGCAGTATTCACCGGAGCAAAACCCGTCGCTCCGCATAGAGTATTACCCCCGGCTACGGTGCTGCGCGATGCGCCGGTGTTAAGCGGCAGCACTTATGCTATTAAGCCTACGCCTACACTTGCTTTAACCAAGCCGTTGATCGCCTTGCCGGAGCCTGCCAGCGCTTTACTCAAGCCCGAGCGATCGGTGCGTTATCGCAACGATCAACCCAGCACCAAACCGCTGGTGCTCGATACACCGGCACAAACCCCGCAAGCTCAACCCGTTTTGCCTGCTAAACCCGCAGCGCGAGGTCATGTCGAAACGCCGAGCATAGTTGGTCCCGGAGTAGTTGCAGTTCCTCCGGTGCTCCCCGCTACACCGCGTTATGAGGTGCAACCGCCGCCGCAGCAGAGATTGAAGCCTTTGCCGCAAACGATACCACAGGCCCCGCCGGTACAGACTCCTCAACCACAGGTTCTGCCCGCGCGACCGCCATCTGTACAGTATCCATTTCAACCGCATCGCGGCGATACGCCGGCTTCAAGAGCGGTGCCACCCGCAGTCGTGCAGCCTAAACCACAAGTTGACAGACAGGAAAAGCCGCATCTCTCACCTGAACGGCCAGTGGAGCCGCGCAAACAGGAACAAGTTGTGCCACCGGCTAGGAGTACTAAGCCGTTGGTGGACTAAACGAAACCTAAACATACGTGCAGTAGTCGGTGACTGATTAGAAGAAGGTCGTAGTTAGGCCTTACAGAGACTTGCTAGAAGCTAGACCCTGGCTGTTGGAGGAACGCGATCTCTTCAGCCGTAGACTGGCGGCCTAGCACTGCGTTTCGATGCGGATACCGATCGAATCGATCGATAATCGCCTTATGCCGAAGTTCGAATTCGTAGTTGCTCTGCACACCGTTCTCTCGAAACAGTTGCTCCGCGAGCTCGTGAATCGCGCGTGACTCGCTGTGCATGTAAGGCATATACAAGAACACTCGCTCCTCTGCTGATAGTACCCGATCGGCATTTTGAGCAACGGCTTCTTGGGCCAAGGCCAATGCCATGGGGTCAGCCGCGAAGGCGCGAGGATCATTGCGGTACAAGTTCCTAGAGAACTGATCCAGCACAATGATTTCTGCCAGTCTCCCAGCTGCGTCGCGTCGCCACGTGAAAAGCTCCGCTTTTGTCGCCCTTTGGTGCAGATCGCCGAAACGATCGGCAATCAGTTGATCGAACGCTGGATCAGATTTCCATCGTTGTGCTGGCGTGACCTCGTGAAACCAGAAGTGGAGGACAGAACTTGGCATGGGTAGTTTCGCAAGAGTTTCGTGAGGACTAAACGATCAAGTTAAGCGGTACGCCGCTTGCGACGCGTCCGCTGCAACGCGGGGTTGGGCATCACCTTGATGAAAAAGGCACTCACTCAGCGCCGCCAGTCCGTACGTTGGAGCCGAGCGAAGCGCTAGCCTCGAATGCCTTCCGAACAATCGCACTCATGTTTGCTGCAACTGTTCCCGACCAACGATCAAGGGAATGAGGAATGTCGCCTAGGATATGTGGGTCTGCTGTGTTCTGGAGCTGATCAAACATGAAGGTTGCGGCTACGATGGCCAGATCGTAATGAGGGTACTTGGCAACCGTTGCATCGAGATCGTGATGCGAGACCATCTGGTTTCGATAACTAACAATGCTGTTTCGATAGTCTTCCCATGCTGCTTGGGAGATACCAATTGCTTTAAGGAGGCCGTCGCGGACATCGTCATGACGATCTTTGGGTAGAGCGCGAGTCCAATGCGTGTCTTCGTTGCATGAACCGAATACCTTGCTCCACTCAACCGCTGCTGCGTCAGCGAGTAGGTTTACCGTCATGATCCAGAACGTTTGCTTAGGCTCGAGAACGATCTCTTCCATCATCCGGCGGACCTTTACGTACTGCGCAAACGCCATTAGCCGATGAAGGGGTGCCAGAACGGGATGGTGGGAATGCGTCATTTGAAATCTGCCTTGTAAACAATGCGGCGTGACGGCTGTTGCTGTGACGCCCAACGCGCTTGAGCCGCTAGTTAGATTCACTAGTGTCCATCTTCGTTCATCCACTTGATAAGGCTTCCGAGGCCGTCCAACCCAGGGAACATGGATGCGTCGTGAACTCCGTAGTAATAGAGCTCCTCCTTGATCCGCTTCCTGGCTTTAGCAGGGATGACGATCTTATTCAGCTCTTGGTTGGCATATGCCGAATCAGGGGCGCCTGGATGAAATGTGAAAAGGCTGTCCTGAGCAATAATTCGCTGTGTGACGTGATTCGGAACGTATCGCAACGCTGTACCGCCCATGCCCAACGGAGTGGGCCACATCTCCATATTTACATATGGTTGATTTTGCTGCTTCAGTACGTGAATCACGCTGTCTTCGTTTCCAGCTTTCCTTACGGAGAAGTAGATGGCGACCAGCGGATTACGAGTCCAATCGAGCAGTCTTGTGGGCAGACCATGATGTTGCGCAATCGCGAGCCATTCCCAATCATTGGTTGGTTTTATCGATAAGAATGGCAGGGCGCGCTCTTTGAATGTCTTAAGTATTTCCTTCTCAGCAGAGTCGAACGTATCGCCGGGTTTTAGGCGTATACGCCCAAGCGTGGAGATCAGCATGTAATCTATGCTGCTTAGCCCTCGGTAAATCGTATATTTCGGGTCATAAGTACGGAATTGCTCGTGGAGCTGGCTAAAAGTTTCTCGTTTGACGATAGCCATGTGCCTAGAGTGAATCTAACTTAAAGTAGACCCCATAAATGGGTAAAGTAATGCACCCAAGCAGGGGGTGTAATCCAAAGTTGTGTCAATAAGCATCTGAGTTCGATAAATATTATTGTTATTTAGAGTACTACGTATTTTTTAAATGTCCGGCATTAGTACTCATGTTACTAACATCAGACAAGCCGCGACTACTGATCTCGTGCGGAAAACGAATGCGGCACAAGAAAGTTATGCGCACTGGACTTGAAATTGCGGCGACAAGGAGTCGCCTGGATCAAGTGAAGTAGCATCCACCACTTTCCCTAACCCTCTCCCATCAAGGGAGAGGGGATTAAAAACACTTGAGATTGCGGTAAAAAGGGTGTGGTACTGGTTACTGTCGAGGAATAGAAATCAGTTTGCCATTACGGATGCAAACGGATTCTCCTGGACTTACTGCGGGTTGCTTGCCGTAGGTCAGTGTTCTGGTACTGCCGTCAGTCATTTTCACTTTGACTAAATAGCTAGTGTCAGCATTGGCTTTCTTCTCTACTTGATGTCCCACATAAGCGCCGCCGGCTGCGCCGGCGACGGTGGCAGCGGTCTTGCCTCGTCCACTGCCGACCTGGCTGCCGAGTAGCGCACCGCCAACTCCGCCAACCACTGCACCTAATCCTGTACCTTCACCTTCTTTTTTGGCTTCTGAAACCGATTCTACTTTACCCTTTTCTTTGCACTCCGCTGCAAAGCCTATTGATCCCGCTAAGGCGAATATTGAGCCGATTGCGAGTGTTAAAACAGTTTTTTTCATAAGAAATCTCCTTAAGTCTCCATCTGAACTTGTGATTGTTCGTGCTTTTCGTCTAAATCGCAAGCAGATTTTAACGATCAGCTTTAACGATCAGTCCGAACTTTGACATACGAACCAGGCGCAGCCTCGATAACTTTCGCTTTACCCTTGCCCGGAATGCGTGCGGGAACTTGTGGGCCAAGCTCGGGCTCCAGCCAAGCCTTCCAGTCATTCCACCACGATCCTTCGTGTTGTTTAGCGCCTGCTAACCACTGCGCTGGGTCACTGGGTAATTGATTATTAATCCAGTAGCCATACTTGTTGGCCTGCGGTGGATTGACGATTCCGGCGATATGTCCTGAACCGCCCAACACAAAACGTACTTTACCGCCTAAGAGATGACAGCCTTGATAAGTCGATTTCCAGGGAGCGATGTGGTCTTCAATAGTGGAGACGAAGTAACAGGGTGCTTTGACTTTGCCGAGATCGATGGGTGTGTCATGGAGACGAATCCCGCCGGGTTTGCGCAAGGCGTTGTTGAGATACATGTTGCGCAGGTAAAAACTGTGCATATTGGCCGGCATACGCGTCGAATCGGCATTCCAATGTAACAAGTCGAAGGGAAAGGGATCTCGACCCAATAAATAATTGTTGACTACAAACGACCAGATGAGGTCGTTACTACGCAGCATATTGAAGGTGTTGGCCATCTCAGCGCCTTCCAGATAACCGCGTTCACTCATGCGTTTTTCCAATGCAGCGACCTGTGCTTCGTCGATGAACACTTCCAGTTCGCCGGGTTCGGCAAAGTCGAGCAATGAGGCCATGAAAGTTGCGCTGGCGATCCGGTCATCTTTTTTGGCTGCCATATAGCCCAGAGTAGTGGCTAACAGTGTGCCACCTAAACAATAACCGACTGTGTTAACGCGCTCTTCTCCGGTCGCGTGTTTGATCGCTTCTAGCGCCGCCAGAGTGCCTTCGTTTAGGTAATCCGCAAAACTTTTGCTCGCATAACGCTGGTCTGGATTCACCCAAGAGAGGATAAACGTGGTCATACCCTGATCGGTAGCCCATTTCACGAACGAATTCTTTTCGCGCAAGTCGAGGATGTAATATTTATTGATCCACGGTGGAACAATCAGTAGAGGTGTTTGGTAAACCTTGCTGGTCGTCGGTTCATACTGGATCAATTGCATTAAATCTGTTTGCCACACAACTTTACCTGGAGTCGTGGCGATGTTGACACCCAACTGAAAAGCGTCCGGATCGGTCATGGAAATACGCAACTGTCCTTGGCCGCGTTCGATATCTTCTAGTAAATTGTTCAGGCCGCGTACTAGATTTTGTCCACCGCTCGCGATCGTTTCGCGGAATACTTCCGGATTGGTTAAAACGAAATTCGATGGCGCTAAAGCATCGATGTATTGTCGAGTATAAAAATTAACTTTTTTGGCGGTTTCTTCGTCGAGGTCTTCTACACTGGCGACCGCTTGATGCAGCGAGCGGGCAGCAATCAAATAAGATTGTTTGATGAAGTCGAACAGAAAATGCTCTTGCCAGTCTTCGTGTTTGAAACGTTTATCGCCTTTATTTGGTTCAGCGATCGGTGCAGCAGCTACGCCAAACATTTTCAACCACGAGTGTTGCCACAGATTCATGTACTGCCACCACAAATTCATCTGCGTTTCGGCTAATTTATATGGATTAGCCAACATCTTGGCCGATAGCTCCAAAAAAGCTTTGGCGATACCGAATTCATCGCTGGCGACAGATTTGCCGGTTTCCGTTTGCTTAGCGATGACATCGCCTAATAGTTTGGCGCTTTTTTCGGCTGCCTCAGCAAAACATGAGGCGAGTGCTGCAGGGTCGTCTGGAGTGTCAGACATGGGGCTCCTCCTGATTGGTAAATGGACATTTCTATAAATCTACTGCGCAGCCTGATTGCGGCGTCGCGTGCTCATTCACTCCTCGCCTATCTACTTGATATGTCTCGTCGNNNTTGCCCTCAGGCTTGCTCGTTACGATTTCTAGAAACGCCCAAATGTTATGCTGCCATCCGATTGCTGACTTCGAGTTATGGCATGTTGATGATAGAGATGGTTTAAATGCGCGATCGCTTCTCCCATAGCGAAAAACATCTGATGCGTATCGAGCTCGCGGCGGAATAAAACAGGAACAATTTGTGCCGCTGTGAGCGGTTTGGTGAGTGCTGCCCGCACTTCTACTAAGCGCGCTTCGTGGTGTGCGTTGAGTTGCGCTATGCGCTCCGCAATGCCCACGAAGGGAAGTCCATGTGAGGGTAGGACTAAAGTGTTTTTCGGTAAGCGAGCAAAACGGTCGATCGATGCGAGAAACAGAGCTAAGGGATCGCCATCAGGATCGATCGGCCATACGCTGACGTTGGTACTGATTTTCGGCAGCAGCATATCGCCGGAGATCAACACTTGCTTGCTCGGACAGTACAAAGCCGCATGTTCAGGAGAATGTCCGTAACCCGGGATAACTTGCCACTCAACATCGCCTAGAATGATGTGATCTTCAGGCAAGAAACGATGGTAATGCATTGGGATAGCAGGCACCCCGCGGCGATAGGCGTTACCGCGTTGTTGCAATAAGTCACAGTGGGTTGCTGCGAGCCCGTGCTGCTGAAATAGATGCACTAAAGTCGCAATGCCATAGCCTGCTGATTCGTCGTGCATGGCATGAGCTGAAAGATATTCGCCCTGTGTCATCCACAAGGGGACGGCAAAGCGCTCAGTCAACCAAGTCGCATTACCTAAATGATCAGGGTGGCAATGCGTGGCGATTACGCGTTGCAAAGGCTGGTGATCTAACACCTCGGCAAAACATTCTTGCCACAAGCTTCGAGTGGGTTCGTTGCTAAAGCCGGTGTCGATAGCGCTCCATCCGGTGGTTTCTTTAACTAACCACAGATTGATATGATCCAGCGCAAAAGGTAGTGGCATGCGCAGCCACAAAAGCCCAGGCGCAACCTCCAAGGCGCTGCCTGGTGCGGGGGGTGACTGAAAAGGATAAGTAAGCGAATGAGTGGCCATCTTGTTGCGAGGCAGCATGGTCAGGGGAGATAATAGGGCTTGTCAAGCAATTTGTTACTTTCATGAATGATCCCGTATTCAAACCGCAGGATCCCGATTATCAAGCACGGGTCAGAACAAGCTTTGCTCGACAGGCGGTGATGACTTATATCGGCGCAGAAATGTCTGACTTGCGAGCAGGCTACTGCGAAATCTCTTTGCCGTTCCGTCGTGAGTTGACCCAACAACATGGATTTTTTCATGCGGGCATCGTCGCTACCATCATCGATTCTGCAGGGGGATACGCGGGTTATTCGCTTTTTCCAGCGGATTCAAGCGTGCTGACAGTCGAATACAAATTGAATTTGCTTGCTCCCGCGGATGGGGAGCGCCTCATCGCGCAAGCACAAGTTGTAAAATCAGGACGAACTTTGACGATTACCCGGGGAGAGGTGTATGCAGAAAAAAAGTCACAGCGCAGTCTGTGTGCAGTGATGCAGCAGACTTTGATTGCTTTGCTGAATAAGGCAGATAAGTAGTTGTATAAGGCAATTTATAAATCACACGGAGAAGATGCCATGTTAAGTTACCAGTCGCTCAATTTTCCTACGTTAAATTTTGCTCACGGTGAAACCGTGGCCATGCTGCGCGAAACCGTGGTTGCTTTTGCGCGAAGTGAAATCGCGCCGCGTGCCGATCAAATAGACCAGCGCAATGAATTTCCCAATGAACTTTGGCGAAAAATGGGTGAGCTGGGTTTGCTCGGTATCACCGTCGAAGAAGAATATGGCGGCAGCAATATCGGCTACCTTGCTCATTGCGTGGCGATGGAGGAGATCAGCCGTGCCTCGGGAGCGATAGGCTTGTCATACGGCGCGCATTCCAATCTCTGTGTCAATCAAATCCGTCGCAACGGCAATCCAGCACAAAAGAAAAAATACCTACCGAAATTAGTTTCTGGAGAACATGTCGGTGCATTGGCTATGTCTGAACCCAACTCGGGATCCGACGTTGTATCGATGAAGTTGCGTGCTGATAAAAAGGGCGATCGCTACATTTTAAACGGCAACAAAATGTGGATTACCAATGGGCCCGATGCGCATACCTTAGTGGTCTACGCTAAGACGGATGTTAACGCTGGGCCACGCGGCATTACCGCGTTCATCGTCGAACGCGGCTATCGAGGATTTTCAACGGCGCAAAAACTGGATAAGTTGGGCATGCGCGGTTCGAATACCTGCGAATTGGTTTTCCAAGATTGCGAAGTTCCAGAAGAAAACGTATTGGGTGAGGTCGGCAAAGGAGTCAATGTGTTGATGAGCGGGCTCGATTATGAGCGCGTAGTGCTCGCTGCTGGCCCGCTGGGCATCATGGCCGCTTGTATGGATGTGGTGATTCCTTATCTGCACGAGCGTAAACAATTCGGTCAAGCGATCGGAGAATTCCAGTTGATGCAAGGCATCATGGCAGATATGTATACCACTATGAATGCTTGTAAAGCCTATGTGTATGCCGTGGCACAAGCTTGTGATCGCGGAGAAACCACCCGCAAGGATGCGGCTGGAGCCATTTTGTACGCCTCAGAAAAAGCGACTTGGATGGCCGGCGAAGCGATCCGTTGTTTAGGCGGCAATGGTTATATCAACGAATTTCCTACGGGACGATTGTGGCGTGACGCCAAACTGTACGAGATCGGCGCCGGCACCAGTGAAGTGCGACGCATGTTGATCGGGAGAGAGTTGTTTGCTGAGACGAAGTGATTGTTACGTAACTTGACTGTGAATCGACTTAAACTGTACATTCTGCACAGATTGTCATTTTGTACAAATGTGGAGGTTCGCTGATGGCTATTCGTAAACTTGGCGCAGAAAAAGTGAGGAAGCAATTTCCAGCGCTGGTTGAGGCAGCTCGCACAGGTGAAGCAATCATTATCACTAAGCATGGCAAACCCCAAGCAGCAATGGTCTCTGTCGATACGCTTCAGACTGGACGCAAATCGGCCTTACTCAGCTTGCGAGGGAGTGGGCGAGGTCTGTGGGGTAAGTCTGTAAAACAGCACATCGCGCGCTTGCGACAAGAGTGGGAATAAAATTCGCTGACCATGTTATTCCCGAAGGCGCGACTGTGGTGGTCGACAGTGCGCCTATTATCTATGTTCTTGAGGATAACTCGCGGTTTGTAATGCGATATATTCCTCTTTTTGAAGCAGAGGCGAGAGGGCATCTGAGGCTTGCAATCTCCGCAATTACTATAGCTGAAGTGTTATCAGGGCCCCTCGGAATAAGCGATGAAATATTAACCGCACGCTATCGGCGAGTGCTGTGCGGTTGGGAGGTCCATCCAGTCGATAGTGATATAGCCGTTGTGGCTGCCCGTTTTAGACTTGCTTATCGATTAAAATTGCCGGACGCCATACAACTAGCCACTGTGGTAGCAAGCGAAGCTTATGCGTTGGTTACTCACGATCGCGATTTTCGTAGAGTTAAAAATATTCGAGTTTTATCCTAAATGAACTTAGTGCCGCAACCATAAGTTTGCTTAGTTGCGTCGAACATAGACTAAACGGAGAAACTTTATGTTAAACGACCCTATTGTTATCGTCAGCGCTGCCCGCACCCCGATGGGCGGTTTTCAAGGCGAGCTGAAAAATTTTTCTGCACCTGAATTAGGTGCTGCAGCGATTCGCGCTGCAGTCGAGCGCGCGCAAATTAAAGCAGAACAGGTCCAGGAAGTGCTAATGGGCTGTGTATTACCGGCGGGTTTGGGTCAAGCCCCGGCGCGACAAGCAAGCCTAGGTGCGGGCTTACCGCTCGCCACCGGTTGCACCACCATCAACAAGATGTGTGGCTCGGGGATGAAGGCCGCCATGTTGGCGCATGATCTACTGGCCGCCGGCAGCAATGAAATCATGGTGGCAGGCGGTATGGAATCAATGAGCAACGCACCGTACTTGTTACCCAAAGCGCGCGCAGGTTTTCGCATGGGCCATCAACAAGTGATCGATCATATGTTTTTCGACGGCTTAGAAGACGCTTACGATAAAGGTCGTCTGATGGGTAGCTTCGCCGAGGATTGTGCAGCCAAATACCAGTTCAGCCGTGAGGAGCAAGACCGGTTCGCCATCGCTTCGTTGCAACGCGCACAAGCTGCGAACAAGAACGGTTGGTTTGCCTGGGAGACGACGCCGCTACCAGTCAAGGCGGGCAAAGATGAACGCTTCATAGAATTAGATGAACAACCGTTTAAAGCTAACTTAGAGAAAATCCCCACGCTTAAACCCGCTTTTCGCAAGGAAGGTACGGTGACTGCGGCCAATTCGAGTTCGATCTCCGACGGGGCGGCTGCGTTGGTGATGATGCGGCGATCCACAGCAGAGAAAAAAGGTTTGCCTATACTCGCCGTCATACTCGGTCATGCCACTCATGCTCAGGAGCCGGGTTGGTTTACTACCGCGCCGGTAGGTGCCATACAAAAACTTTACGATAAAATCGGTTGGACGACTAAGCAGGTTGATTTATTCGAAATCAATGAGGCCTTTGCTGTGGTCACTATGGCAGCCATGAAAGAACATGTTATTCCCCACGAAAAAATCAACATCCACGGCGGCGCCTGCGCCTTGGGTCATCCGATCGGTGCTTCCGGCGCACGGATTCTGGTTACCTTGATCGGTGCGCTGCGCAAGAACAATTTAAAGCGTGGGGTTGCTTCGCTCTGCATTGGAGGCGGCGAAGCGACAGCGATGGCGATTGAACTAGTCTAAATCGGAAAGGAAACTAATATGGCACACAGCGTAGTTTGGTTTGATATACCGACGGTTAATCTAGATCGAGCGGTTACGTTTTATAACGCGGTGATGGGGGCACAAATCGAGATTGCCCAATACGGTGAAATGCGCATCGGCGTCTTGCCGCATGGTAGTAACGACGTTTCCGGATGTTTGTACCAGAGCGCCGAAGATAAACCTTCGGCCAGCGGCCCTTTGCTCTACATCAACGTCGACGGTCGTCTCGATGCGGCGATTAGTGCGGTAGAGCAAAACGGTGGCAAGGTATTGCAAGCAAAGCACTCTATCGGCCAATGGGGATCACGAGCGATTGTGCTGGATTCCGAAGGCAATCGCATCGCCTTGCATTCGCATTAAACTTAGCGCTATCAAAGCAGCGAGTCACAAGCGAAATGCTTCTCACTGAACAACAACAGATTATTCGTGATTCGCTGCGTGCGTTTGCACAGGAGCAACTCAAACCCAAATCAGCAGAATGGGATCGTCAACATCATTTCCCGCGCGCGGAGTTACGTCGGCTGGGCGAGTTGGGTGCACTGGGCATTACAGTTCCAGAAAGCTATGATGGAGCCGGACTTGATTATCTTTCGCTAGCGGTGATTTTAGAGGAGATAGCAGCCGGTGATGGCGCGATCTCAACCATTGTGAGCGTACAAAATTCGGTAGTCTGTGGGCCGATTCAAAGTTTCGGCACCGAAACTCAGAAAAAAAAGTATCTCACGCGACTTGCCAGCGGAGAGTATTTAGGTTGTTTTTGCTTAAGTGAACCGCATACGGGATCTGATGCAGGCGCGATCACGACCCGCGCAATGCGCGAAGGGGGCTATTTTGTATTAAACGGTGTTAAACAATTCATCACCACAGGAAAGAATGCCGATATCGCCATCGTATTTGCCGTGACCGATAAGACCGCAGGCAAAAAAGGGATCTCCGCTTTCATCGTTGAAACTAAGACGCCCGGTTATCTAGTCACTCGCGTCGAAGATAAATTGGGGCAACGCGCTTCCGATACCGCACAGATTACTTTTGAAAATTGCCGAGTGCCGCAGGAAAATTTATTAGGTCGAGAAGGTGAAGGTTACAAGATCGCATTAGCTAATTTAGCGGCGGGCCGTATCGGCATCGCTGCTCAATCCGTCGGTATGGCGCGATCGGCCTATGAAGCGGCATTAAGTTATGCGCGCGAGCGACAGAGTTTCGGTAAGCCGATTATCGAGCACCAAGTGATCAACTTCCGCCTGGCAGATATGGCGACTAGGCTTGAAGCGGCGCGGCAGTTGGTCTGGCACGCTGCCAGTCTTCGCGATGCAGGACAGGATTGCTTGAAGGAAGCCTCGATGGCCAAACTGTTTGCTTCGGAAATGGCCGAACAAGTGTGTTCGGAAGCGATTCAAATCCACGGCGGCTACGGTTATGTGAACGATTTTCCAGTCGAACGCATCTATCGCGATGTGCGGGTTTGTCAGATTTACGAGGGGACGAGCGAAGTACAGCGTATGGTCATCGGCCGTGCCTTACAACATCATGGCGCATAACGCCACGTCCCGATTTGGCAATCGAGTAGCTGACTACATTAAGTATCGTCCTGGCTATGCCTCGACGGTTATCGATCTCTTAGCGCGACAATACGCTTTGTCGACATCTTCAGTGATCGCTGATATCGGTTCAGGGACGGGACTGCTCACCGAACTTTTTTTAAAGCATGGTAATACAGTGTTCGGGATAGAGCCCAACGCAGAAATGCGCGCAGCGGGAGAAGAATTGCTGATTGCTTACCCGAATTTTGTGAGTGTAGAGGGCGCTGCGGAAGCGACCACTTTGCCAAGCGCGAGCATCGATCTCGTGACTGCTGGCCAGGCCTTTCATTGGTTCGATCGGCCTCGTGCAAAAGCCGAATTTAGGCGTATCTTGCGAGGATCAGGGTGGGTGGTGTTGATTTGGAATGATCGCCGCACCGACAGCACGCCGTTTTTGCGCGACTACGAAGCGTTGTTGCAGCACTACGGTACGGATTATCAAGCCGTCGATCACAAAAATATCGATGATAAAGTGTTGGCTGATTTTTTCGGCGCGAGAGGGTATCACAGCGCATCATTCGATAACGAACAAATTTTTGATTACGACGGGTTGGCAGGGCGCTTACGTTCTTCATCCTATGTGCCTGCGCCGGACGATCCTCGTTTTGCGGCGATGATAACGGCTTTAAAAGCGTGTTTCGCCAAACATGAGCGAGAAGGAAAAGTGAGTGTTGAGTATGATACGCGGGTGTTTTGTGGGCAGCTTGGTTATACATAGCAACATAAATGGCTACTTGGTGAAACGAATATGGCAGGTATTTTGCACATTCGCGCTGCTGCACGTGATCCCTCACCTTCGTTCGGGATGACCGCTGCTATGCGTCGTTGTGGGCGCGCACCGGCGCTGCTCGGAATTCTTGTTTGCGCGAAGATGAAGATTGATAAAAGGCTTGGCTTTGTTGTTCCTGCTCGTGACAACCCAAAGTCTGTCATTCCGAACGAAGGTGAGGAATCTGCTAAACGCAACGCGTGCGGGAAAAATGCCTACTTGCTAGAACGAATATGAATGCTGGTATTTTGCCCAAACTCGCTCGCTACAACTTATGTCGTTATGTAAGACTACAGTTCGAAATATAAATAAAGAGCAAAGAACAGCAACAATTAAAGCCATTACAGGAGCGCTATGCCTCGCATTCAAAGCAAACTGAATCCTCGCGATACTGTCTTCCAAAAGAACAGCGCGGCTATGCTCGGACAAGTCCAAGATCTGCGCGCTAAGGTTGAAGAGATTGAACAAGGCGGCGGCGAAGCGGCACGGCAAAAACATCTAGCGCGCGGCAAACTGCTGCCGCGTGAGCGTATCCGTACCTTATGCGATCCCGGAGCGCCGTTTTTGGAGCTGTCGCAGCTTGCTGCCTATAACATGTATCGCAATGAATCGCCTTCCGCAGGCATTATCACCGGAATAGGGCGGGTGGCGGGCCGCGAATGTGTGATCGTCTGCAACGATGCGACGGTAAAGGGGGGGACGTATTATCCGATGACCGTAAAAAAACATTTACGCGCGCAAGAGATCGCCCGTGAAAATTGCTTACCTTGTATTTATCTGGTCGACTCCGGCGGCGCGAATTTGCCGAATCAAGATGAAGTGTTTCCCGACCGCGATCACTTTGGACGAATTTTTTATAACCAAGCGACCTTGTCTGCCGCAGGTGTTCCGCAGATCGCTGTGGTGATGGGATCTTGTACCGCAGGTGGTGCTTATGTGCCGGCGATGTCCGATGAAGCGGTGATTGTGCGCAATCAAGGCACGATATTTTTAGGTGGGCCGCCACTGGTTAAAGCTGCCACCGGAGAAGTAGTCAGCGCTGAAGAACTTGGTGGTGCGGAAGTGCATACTCGACATTCAGGTGTGGCCGATCACTATGCTTTGAACGATGCTCATGCATTAGCTACAGCGCGCAAAATTGTGGCGCATCTGAACAGGAATAAGGCGATCGCGCTCGAGCTCAGGGATCCACACGAACCGCACTATGATGCGCAAGAATTGTACGGCGTGATTCCTACCGACACTCGTAAACCCTATGATGTGCGCGAGATCATTGCGCGCATCGTCGATGGCAGCGAGTTTGACGAATTTAAGCAAAACTACGGTACCAGTTTGGTGACAGGGTTCGCACACATCTACGGTTATCCGATCGGCATCGTCGCCAATAACGGCGTGCTCTTTTCTGAGTCGGCGCAGAAGGCAGCGCATTTTATCGAGCTCTGCAGCCAGCGAAGTATTCCTTTATTGTTCCTGCAAAACATCACTGGATTTATGGTCGGTAAAAAATACGAGGCGGGCGGAATCGCCAAAGATGGCGCGAAAATGGTGACCGCAGTGGCTTGTGCGGCAGTGCCTAAGTTTACCGTTATCATCGGCGGCAGTTTTGGTGCGGGTAACTATGGTATGTGTGGCCGTGCTTATAGCCCACGTTTTTTGTGGATGTGGCCCAATGCGCGCATCTCGGTGATGGGCGGCGAACAAGCGGCTTCGGTGTTGGCGACGGTCAAACGAGACGGCATCGAAACAAAAGGAGGAGTGTGGAGCAAGGAGGAAGAAGAGGCATTCAAGGCGCCGATCCGTGCGCAATACGAACAACAGGGGCATCCCTATTATTCCAGTGCACGTTTATGGGATGACGGTGTGATCGATCCAGTCGATACCCGGTTGGTGCTAGGTTTAGCAATCTCTGCTTCGCTCAACGCGCCGTTCGCCGAGACCAAATTCGGCGTGTTTAGAATGTGAGAGCCTATGTCTTATCAGACCATCAGTGTAGAAATCCGCAATCAAATCGGTATCCTGGCGCTAAATCGCCCGGAAGTGCATAACGCGTTTAACGAAGTGATGATCGCCGAGCTGAATGCGGCTTGTAGAGTTTTGGATCGTAATAAGGAAGTGCGCGTTGTGGTACTGATCGGCGCCGGAAAAAATTTCAGCGCTGGCGCAGATTTAAATTGGATGAAAAAAATGGCCGCTTACAGCTTAGCGCAAAACCGCAAAGACGCTTTAGCGCTAGCTCGTATGCTGCATAGTTTGAACAATTTGAGTAAACCCACCATCGCCCGGGTGCAAGGCGCTGCTTATGGCGGCGGAGTGGGGTTGATATCTTGTTGCGATATGGCGGTTGCAGCAAACGATGCACTGTTCGGCACCACGGAAACCAAGTTGGGGCTGATTCCTGCAACCATCAGTCCTTACGTGATCGCGGCGATCGGCGAACGGCAAGCGCGCCGTTATTTTCTGACCGCTGAGCGATTCACGGCAGCCGAAGCATTTCGGATCGGCTTGTTACACGATATCGTGCCTGCCGAAGAGTTGGATAACCGAGTGAATGAATGGTGCGCCACCCTGCTCGAAGCGGGACCGCAGGCGCAGGCTGCTGCTAAAGATTTAATCCGCGCAGTGCGACATCGTGCGGTAAACGATAAGCTACTGACTGAGACGGCGGAACGAATCGCCAAAGTGCGCGCATCACAAGAAGGCAAAGAAGGTGTAGACGCTTTTCTTGCCAAGCGCAAACCGGCATGGGCACCCAGCTGAGGAGTAATAGGCGGTAATGGATATGGATCTGCTACAACTGCTTGCGCTAGCCGCCGCACTAGGCTGGGCGAGCGGCATACGCTTGTACGCCGTGTTGTTCGCCCTAGGCTTGTTAGGCAAGCTTATGCTCATCGATTTGCCTTCGGGTTTACAAGTGTTGACTCATCCCTTGGTGCTTTCCGCAACAGGGTTTATGTTATTCACAGAATTCTTGGTCGATAAAATTCCTCATCTCGACACGTTATGGGATGCAGTACACACTTTCATCCGCATCCCAGCCGGAGCCGCTTTGGCTGCTGCGGTGTTCGGCGATTCCAGCGCTGCGCTCATGACCGCAGTGGCTATTTTGGGAGGCAGCTTAGCGGCTGGGAGTCATCTCACCAAAGCGGGTAGCCGCGCGCTGATCAATACTTCACCTGAACCGTTCAGCAATTGGACAGCTTCGTTCGGCGAAGAGTTGACTGTGGCCGCAATGCTCTGGCTCGCTATCGCCCATCCGCTGATCTTTTTGTTGGTATTGATTCTGGTTGTGGCCTTGATCATCTGGTTGTTGCCGAAGTTGTGGCGAGCGATCCGCAGTATTTTTAATCGAATACACCGTTGGTTTGTTGAAAAGGGATATGAGCCAAGTGCTCGTTGAGCTGCGCAACTTAGGGCCGGTCACATCTGCCTGGTTGCAGGCGGTAGGTATCCATAACCGAGACGATTTAGCCAAGATCGGTTCAATCGGCGCATATCGTATTTTGCAAGGTCACGGATACCGCATCACTCTAGTCGGCTTATATGCTATGGAAGGAGCGTTGCGCGACATGCCTTGGAATCGTTTGCCGGATAAAGTGAGGAATCGCCTGAAATCGGCTGTCGGCAAAGCTTAATGTTGAGCCGCGCAGTAAGTTTCGCAGAGCTTTTTATGTGATACATCGCTATACGAGTGTGATACACTCGGCCATCCGTTAGAGATAGACTTATGCCGAAATCTTTGCGCTTAGGAGATGAGCTAGAACGCAAGCTCGATGCTTATTGTTTGCAAACCGGTGAGACGCTCAGCCACGTGGTGCGTGAAAGTGTGGCTGAGTATATTGTGCGCAAACAAAGAAGAAAAAAAGCCTTGACTGCCTATGAGCTCGGTGAGGATTTATTTGGCGCTGATAATTCTCCTTTACCTTACCCGAACGTTTCCGGCCGCGTCAAACAATTGATTAAAGAGAAGTTGCGTGCGAAACATCATCGTTGATACAGGACCCTTAGTAGCGCTGTTTCACAAGCGGGATAGACATCATCAACAAGCTAAACAAGTGTTGGCATTAAACCGCTCGATATTGATCAGCACTTGGCCAGTGGTAACAGAAGCTTGCCATTTTCTAACGCAGACGGGGAAACGTGCCGTATTGGAATTTATCGGCCGCGCTGCGCTTACGGTTAAAGAGATGAGCGTTAACGATGTTGTGCGCTTAGGTGAATTGCTGGCGAAGTATCCGACGATGGATTTCGCCGACGCAAGTTTGGTTTTGCTGGCCGAGAAAACAGGTATCACCGACATTTTGACTATCGACCGCGTAGATTTTGAGGTTTATCGTACCAAGACCGGTCGTCGGTTTCGCAATTGGTTTAAATAAAAGGCTATGTTCAAGAAAATACTTATCGCTAATCGTGGGGAGATCGCCTGCCGGGTGATACGCACGGCGCGAAAACTCGGCATCAAAACCGTTGCGGTTTATTCGGAAGCCGATGCAGAAGCGCTGCATGTGGCGCTGGCGGATGAAGCTTACCTGTTAGGGCCCGCCGCGGCGCGCGACAGTTATCTGCGCGGCGATAAAATCATTGCGATCGCTCAAAAAGCGCGTGCGCAGGCGATTCATCCAGGTTATGGTTTTCTCTCTGAGAACGAAGCTTTTGCCCAAGCTTGCGAACAAGCTGGGCTAGTATTTATCGGCCCGCCGGCTTCAGCAATCCGGGCCATGGGTTCGAAGAGTGAAGCGAAAACCCTCATGGGACGAGCTGGGGTGCCGCTGGTGCCGGGCTATCACGGCACCGAACAGAGCAGTGCTCGACTCAAACGTGAAGCCGATGCGATCGGTTATCCGGTTTTGATTAAAGCCTCTGCTGGCGGTGGCGGCAAGGGTATGCGTATTGTCGAGCGCGCAGCCGATTTCGCCGCAGCCTTGCAATCCTGTCAGCGCGAAGCGAAGGCTAGCTTCAACGACGATAAAGTCTTGCTGGAAAAATACCTTGAGCGGCCTCGTCATATCGAAATCCAAGTGTTTGCCGATCAGCAGGGTAACTGTGTTTATCTATTCGAACGTGATTGCTCCGTGCAACGTCGGCACCAAAAAGTCCTAGAAGAAGCGCCCGCTCCCGGTATGACTGCTGAGCGCCGTGCTGAAATGGGCAAGGCGGCAGTTGCTGCGGCCAAAGCAGTGAACTATGTGGGGGCTGGGACGGTGGAATTTATCGCCGAACAGAGTGGCAATTTTTATTTCATGGAGATGAACACGCGCTTACAAGTCGAACATCCCGTCACCGAAATGATCACAGGACTCGATCTGGTCGAGTGGCAATGTCGAGTCGCTGCCGGCGAGCCCTTGCCGCTTATTCAAGAACAACTCAGCATCAACGGCCATGCATTGGAAGCGCGGATCTACGCTGAAGATCCACATAAAGGATTCCTACCTTCGATCGGCAAACTCATCGAGCTCCGAACCCCATCCACTACGGCTTCGGTGAGAATCGATACTGGAGTGCGTGAAGGCGATGAGATCAGCCCTTATTATGATCCCATGATCGCCAAGCTCATCGTCTGGGGAGATGATCGCGAGCAGGCTTTGGCGCGCTTGGCTGAGGCTTTGTCGCACTATCGCATTGTAGGTTTAGCTACCAACGTAGAGTTTCTCTATCGCTTGGTGAATCATGCCGCTTTTGCTCAAGCTCATTTGGATACGGGATTAATCGAACGTCATCGCAATGAGCTTTTGCCAGTAACAGTGCACTTGCCAGAAGAAGTATTGGCTGTAGCGGTGTTAGGCGAGTTGCAATACGAGCAGCAACAAACAAAAAAGCAAAACGAGCCAAACTCACCGTGGCAGCGCAGCGATGGATGGTGGCTGAATTGCGATAATCATCGCAGCTTTAAGTTTGTCTATCGCGAACAGAGTTTTGCGCTCACCGTGCATTATCGAAGTAAGAGCCTTCTGCTCGATTTACCAGACAGACAAGTTGTTGCCTCGGTCAAAGGTTCACCGGAAAACTTGGTGATCAGTTTAGGAGCACATCAATTCAAGGCGAGTATGGCGGTCGACGGAGAGGATCGTCTTATCTATTTCGACGGACAAACTTTCCGTTTGCATTTGCAAGATTTGTTAGCGCATGCCGGTGAAGAAGAACTACCGGAAGGTCATCTCACTGCGCCTATGCCGGGCACGATCGTCGCTGTTCACGTCAAGGCCGGTGATAGAGTTGAAAAAGGCGCAGCCCTGTTAATCCTCGAAGCGATGAAAATGGAACACACTATTACCGCGCCGATGACCGGGGTTGTGGAAAACATCTTCTATGCACAGGGAGAACAAGTGCAAGAAGGTGTCGAATTGATTGCACTCAAGGCAGAGGCAAATGAATTTGCCAAATAAAGTGCGACTAGTCGAAGTGGGACCACGCGATGGGCTGCAAAACGAACGCGCTATCGTTCCGGTGGACATTAAAGTTGCGCTAGTGGATCGATTGACCGAGGCCGGATTTTCCGATATCGAAGTGACTTCGTTTGTCTCTCCAAAATGGGTGCCGCAGATGGCTGACAATGCTGAGGTCATGGCTAAGATACAACGTCGCCCAGCAGTGACTTATTCAGCATTGGTGCCGAACATGCGCGGCTTTGAAAGTGCACACACCGCAGGTGTCGATGAAATCGTAATTTTCACTGCGGCAAGCGAAGCGTTTGCGCAAAAGAATATTAACTGTTCAATCGCTGAATCGATCGCCCGTTTTGCACCTGTGCTGCAGGCGGCCAAAACGCAAGGCATCAAAGTACGCGGCAGTATCTCTTGTTCGCTTGGCTGTCCCTATCAAGGTGAAGTGCCTATCACAGCAGTGGCTGATGTCGTGCAACGCTTGAAAGATTTAGGCGTCGATGAAATCGATGTGGCCGACACGATAGGGATCGGTACGCCTGGCCGTGTGAGTGCGGTGATGGAGTCCGCAGCGAAAATCTTTCCGGTTGATCGTTTAGCGGGTCATTTTCACGACACCTATGGTATGGCGATCGCCAACATCGTGGCCAGTATGCAAGTCGGGATCAGCAGCTTTCACAGCTCAGTGTCTGGTTTGGGTGGGTGTCCCTATGCGAAAGGGGCGACCGGCAATGTGGCCAGCGAAGACGTGCTCTACTTGATGCAAGGGCTTGGTATCGAGACCGGCGTGAATATGGATAAGCTGCGCGCAGCAGGAAAATTTATCTCCGATCATCTAGGGCGTGAGCCGGTTTCTCGGGTGGCGCGTGCGCTCGCGGCTAAAGATCCAGCATGATGGAAGATGAGCTCGCCTCACCTTGCGTAAGCATCTGCCAGTTGGATGCAAGCCAAAATTATTGCATCGCCTGTTGGCGCACTCTCGATGAAATCGCCAATTGGATGAATTTTTCAGCAGAGCAAAAACGTGCAATGTTAGACAGAATCGCCCAACATGGCCGTCGTTGATTGGTATTTCGATTTCATCTCGCCGTTTGCTTATTTGGCAAGTAGACAGCTCGACCGTTTACCCGAGCAGCTCATGCTGCGACCTAAACCGATCTTATTTGCGGGATTGCTCAAGCATTGGGGGCAAAAAGGCCCAGCGGAAATTACCAAGAAACGGCAATTCACATACCAGTTTGTCTTATGGCAGGCGCAGCGGCTCGGTATTCCCTTGCGTTTTCCGCCCATGCATCCCTTCAATCCTTTAGTTTCCCTGCGGCTTGCGCTGGCCGCTGGTTCAAGTTTAGAAGCAATCCATCATATTTTTCACTTCATTTGGGTCGAAGGGCGATTGCCGGATCTACCGATCGAGTTATCCGAGCTGTGCGATCGATTGCAACTGCCTGACGGCGCAGCGCGTATCGCTGGTGAGGAAGTAAAAGCCGAACTGCGCGCTAATACCGATGAGGCGATCGCTCGAGGAGTGTTCGGCGTGCCGACCTTAGCGATCAATGAGCAACTCTTCTGGGGAGTAGACGCCTTGCCGATGGCGCTCGATTATTTGCAGCAAGCTCCGTTCTTTGCAACAAAGGAGTATCGGCAATTAAGCGCGTTGCCGGTGGGAGTAAAAAGGGAAAATTAAATGCCGGTAAAAAGCAAATCCAGCGCTGCGATGATTTGATCGCGCTGTGAAGAAAGATTAGCGATCTCATTTACCAAGATGCTTGTTGGCAGAGCGGCGATTTCCTGTGTAAGCAAAACTAATTTTTTTCTCTTAATAATAAGCTGAGGATTTAACTGTCTGGCAGCTCTGCCGTTTAGCAAAGAAGGCAAGGCTAGAGGAATAACAACGCGAGTAACGGTAATTGCTAATAGATCTGACTGCACGTCGACAACATAAGGAATACGTTTATTACTGCGACGGCTAGGATTGCGATAAACAGCAAATTGGGCCATTAAAACCTGCGAAACTCATTGCCAAAAATGCCATCGCGGACAATGTGTTCATTGTAAGCGAGTAGAGCAGCTTGGTTTTCGCTGAGCCACTGTTTTCTCGCCCGTGAACGGACCACTGCAGCAAGGCTTTGCTCGAGGGTTTGTGAAAGATTGATATCTAATGCTTTCGCTTTTTCCAATAAGTCAGAGTTTACACTGACATTGGTTGCTTTTTTCGGCGCGTTGGTATCGTAATCCATAGTTGGCAGTCTTGTTTAATGCGCATATCATATGCGCATGGTTATGATAACCGTCGTAGGATCATGAAACAAGTCTTACTCCCATCAGGGGAGGCGGTTCCTGCACTCGGTCTAGGCACATGGCGCATGGGGGAAACAAAAAGCGCACGAGCAGACGAAGTTGCGGCGTTAAAGCTGGGGATCGATCTTGGCATGAGCTTGATCGACACGGCCGAGATGTACGGTGAGGGTGGCGCCGAGCAAGTAGTTGCGGAAGCAGTCGTTGGTCAGCGCGATCGAGTTTTTATTGTCAGCAAAGTTTATCCTCACAACGCCTCGCGTAAAGGCGCGATCGCTGCTTGTGAGCGCAGTCTAAAACGTCTCGCAACGGATCGTATCGATCTATATCTCTTACATTGGCGCGGTTCGATTCCTTTGGCTGAAACCGTGGCGGCTTTCGAGACGCTGCGACAATCCGGCAAGATTCGCTATTGGGGAGTGTCCAATTTCGATATCCATGATATGCAAGAATTGAGCACGCTTGAAGCCGGTAAAGAAACCGCAGCTAATCAAGTACTCTATAACCTAATACATCGCGGCATCGAGTGGGATTTATTGCCTTGGTGCCGCGAACGCGCTATTCCGATTATGGCTTACTCGCCTATCGAGCAGGGAAAACTAGCACGAGATAAGACGCTCATGAGTATCGCAGCACGGCACCGCGTTTCAGCGAGCAGCGTAGCCCTAGCCTGGTTGTTGCGTCACGATGATGTGATCGTTATCCCTAAAGCGGTAACTTCAAATCACATGCGGGAAAACCTCGCAGCGCTTACCCTACGTCTTTCAGCCGAAGATCAGAGCGAACTCGACCGAGCTTTTCCTCCCCCGCGTAAAGCGATGCCGCTAGCGATGAATTAGCCGCTTTGTCTATTCGAGCCCGGGTTCTCGCTGCAACAACTGACTGACCGCAATGAGTGGGGCAACATTTTCGTACAAGACCTGATACACCGCATGGCAAATCGGCATCGGCAATTGATGGTGTTGCGCTAAGTTGTAGACTGCGCGGGCGCTACCCACACCCTCGGCGACATGGCCCAATTCGTGCAAGATCGTAGCGAGGGATTTGCCTTGTGCCAGAGCCAAGCCGACTCGACGGTTACGCGATAAGTCAGAGGTGGCGGTTAACAGCAAATCACCCAAGCCCGAAAGGCCCATCAGCGTTTCACGGCGTCCACCTAAAGCGGTTAATAGGCGCCCGGTTTCCGCTAATCCGCGAGTGAGCAAAGCGGCGCGGGCGCTATAACCGAAACCGAGACCATCGCTGATTCCGGCTGCAATCGCCAAGACGTTTTTTATCGCACCACCTAATTCAACGCCGATTAGGTCATCGCTGCTATAGATACGCAAGCGTTCATCGCGTAATCGCGTCGACCAAGTTTGGGCAAATTCTAAGCTTTGCGAAGCGAGCGTAATCGCAGTGGGGAGATTACGAGCTACTTCCTCAGCAAAACTGGGTCCGGAGAGTACTCCGTAATGCGATTCGCCCCAATATTCGGTTACCAATCGATGAGGAAGCTTGACGGCATGATCTGTTTGCACAAAGCCTTTGGCGAGCCAGATAAACGGCTGCATGCGACAGCGCGGTGCGAGTAAGGGTAAAAGTTCGGGCAAAGCAGCAATGGGTGTCGCTAAGACGATCAATTCAACGGAATCGACCGCGATCCGCCAATCGGGCTCAATCGAAACTGAGTTAGGTATCGGGATAGCCGGTAAGTAGCGAGAATTTTCTCGGGCACTGTTCAACGCTTGCGCATGCTGAGCGTTGCGTGCCCATAAGCGAATGGAAAAACGATCGCTGAGGCGAACGGCTAATGCCGTACCCCAAGCACCTGCGCCGAGAATGGCGATAGCGGGCATAGATCAGATCAAGGGACTGCTAAAGTCCCCAGACTTGCTGAATTCTTATATAACCTGTTTGGCCGTCACGGTGTTTGACTTTTGCCCAACCAGAAGAGCCTGGCTCCAGCAATTCGAGTAAGACATTTTGTTCGGCTTTGAATAATACGTTTGCTTTTTCATCTGGGCTCGCCATGATCTCGGCAACCGGTACTTTGATTTGCAGAGTGCGTTTATCGGATAGCGCTTTTTTCTCTACCCAAGCAAGGCTGCCGCTTGCATCACGCACTTTAACCATGTTTTCTACGGTAACCAGAACTTCTACCGGATAGTCTTTGCCGACTACAAACAATTTGCTCGATTTAGTGGAAGGGCCATCGTAAAAAATAGTCGCTTCTGCCAGGGTCGATTTATATTCAAGGGCAAATGCAGTAGAAGGTAATACAGCGATCAAGCAAACGATGAATCGCAACACGTAGCAATCCTTAATGAGCAATCGCAGGTGCATTATTAGCGGGCTGCATCTGTTGCAATTGCTGTTGATAAAGCGCTTCGAAATTAATCGGTGCAAGCAGAATAGGCGGAAAGCCAGCGCGATTGATCGCATCAGAAATGGTTTCGCGCGCATAGGGGAATAATATGGTCGGACAATGTATGCCGAGGATAGGTTGTATATCAGGTTCGGGCACGTTGCGGATTTGAAATAAACCTGCTTGTGCTGCCTCAACTAGAAAAACAGTTTGTTCATTCAACTTGGCGGTAACGGTGATGGTTAAAACGGCTTCGAATACACCGTCTTCGACTGGCTCACCTTTAGTTAGCAGAGAGACTTCGATATTAGGTGATTGTTGATTAAGAAAACTGCGTGGAGCATTAGGGTTCTCCAGCGATAAGTCTTTGACATAAATCTTTTCGATCGTGAAAACGGGTTGTTGCGGCTGATCGCTCATAAGGCCTTCCTGAAATTATCGGTAGGGAAAAAGTTCGGCATTGTAGCGCAAACACGCTTGTTTACGCTGGACTTAATCAGAGGTTTCTTAGCGGCCAGACAACAAGGGAGCTAACTGACCGTTGCGATCCAAGGCTACGAGATCGTCATACCCGCCGACATGATGCTCGCCGATATAGATTTGCGGAACCGTACGACGTCCGGTTTTTTCAATCATCTCGTCACGTTTGGCCGGTTCCAAATCGATACGGATTTTACAGATTTCGCTCACGCCTTTAGAGTGCAACAGGCGTTCTGCTTGTGTGCAAAACGGACAAATGCCTGTGGTGTACATGGTCACTGTGACCATGTTTAAGCCTTCTCCAAAGGCAAGCCAGAGTCACGCCATGCTTGTAGTCCGCCGTGCAAGTTGTAGATTTCGTTAAAACCGAGTTTGCGCAAGATGCTGCCTGCCATTCGGCTGCGCGCGCCCCGAGCGCAATACGCGATGATAGGGCGTTCTTTATGTTTGGCGAGTTCGGAACCGCGACTTAATAACTGTGAAAGCGGGATATGCACAGCTTGCGGTAATTTTGCGTTCTCGTATTCTTTAGGTTCACGCACATCGAGTAGTAAGGCGTTGCGGGTATTGATCAAATGCGTGACGTTCAAGGTACCTAAATCCCTCATGCCGCTCATCTGTCGTTGTACATAAGGCCAGAGCAGCATAGCGCCGGAAAGAAACGCGACCAAAATTAACAACCAATTATTAGTGATAAATTCCATAAGATGGGTCAAAACGAATGAAGCAGGTAAAATGATAGCCGATTTGCTCATCGATTAAAACGATTAAGGCATAGTTCTACGGGTATGACAGCTGTTACACCGGTCTTATTGATTATCCTNTTATCCTCGACGGCGTGGGTTGCCGTGACGCGGCAGCAGACAACGCCATCAGCTCAGCACATAAACCGAATTGGGATCGCCTTTGGCGCAGTTATCCGCATACCCGCATCAATGCTTCGGAACTCTATGTTGGTTTGCCCGATGGGCAGATGGGTAATTCCGAGGTTGGTCATCTCAACATCGGTGCCGGGCGGGTGGTTTATCAGGATTTGACGCGTATCGATCAAACTATTAAGACGGGAACATTTTTCACTAATCCGGTTTTACGTGAGGCTGTCGAACACGCAGCGGGCAAGACCCTACACATCATGGGATTGCTTTCGCCCGGCGGCGTACATAGCCATGAAGCGCATCTTATGGCGATGGTGCAACTCGCTGCACAAGCTCGAGTGCCGCAAATCATCGTCCATGCTTTTCTTGATGGGCGAGATACACCGCCGCGCAGCGCGGCAGAGTCTTTGCAGAAGATGAGTCAACACTGCGCACGCTACCCAGGATGCCGAATCGGCTCGATCATCGGACGATATTACGCCATGGATCGCGATAGCCGTTGGGAGCGAGTGCAGCATGCCTACGACTTGCTGGTCGATGGCCAGGCGGCTTTTCAAAGCACAAGTGCGGAGCAAGCCTTGCAGGATTCGTATGCCCGGGGTGAGACGGACGAATTCGTACAAGCGACGTGCATCGTCGATCCACGCAGCCTAGAACACTATGCTATGCAAGACGGCGATGTGGTCGTGTTTATGAACTTTCGCGCCGATCGTGCGCGTGCACTGACTCAAGCGCTGACCGATCCCGACTTTACTGCTTTTAATCGAAAACGCTGGCCGAAACTGAGCCGATTTACATGTCTGACCCAGTATGGGATCGAATTCAATGCCTTACCGGTCGCTTTTGCGCCCCAAACCATCAAGAATAGTTTTGGTGAAGTGATCGCGACGCATGGTTTGCGGCAACTGCGCATTGCCGAAACAGAGAAATATGCCCATGTCACTTATTTTTTTGGTGGCGGGGTTGAGACGCCCTATCCCAGCGAGGATCGTATCTTGGTGCCTTCACCCAAGGTGGCGACCTACGACCTCAAGCCGGAAATGAGCGCTTTCGAAGTGACCGATCGCTTGGTCGAAGCTATAAAAAGCAAAGATTATCATGCGATTATTTGTAATTTCGCGAATGGTGACATGGTCGGCCACAGCGGCCAGCTCAAGGCCGCTACCCGCGCAGTAGAAGTGCTTGATCAATGTTTGGGCAAGATCGTAGAAGCCCAGCGAGCGGTAGGAGGTGAAGTCTTGATCACGGCGGATCATGGCAACGCGGAAATGATGTATGACCACGAGACCGGGCAACCTCATACTGCGCATACCCTGAACCCGGTGCCTTGCTTGTACGTGGGTCGCCCAGCCAAACTTGAGGAGGGCGGCGCACTCCAGGATATAGCGCCTACTTTGTTGCACATGATGGGATTAAATCAGCCGCAGGAGATGACCGGGCGATCCTTGCTCAAATTCACCTAAAGGAACTCGGTAACGGTTTGTTACTCAATGTAACGTTTAAACTCTGGCCAGCTTATTGCTCTTATTTAAAAGTATCCGCTATGAAATTGAATCCGGTTTATACTTGCCGGCGTAAGGAAATAGATCAGCGGTGGACTAAACTTCACCCAAGCAAAGCGAGGTAAACATGCATATTCGTAATAATCTCAAAAAGGCGGGCTTAATCAGCCTAGGTGCGGCACTGGGCATTCTGTTAGGCCTGCATTTTTCAGCCCAGGCGACACGCGAACCCACTTTACCTCTCCCCCTCGAAGATCTACGAACTTTCTCAGAAGTTTTTGGCAAGATTAAAAGCGACTATGTCGAACCGGTAAGCGATAAAAAACTGATCCGAGAAGCCATCAACGGCATGGTGAGCGGACTCGATCCACATTCCACATTTTTGGATGAAGACGCTTTCCGCGAATTGCAGGTCAGCACTAAGGGCGAATTCGGTGGTTTGGGTATAGAAGTGAATATGGAAGAGGGAATTGTGCGCGTTGTTGCACCCATAGAAGACACGCCGGCTTATCGCGCCGGCATCATG
>FRDC01000307.1_pt3 | contig 32730 bp, 27 predicted proteins | sample 1106171 | NCBI WGS metagenome assembly FRDC01 (sample SAMEA3930566, study PRJEB13176) | freshwater metagenome | biome: Drinking water system; feature: drinking water; material: water | place: Singapore | collected 2014-12-20 | reverse complement strand
GCCGCGCAGCGGTTCCTACGAGAGGTCGCTGATTAAGCACGGCCAACACACGGGGCTCGCTACTCTTCCTTACTCAACCGACCCTCGCGGGCACACGAATTTTGGTTGCGGAGGTCGGAATCGAACCGACGTAGAACGCTTTATGAGAGCGTGCTGGAACCTCTCCAGTCTACTCCGCAAATCTCAGGAACGGAAGACCCGTTCCGTGATCTTGTTCAGCATCCCTTCAATGCGCTCGATGAAGGCCCGCCAGAGATCGCGCAGGAAGCGGGTGAAGAAGTAGCCGACCATCGAGGCCCACCAGAACACCGCCCATGCGAAGAGCGCATCGAGATGACGGACGGGCTGAGGGATGAAGTCCTCCTTGCGATCGGCCGGCGATCCTCGACGACGCCACTCCTCGGCGCGGTCACGGGCCAGCGTCCACCACTTGAAGACCATCCAGCTCAGGCCGATCGCGATGTAGGCGACGAGGCATAGGAATATGCTCATGTCGTTGGCGCGGAGGAAGGCGACGACCTCCCAGAAACCGACGGAGGCGACCGTCACGATGACGCCGAACAGGGCAAGAGCACCCGCGGCGAGGAATCCCTCATTCTCCATGACCGCCGCGAAGACGATCAGGACTGCGATTAGAACCAGAAGGGTCAGCATGGTGTTTTCCTGTGAGTCGGTTGTGGATGCGTTTCGCAGAGGCGTCGTCGTAGAAAGCCCTACGGCCCTAGGAGGCACTCGGCCCGACGTTCGGTTCTCTAGATGGCTTTGACGAACCAATCTCCCATCCTTGGCGTCAACCACGGATAAAGCCGGAAGAACGGCGCCTCGGCGAAACGCAGCGGTAGTGTAGTAGCGCGGATTGAACCGCCGTAGAACGCTTTATGAAAGCGTGTTGGTACCTCTCCAGGCTACCCCGCAGAACGTCGTTCGTGCGTCTTAATGCGATGACAGTTAGCACATCTCACGACACACTTATCGATTTCTTCTTTGATCTTGTTCCATCCCTTTGCGTGTTGCCACCAAGCAGCAACGGCAAACTTCTTATCCCCTAAGACGTGATCGAACTCCAGTACCACGGGATTAGTAATTCCGCAGTCCACGCAGCCTGAGGCCCTCTTTATGGCGTCGATCTCAGTCTTGATCTTTTTACGTCTTTTCGAGTTGCTCTCTCGTCTCTGCTTTCGCAGTCTGACGCTGTTCAACGCGTACCACCGACGATAGTAAGCGTTCGTTTCCTCTCTTGTCAAGACGCACCTCTGAATAAGTGGAGCCGATTTCTGTCTCCACGCACGGCTCCCAGCGCATACCGAGTTGTTACACTCAGCCGCCGTTAGGCAGCCATGCGGAACTCTTCGGCGAATGGAACGTCATCGTTCGCATTTACACTAGCGACCCAATGAGGGAGGTACGCCGTAGACCCGTGAACTCCACCGTGCCTATCCCGTCCATCGATCCTAATTCGGCCCCATCATCAACGCCCAAGCAAGTGCCTGACGAGGGCACTTTCTCCTCCGTTCGGGTGTTTCACCAGCCGCTAAGCAGGTACAGCCGAACAGCGCCACCCTCAACAGTGGCCGGTTTCTGCGTCGGGAGAACGACGCCAATACGTCAACTTGGGCGTTGATGGTGGAGCCGTGCGGAATTGCACCGCAGTCTGGTCCAGTCATCAGTCAGCTTCAGCGTTCACGCCGACATATTTAGCGACTCGACCCCGGACTGTCAAGTGACACATGGAGTTTGGTTAATACAGAGAGTGTTCGGCCCGCACTCGCAGATTATGGTACGCACACTCGGCGTCGACGCGAAGGATGTGACCGAACGACGTGGAGGTGATACCGGCGTAGGTATGCACTGTCGTGCCTGTACAGCCGCAAGCGGCGGTAATTTCGGCGCGGAGCTTCCCGACCATATACATCTGAATGTCCGCGACATCAGGCACCAGATGCGTCGTTTGCCCAGCATCGAGTCGCGCTTGCCGCTTCTGCGCGATCTCCTCTTCGAGAGCCCGCAAGAAGTCACGTTCGGTTCCGACAGGGATCATCTTGGGCTCCTAGAGCTATTAGAAAACAACTTCGCCAGCGAGATTGCCCCCACAAGCCGTGCAATACACCGTCACTTCGGTATGCCCGCTGGGGTAGAGCCGGGCGTCCATGTGCACTCCTTCGTCGTTGCACATTTCACATTGTGGTGTATCCGAGACCTCGACGACAGCAGGCGCTGGAGACTTCTTAGCATCCAGCTCCTCAACGAGCGCACGGAAGAAATCTGCGCGTGTTCCGACAGGGATCATTGTCGTCTCGCGTAATGACGCTGGTACAACTCGGCCAATTTGACGAGTTCAGGGTGATCGTGAACCCACATGCCTGTACTCGGATCGAACTTGGCTCGAAAGAAGGCGTCGAGATCAGGCCGATTGGTCGAGATCGACAAGTCCACAAGGCGAGCCTCACGATCGAACTCGTCGTCCGTCATGATGCTGGTGTTGTCGAATTCATATGCGTACGCGGCGACGGATAGCTTGATCCGTCGCCGCGTCTCGACTTCCGCTGGCGATCCCCAGCTCACTTCTTCGGCTCCGTCACCTGCACGACCAGCGGGTCTATGCGGAGCCTGAACGGCTTGTCCGAGTAGAGGTACTGACCCGACCATTGACGGTACTCACCGCGATCGTTCCAGTAGAAGATGTAGGGGTTCGAACTACCCCACGTCCCTTCGTCAGAAGGTGCGTTGCGCACGAACGCGCCGTTCCCCCACGAGGCCACCCGATCGGGCGGCGTCAACCGCTTGCCGCCGCTCGTTACCTTGCCCACCACCGTCTCGTAGAGGATGGGTTGCCCGCTCTCGTTGAGAAGGATGATGTAGCCGATGACGCGTAGTTGGCCTTGATGTTGTTCGGGTCGAAGACCTTTGTTGGCGCCAAGAGCACCGAGCCGATCCACGCGAAGAGGCCGAGCAGCACGAAGCCGAACAAGCCCCAGAGAAAGACGCGCGGCACAGTCCAGTACACTTCCCGCGACAAGTGCCCGAAATCGCGACGATAGTCCGACATAGGATGTTCCTTCGTAGGAGGAGATAAGTGCGCATATATTAGCCCTTAGGGCCGATTTTGGCCCTTAAGGGATAACATGTTGTCACTTACGGGTGGTTGATCAGAGGCTGGCGACGAGCTTGTCGAGGCTGATGACGCCGGGGAGATGGGCGTTGTCGGCGTAGTTCTCAGGGTCGCAGATCACGAGCTTGGCGCCGTGGTTCTTGCAGTATTCGGCGCTGCTGGCCTTGTCCAGCGTGCCGACCACGACGGCGTCGATGATCGCGTGATCGGCGAAAATCTGCCGCCGACGCTCGCGCAGCGTCCGCTTGCACTCGATGTTGACCTTGCCGTTCACGAGGATGTCGCCTCCCGCGCGGATCGGCAGCTTCTCGACTGCGTGCGTCTGGCCGATCAGGGCCTGCACGATGGCGTGGCGGATCGCGCCGTCCCGTGCCCGCATGATATTGGCGGCCCGCGCGATCTTCGCGCGGCCGGCGGCGCTGTGGGCGTGAATCCACTTGTCGGTATCGCGGCGGAAGCGATAGTTGCCGAACTCCTGCGCGGCGAGCCACGCGAGATGGTAGCGGCCGTTCAGCGTGCCCGTGCGCGGCCCCAGAGCGGCGAGGATGCTGCTGGCGACGAGGGTGGCCTTGTCGCGCTTCTTCGTGGCGTTCACCGTGTCGTAGATTTTCCGCAGGGTATGATGGGTCAGAACTTTGCGATTCATAGGGTACCTATGGGTTGTAGTGTGCGAGGAGGCCATTCAGGAAGACAGCGGCACACTGGGGGACGACGCTGTTACCCGCCTGCTTGTAGAGTTGTGTATCGCTCACCTTCGCAGGCAGAATGAACGATTCGTCGAAGCCCATGAGCCGAAAACACTCTCTCGGTGTGAGTTTCCGCGGGCGTGACTGGATGAGGAAACCCTGCTGCACTTGGTCGAGCAGAATGATTTCCTTCCCGTCCTTATAATCCCGCGCGGTCAGTGTCGCCGTCATCTCGTTGGCTTGAATGAAGTTAACAGACTCTTTACCGCCGCGTGCTTTCTGCTTGTTCTTGTGACTCCAAAGCCAGGGGTACAAAGCGGCAGAGAGATAGTAGTGCTCATGTACGCGGCGCGTCATATCATCATAGAACCGCCCTCGATCGTGCGGGTTCGGTGTGCCTTCGTTAGTGTGAAGGATCAGCCCGACGCCGCCCATCTGGACGTGGGACGTCGGCACGTGCAGTGATTGGATGTCGAGTATGGGTCGGTCAGGCCCTTGACCGACAATGAAAATTCGTCGCCGATGTTGAGGGACAAAGCTGGCTGCGTTGACTTCGCGCCACTGCACATTGTACCCGAGGTCGGTCAGCAACGTGAGAATGGTCTTGAAGGTGCGTCCCTTGTCATGGTGCAGCAGGTTCCGCACATTTTCCATCAAGAACGCCCGCGGGCGCTTAGCGCCGAGAATGCGGACGATGTCGTAGATGATGGTGCCGCGCGGGTCCATGAGCCCGCCTTGGAGGCCCGCCGAGGAAAAGGGCTGACACGGGAATCCCGCGAGGAGAATATCGTGATCGGGTACGTCGTCTAGGGGGTGATGAATGGCCGACACGTCATGAAGCCACGGCACCGCGCCGTAATTCGCCTCGTAGGTCATACGCGCGAAGCGATCCATCTCCACCGCCAAAACGCAAGTAGCGCCCGCTCGGTGAAGCGGACGCGACAAGCCGCCGACGCCTGCGCAAATGTCGACAAACGTCCGTAGTGGCTGCGTCATTTGGACCACGAGACTAGGAGGCACCGAGTGATGATGCCGCGCTCTTCGAGTTCTTCGATCTGTGCGTCATAGCCTGCTTTTCGCAGAAGATCAATGACCGAAGCGCCCCAAGGAACCGGGACGAGGCGATTGTTCTCGCGGTAGACTTTCACGAACACGTTGTTCGGCCCGCGGACACGTACTTGCGTGCGTCCCTCACGTGCCGCACGCTCGATTTCGGCCGCCAGCGTCGTATGGACATAGTCTTCCGGCTTGAGACTCGGCTGGTCGCCTAAGCCCGTGAGGTCGCGCATGGTGCTAGCTGACTTGAGCATGTTTGGCCTCCGCAAGTTTCTGTCAGCATATGACAGGCGGCGGCGATAAACTAGCTATAACTCAGCGAATGCTTAACCGAGGGAGTCGGTGTAGTCGGCGATGAGCGGCGTCTCGGGCGGAGGTGGCGCAGTCACCTTGTAGCCCTCCGGCACGCCAAGCTTCCCCGCCTCGAAGGCGTCTTCCACGTACTTGATGATCGCTTCGTCCGTCCCCAGCGCATCGGCGCGGGCGCGCGGAATGACTATGTTGAGCGAGGGTAAGGCGTCGTGATGTACGTGCACGTCACCGTATCCGTCGACTTCCTTGATCTTCGCACCCATAGGCGTCTCCTCAGGACTTCTTCTTCCCGAAGGGTAGCCACGAAGCTGTGACGCCGTCAAGCGTGCAAACATCGAGGGCCGCCTGTTCGTCAGGCAATTCGAACAGATCGGTGTATTCGGCGGCGCCGGCGCTCGACGCGAATTCCCGCTTCACGACCCACCAACGCAACGGGCGGCTCTTCCGCACACTGGAGCGCTGTACGACCAGAATCGATTCGTACATGTTGCAGGCGGCAAGCGCTGCCTTGGTTCGCTCCATGTGGTCCCGAAGCGGCAGAAGCGTATGTACATCAGCCATACATCACCTACGCGCTACAAGAGCAGAACGGGCCGCAGGCGCCTTTTCCGTCGCACGCCGCCGTGTTGCACGTGACGCGCACGCTACGTGGGCAGGCAGCGTTCAGGCAGACAGAATTGGGCGGGCAACCGCAATCCGTCTGCACCAGAAACGGTCGGGTCAGATACGGGTTCGGCGCGACAGGCGTTGGATACAATGGCGCAGGGGGAACACTCGGCAGAGGCGGCTGCCTCTTGCAGAACAAGCAATGTGACACGTGCGGCGCAAGTACCGCCTTACATTGCGTGCATTGCCAGCCTTGTCGGACCATGGTTCACCCCACGAGGAAGAAGTAGAGGGCTAGCAGGGCGAACGCGGCGACGGGGGAGAGCCATGCCACCGCAGCGAACACAGCGGCTTTCAGTGCAGCGCGCACGGCAGCGCAGTATGGGCAGGTACCGCAGAAGTCCGCCGCTCCCGCAGCGTCACGCCGCAGCTTTGCCCACTCGCACTTGGCGGCTTGCGAAGCCTTCTCGACGAGGAGGCGCAAGTAGTAGAGGAGGTCTGAGAGAATGAAGCGCCAGTTCATGGACCGACTCCAGGATCGAATGGGTTGATCTTCAAGGGAACGCCCTCGCGGATGAACTTCTTCACGTCCGCGGCACACTTTCCGCCGACGTGAGCGATGGCTTCATCTCGGCGCAGGACGCGCCGATTGCAGGATTCGAGACGCGCCGTGAGCTTCGCGTTCTCCGCCTTGAGGGTGGCGACTTGGCCTGTCAGCGATGTATAGTTGTCGACGACCGACCACGCGAACGTGGCGACGAACGCGAAGGCCAAACCGATGGCGATACCGCGAAGCCCGAGCATCAGGTCTCATCCTTCTTGAAACGCTCGCCGATGCGAGTGAGAACCTCGCTGCGGTCGATCGAGTGACCGAGAATGTAGGTCGGCACGACGACGGTGAGGAAGGTCATCATCGCGTCGGCGACCTTGACTGCAATGTCCCCGACGCCCTTCATGGCGAGGAACATGCTGGAGATGTAGGCCACCACGGAGGAAGCGATGACGAAGTACGACCGTCGCGCCCGATTGGGCGTATTCGGGTTGCTTTCGGGGACGCGGACCGCCGCCTCGTCGGCCTCGTCCTTGGAGCCCTCCATCACGGTGATGACTTGGCTGGGCAGTTGATCGTCGGGCATTTCGTTCTCCTGTTGCTTACGTCTTCATGATGAAGGATTCGTGGACATACCCGCGCTTCGTATCGACATTCACGAGCGCCCACTTCCCTTCGACTTTCAGTACCTTCACGGCCGTCCCACGGGTGAGCTTACTGATGATCGCGTACTCCGGCCCCGGCCCACCGCGGAGGTTCAGCTCGTCCGCAACAACGGTGTAGGTACCTCCACCCCCGGCGTTGCGGAAATCAGCGAACTGCTTGTAGTACCGCAGCGGGAACGCTGGACCTGGATCGGTTTTGCGCCCCTGCGGTGTGGCGACTTCTTCATGCCCGACCACTTCCCGCAGCTTGTAGTGATCTACCAGCAACGGTGTGATCAGGTCAAGGGCCGCAAGCTGCTCGTCGGTGTACCGCTGCCAGTAACGCTTGATGTGCGGCTCCAGCGGGTGGCTGGCGTACAACCAATCGTTCGGCTTGCCCCACACCTGCGGATCAAACCCTGCGTCGCCGCGGCGCGGCTGCACCAGTCCGTCCACCATGCGGTCACACGCCCCGTAGTTGACGTTCTCGATGCCGATCGAGTTGTTGTTCAGCCCACTGTGTCCCTTCCAATAGGACTCGCCGACATGCCAGCCGACGGTGTTGAACGGTAACATCTGCGTCAAACTGCCATCACGATCCAAGATCAGGTGACAGGACACGCGACTCTTCTGCATCTGGAACCAGTTGATCGCCGAACTGGCCAAGTGGTGCGCCGTGAAGTGCATCACGAGAAACTTCGGCGTGATCGGCGCGCCTGTAGTGTTCGGGCTGCGGATATACTGGAACTTCGGGATGATCCGCCTTACAGAAGGATCGTCCATACCGTCGAGGATGTGGCGCTCGTTGATGAACATGATTTTTCTCAGTTGACGATGACCAACACACGGGCCGTGACTGGTGTGACAGTCGGTTGCAGGATGGCGTAACCGTTGGTCTTCCGCAAGCGCACTCCGATGCCGCTCAGTGGGACCAGCAGAGTGTAGGCGCTGATCTTCATCACCTTGACGGGCGGTGTCACGATCACCGCATACGCGGCCAGCTTCTTCACCAATGCAGCAATTGGTGGAGGAGACATAGGAACGTAGATGTTAAGTTTGAAGACCTTGACAGGCGGCAGAGGGGCGACAATGCCGTAAGCCGACAGCTTGAACAGGCGAATAGGCGGTGGCGGAGCGACGAAGGCGTAGGCGTTCAGCTTCCGTAGCTTCACGACAGGCGGTGGCGGCGCCATGAAGGCGTAGGCGTTCAGCTTCCGCACCACCACAGGCGGCGGAACCTTGATCGCGGCGTAGGCACTCATTTTCAGAATGCGCACGGCCGGCGGGCGCGGGGCGATGAAGGCGTACGCATTGAGCTTGGCGACGCGCGCACGGATGGGGCGCAGAGCAGCGTACGCGTTGAGCTTGTAAAGCTGCATCCGCCGTGGATGGACGACAGCGTACGCGCTGAGCTTGTAGATCGAGGCACGCGGGGGCGGCGCGACCACCGAGTAAGCCGACAGCTTGATTACGCGGATCGGCGGGAATAGTTTCAATACGGCGTAAGCCGTCAGTTTGTGGACGCGCGCGATGACAGGATAGACTACCGCATATGCGTTGAGCTTCTGAACCCGCGCGACAGGCATGCTCAGGACGGCATAGCTGTTGAGCTTGTACGCGCGCACGAAGGACGCGATGACAGCGTACGCGTTGAGCTTCTGGACTCGTGCGCCGAGGTTACCGTTCAGGACAACGTAAGCATTGAGCTTCTGCACACGCACGAGGGTTTGCAGGACCGCGTAGGCGTTGAGCTTATAAACGCGCTGAATAGGAGAGAACACTACGTAGGCGGCCAGCTTCGCGATCTTCACTCGCGGCGGCTGTAACACAGTGTAGGCATTGAGCTTTCGAACCGCGGCGGCTGAAAGCTTGAGAACGGCGTAGGTGTTGAGTTGATAGACGCGCACCGTCGGCGTAGGTGGCGCGAGGACGGTGTAAGTTGCCAGCTTAAACGCGCGAACTGAGATAGTCGCAGGGCGCAGTACGAGGGCGCCATAGAGCTTGTAGATGTGCGCGCCGCGCTCAGGTCCGAGCGCGATAGCCGAACTCAGCTTGGGAACAGACGTGCCGACAGCTTTGGCGTAGACCGCAGCCGCCGATATCTTCGGGACCGACACACCCGCTGGCGGGGCGATGACTATGCCGCTTGTGCTTTTATAGACAATCAGCGCCATGGGTCGTCCCTAGCAGCGCGCGTTGGTTAGACCGTACGCACGCCGATCTCTGCGGTGTTCAGGTATCCTCCCCACCAGTCCCCGCCAGTGAGGGGGTTGGTGGGAAAGAGAGCTTTTGTAACGATGAGTCCAGAGGTCGGTGTCATTCCGAGGTTAGACGAAAAGTAATCCGTGCCATCCACACGCACGGCGGCTTGCACATTTGATACACCATTTCCCGTCGCGTTCAAGCCCACGACCGAGATAGCGAGCAGCGCGGAGGGGCGGCGGAGGAACGTGCCCGCGAAGTCGTTGAAGTTGTACGTGACAGTTTGATTCAAGTTGCCTTGAATGAAGTCGTTCATATCGAGAGCCGCCTCGTCGATATCAGTGAACGCGCCGAGCCAAGCCGAGTTGGAGCCAGACGCGTTGGGGACGATAGTGAAAACATCCCAGCCAACCGTGCTCTCATCGGCGACCACGACTTCCGAATAATAACGGTCGTGCGCAGGACTTGGGCAGGTGAAGAAAACTTGGTCCACAACGTTGTTGACTGAGGTGACATCACCAGAAAAGTTGACGACCTGTGTGCCGTTCACGTAAACTTCCACCGCGCCAGCAGTTGCGTGAAACTTGACGCGGACGTCCAAGGTGTGGAGCGTGTTATTGGCCATTGTGAAATTGGCGCCGATGGTTGTCCAACTCGTCCCATCAGGGCTGATTTGAATGCGATACGTGGTACTGTTGACGCCCGCCTTCTCGATGCGGACATTTGGTGTGTTACTGTTCGCCGCCGACCGCCATTCCATCATCAGTCCCGAAGTCACAACCTCGCCTGCTATATGCATGCGCGTGTGAAACCAGAACTCCGACAACGGCGTAAAAGTTTGCGAGAGAAAGGTCTGCGTGTTGCTGCTCGTGAGCATCGCGATTCGAGAGAACGTCGGATTGCGAAAAGTCGACGTGGTCGAGCTGTTCACGATCTGGCGAAAGCCAGCCAGATAAGTGCCGCCGAGGACAGGGATGAAGTCCTCTGGCTCTGTAGCGACAAGATGCACGGCCATATCACACCGCCTTTACGCCGATTTCGAGCGCGTTGACGCCAGCAGGAGTCCATGCGGCAGATGTTGCAGGGTCAGTCGCGTACAATGTGGAGCGCGAATGATAGTTGCCATCCTTGGGAACAGCCAAGTTCGCCGTGGCGTATGTCGTTCCGCCGCTGCGCACGATGTGCTGCAAATCCGCTGGGGTCGCGTCAGGCGTAATGGAGCTGCGCGATGCGACGGCCAGCGCTTTGATGATATTGTTGTTCGTCTGCGTTGAGACCGTGTCCGTGATCTGAAACGAGCTTTGATTGTTCACGACGTTGGTCGTGATCAGATCGGCGTAGTTGACGCCGGCGTCATCGATATCACTGAACGCGCCCGTCCATTGTGTGTGCGTTCCTGCCGCCGTCGGATTCAACGTCGCGACGTGCCAGTCGAACGTCGGCTCGTCGGCGACAACAAGCTCGGACCACACGATATCGGAAGTGGCGGCACCCGTCGTGCTGCTGCCCAAATACACGCCATTGGCTGTGTTGGTCTGTGTAGAAGTGTCGCCCGTGAATGAAAACACCTGCACACCGTTGGCGAACAAGCGCACCTCGCCCGTCGAGGCGTGCAGAATGACCTTGAGATCGAGATTGAGCACGACACCAGAGCGCAAGAGGAAGCTGGAGCCAATCTGCGTCCACGTCGTCCCGTTCGTCGTCTTCTCGAAGCGCATCATGCACTCCAGCGACGTACCGCCAGAGCCATTACCTCGCAGACGAAGCTCACCACCGGAAGCCGACTTGAAGCGCAGCACTTCACCCGCGTCGGTCGCCGTGAAGGCGATCTGAGAATACGTGGCATGAAACCAGAAAGACCCGACCGCCGAGGAGAAAGCCAGCTCCTGCTCGCGCCCCGTCGCAGAGAACACGGTGTTCGTCGAGTTCGACATTGTGCTGACGCCGACTGCCGAATATGCGCTGTTCCTCACCGTCGTACCTGTGTTGACCACCGGCGTGATATAGCCGATCTGAGTCAGGGCTTCCAAATCCCAAGCGATTGCTAAAACTGCCATGACGACCTCACGCTGCTCTGACGCCTAGCTGGACAGCGTCAATATTCGCCGCGGTCCACGCTACGCCTGTGTTAGGGCTGGTTGTTAGCACACGGTGGGAAGATCGTCGAACGCCATCGGTGGTCCAGCCTAGACCTCCCGAGTTGTAGTCCGTAGAGTTCGTGCGCAAGAAGAAGTTGATATCAGGCGGATTGGAGCCGATCTGGTTCAGACCTCGCATGGACTGACAGAGAGCTTTGATGACGTTATTATTCAGGAGAGAGGCGCTCGTGTTCGCGATATTCCAAGACGTACGACGACCAGACACGTTGGTGCTCATCGAGTCGGATTCGGAGTAGTCGGCTTCGTCGATCGTCGTATACGCCCCGAGCCAGTCAAGATAGGTGCCGCCCGAGTTTGGAGCCAAAGTCTGGAGCCGCATACCGATAGTAGGCTCGTCAGCGAGGATGACCTGCGTCCAGTACGTGACTACGCCAGTCGTGTGCGCGCCTAGACGAGCGAACGTCGCTGTGTTTGTTTGCGTCGACACGTCTCCCGTGAAGTCCACGACAGGCGCAGCACTGAGCCAACATTTCAGGGAGCCCGACACGCCGAGCGTCACTGACAAGTCGATCGTGTAGAAAGCCGCCGCAACGAGATTGAATGCTGAGCCCACCGCAGTCCATGTCGTCCCGTTGGTGGTCTTCTCCCACTGTACTTCGACGGCCGTCGCTGGGACGCCATTTGCGCCTGTGCCGACGAGACGCAGCTCAGGACCAGTTCCGCTGTCGAAGCGCAGAACTTCGCCTGTGGCCGTCGTCGAAAGTGTGCCGTCCATGTAGAAGCAGGCGTGAAACCAGAACGTCGCAGGCCCCGTGCCGAAATCAAAGCGGTAGATCGGCCCGCCGACGTTCGCGCCGATCGCGCTGTTGCTGTAGAGCGGGTCTCGGTAGACTGACGAAAGGGACGTAACGTACGCCGATCCGACAGCGAAGCCGAAACTGTCCGCTTCCACTCCCGCTGCTAGGACCGCCATGATGTTTCTCCCGTACGCTCCCAAGAGCATAAAAGGGTGCCTTTTCCGCTCTTGAGAGCGTTATACCGGTCATAAAGCCTGTTCATGACCGGTATATGCTCCATTAGACGGAGCGGACGCCGGCTTCCAACGCGTTGACTTCGGACTGAGTCCACACCGCCGTGGTGTTCGGGTTCGTCTGCCAGAGCGCCTGAACGGTGTACTCGTTGCCATCCTTCGTGAGCGCGAGGTTGGCCGACGTGTAGTTGACGCCAGCCGTGCGGAGCACCGCTTGGATGTCGTTGACCGCCGAGCCCGAGTCGTTCGAGGCACGCATCGACACGCCGACGGCTTTGACGTTGTACGTCGAGTAGGCCGCGTTGATGTTCGAGACCGTGAACGTCTCCGTCTGCGTCAGCGCGTTCGTCTCGATGAAGTCCGCGCTGTTGTAGGTCGACTCGTCCACCGCCGTGAAGTCGTTCGTCCACGCCGTGTTGGCACCGTTGCCGTCAGGGCTGAGCGTGGCGAGCTTCCAGCCGATCGTGCTCTCGTCGGCCACGATCACCTGCGACAGGTTCGCCTCGCGCGTGTTGGTGGTCAGCCCCTGGAAACGCATCTGCCCGACAGGGTTGTCCGTGTCGGTGTCGCCGGTGAAGGAGAAAATCTGCGTCCCGTCCTTGTAGATGCGGAACACGCCGGCCGTCAGATGCCGCACGACCTCGAAGTCGATGTTGGCCGCCGCGTTGACGAGGACGGGCGACGCGGTCGTGCCGATCGTGGAGAACGAGCCCGACTTGAACCGCTGGATGGTCCACGTGCTGTCGGTATTGTGGATGATTTTGTAGGGCGTCTCCGTCCCCGCGGCCGTGCGGAACAGAATGTAGTCGGTGTTCGACGCGGGGGCGGCCTCATGATAGAGGTACATGTGCAGCCAGAACGTCGAGAGCGTCGTGTTGAACGGAAGAATGACTTCCGACGTACCGCTCGTGACGAGCAGCGCGTTACGCGAGGCGTTGGCCTCGAACCGTCCCGCGGTCGACTCGTGGGCGAACGAGTGGCCTGCCGGAAGATTGTAGCTGTCCGCCTCACCGCCGAATGCGAAAACTGCCATGTGGTGTTCCTTTTCGTAACGTGTTGGTGCTTGGTACGCTTCCACTACTTGGGCGGCGCTTAACCGATAGATGGTAATCCAAACCATCTACGGCAAGTACAACCCAGATCACAGAGTGCCGTAAGTCGTCTCGACCGGAGTGTCCTCGGTCTCCGTCTTGATCTCGTGCATCTGCAACTTCCTCCGCCCCGGAGTTGCTGAAACAACACGCACAAGGTTCTCAGACGGGTTTCCTTCGAAGACGACGCCGTAGCGCCAGACCTTCTCAAGAAACCTGTCGGTGAGCTTCTGCGCGAGACGGAAGATGCCTTTGCCGTAGAACTCCTCGACGACCTTCAACGCGGTCGCCTTGTCCTGATAGAACAGACCCGTCGTCAGTTTCGATGGGTAACAAGACGGGCGGCCCGAATCGACGAACACGCGTAAGTCGCCCGGAGTTGTGTGCACACTCATGCCGTAGTGCGCGGCGAGGATGAGCTGTAGACGCAACATGTCGACGTCCTTCGCCTCCAGATAGAGGCCGCCGCGCTCACCACGGTACGCAGGAACGTGCGACTCCAGCCGCGCCATCATGAAGGACGTACGAAGAGCTTCGGACGCGACCCGAAGGAAGGCGATATCAGGCATCGAAATGCCGTCGCGAGACATCATGATGCCGTCGGACTCGTCGCCGAAGGTACCACTTGAGAGGCGAAGCTTGCGCTTCGGCAAGTAGAGATACTGCCCTGCCTTCAATTCCGACGCCTTACGCGGCACAACACGGGCCTGCCCGTCGTCGACAGTGGCGATCATGCTGTCAGCGCCGACGACGAAAGGCTGACCAGACGCCAGCGCGATAAGCGTTGTGGGTTGCTCGCTCGTGTCCTTCGAGACGGTGATCTCGAACTCGTCGGCGAAATCGTCGACGACGGACATGGTGCGTCCCGCCGCGGATTCGATATCCCAGACGGCTTTATCCGCAAAGACGCGGGCGTGTGGCGGGAGCCAGAGAGTGCGGGTCACGTGCGGGTACCTTTGAAGTTGAACGCGATGTCGGCAGCGGTTGGGTCTTGCGATACGGGCGTGCGCACGATGAGGCGGTCGCCTATGGCGAAGGTCTCATTCGTAGTGCCCGTCGTGTCGAAAGTAAAGACGCCGCTCGTGCTGATGGCGACGGTTCCGATCGCCGTCGTGTTCTTGAACACGGCGAACGTGATGGCACTCGTCGGATTGACGCGGATGGAACCGCGCGAGCCGCCGAAGTTGTCGGTGAACGAGACGTTGTCGACGAACACGTACCGCAAAAGCTCCGCATCCGCAGCGGCCAAGCCTGGGTTGAAGACGCCGAGGGAAAACGACGCCGAGCCGCTACCTCCGCCGCCCCCGCCGCCGACATCTCGGATCGTATTGGAGTCCGCGTGCAGACTGCGCGCCGCGCCCGCCGCAACGATCACGGTCGCCGCAGGCGCTGCCGTACGAACGGTCACGTCGCCAGTGCCGCCGTTGATGACGGAAAAGCGGCGGTTGACGGGCACCGTATTGACGACGTTCGGTACGGTCAGGTTGATCGCCGCCGTGTGTCCCGTCACCAGAATGATGCTGTTGCGCGTGAACTCCAGCTCGGTCAGCGTCTGCGCGGCGTTCGCGACGACGGTCTTGGTGAGGAGCTTGTTGTTCGACTGCTCATGCGCGGCCAGACCGTCATTGACGGTCTGGAACGCTTGCGCTTGATTCTCGACGAGTTCATCGACGCCGAGGATGAGGGACTTACCCATGGATCACCGCCTTATGTAGTGGTTGTCGAGAAGAACTCGATGACTTTGCTCGTACCGGGCAAGAAAGGCTCGCCACGGAAGTTGGTCGCGTTGTCGAAGCGTGTCGCGCAATCGGTGATCGTCTTACTACATCCTTCGGCATACACGAACTTATCGCCGAGGACGGGCGCATCGACTAGCGGTTCGTAGAACACCATGCGTTTCGTGGTGTTGTTCCACGAGCGGATGAAGGAGACACGACCAGCGTTGGCGCCCGAGAGCCAGACGACGCGCCCGCTGTAGGCTTCCTCTGCCGTCATATTGATGGCTGCCGCCTCGATTTCCTTCGTGCTGTAAAGCAGCGTGATGTCAGTGACGCCGAAGATACTGCGACGTGCTTGAACGATCGCATTGCCGTCGAGCGCGTACTCGCCGATGGGTAGTGCCGCCAGCGCTACGGGAACAGTGGACGCGAGCGTGTTCGTTTCGAGGTCTTCGGTTGCCTCGACCGCGGCGTTCATCAGATACATTGACACGTCGTCGAAAGCGATCTCGGCGCCGCTATCGCCCGTCTTCGATGTGGCGGACAGCACCACACGCAGCTTGCGCGTCAACGCAGGCAGCTTACCGAACACTGACACAGGCAACCAAGTATTGAGCGCGCCTGTCGTGACAACGCCAGTTGTCGACGAGGCGAGCGTCGCTCCCGCTTCGTTCAGGTACTCGATCTTGACCTCATAGCTGGCACCGGCGTGAAAGCGCGCGGCCTGAAGTTTCACTTGGGCGAGGCCACGCCCTTGGTCGATGTCAGTTGCGGGGACGTACGGATCGGTCCCGCCCTCGACGTAGGCGGTCGTATTGATCGTCAACGTCTGCGAAAGCGTGTAGGTTTGCTGCGTCGCGGAGCTGTCGTCGCCGCCACGGAGGAAGAACCCGCCGTCGTAGGCGGATAACGCGCCCTCAGAGGACTTGACTTCCCAATAACCGCCGAACGTCCACGCTTCGATGCCTGAGTTGTCGTTCGGCACGACACCGTCCGCGTCGAAACTCGGGTTGAGCAGAGGCATCCGCTCGGACGGCCCGTAACCGGGAAAGCGACACACCTTGAACATCTTGTTGTTGAACGTGGCAGGCACATTGTTCCACCACGACACTTGCACATCGTCGAACGCGATGGTGGCGTTGGTGCCGGAGAATTTGTACGCCTCCAAGCGCACTTCGATCTTCCGCGTCCCCGGTACGAGGAACATTGTCACTCGCACAGGCGTCCATGCCTGATAGAGGAACGACGACAGGGGAGACTTCTCGGCGCGAATGGCCTTCCCGTTCACGTCGTACAGCGTGACCGTGATGCGGCCCTTGTTCTTGAGGTCGACGCCGGTGTTGGCGACGTTCACCGCCACGCTCACCGCGTAGTTGCCCGTATCGACGTTGACGTTGGACATTCCCATCGCCGACGTAGTGATCTGCTGAGACAGAAGCACTGGCTGCCCTGTGGCCGCACCTTGCCCGTCGTCTCCGCCTTCGAGATAGTAGCTCCCCTCCACACCGGCGAAGGCGTTCTGGACCTTCCAGAACGAGCCTGCAATGTAAGTCCAACCGTTGATGCCAGACGACGAGTTGGAGACGAGACCATTCGCCTCGAACGACGGGTTCGTCAGTGTTGCGGCCGTCGCGGAGAACGGGACGAAAAACCAGTCTGCCGTACGGTACCTACCGCGATCCTTGCGAATCTTGGTAGGAACGTTGGCGAAGCCGCACTTCTCGCCGCCGAAAGCGACGCGGCAGGTCGGTGAGTACAACTCGACGAAGGTGCGTTGCAGCGCTTGCGTGAGGCCGCGCACTTGAAGCTTGACGCTCGTCACGTCTCGCAGTGTGAAATCGCCGATGGTCCCGCGTTTGAGGTAGGAGATGCCTTGACTTGGATTCTCCCAGTTGACCATGAAGATTTCGATCGCTGCTCGCCGATAGAGATCGGACTCGAAATCTTTGCGGGAGACGTTCACACCATCGAGACCGATGGTCAATTCGACGTTGTCCGCGCTCAGATCGGACGCCGACTTGATGGCGGACGAGTCGAAACTGATGTCGGGCGAGAACACGTCGCCGCCGACCGTGAGGGGACGATCGTGCGAGGTCATGCGCAGTTCGGTGCCATCGTTCTTGGTGATGCGCACGCAGATGGCGAGCGAAAGAACCTCACCTTCGAGATGTGTTTGCAGCGCGGCTGGGATAATCTTGCTCATGGCTGCCCCTCAGACGCGAACTTCGACAAGCGGGATCGAACCCCACGACTCGACTTCGAAGGCTTCAATGCTGACGGGCATATGGTCAGTATCGAAACGCACAGGCACATCGAATTCGACACCGCCCACGACAACGGCGTGTCCGTTCGCGGGCGGAGTGACAAAGGTCAGAACGCCTGTATTGATATCGACCGTGTAATCGGTGTTGAGGACTTGTGTGACGCCATTCACGGTGACGCCGGCGAGCGTGTTCGCAACGAGTTTGCGGAGGACGCGTGTGTAACTCTGCGCACCTGTCGTGTACGTCTTGATCATCTGGAACGTCGTCTGCGTGCCAGTACCGACACCGATCTGCAGTGCCCTCGCCTCGTAATCGGCCCAATCCTTGAACCGAAAGCCGGTAGCCTTGCCCCGCATGTTATAGAAAAACTTGATGAGGTCGTCCATATCGGCCTTGTCTTTGATGCCGTGGGCGACGTTGTATTCTGCGCGCGACTGACTCCAAATCGAGTTGCGCTGCTCGAAACCGCTGCCCGCGGTGAAGATGTCGGTTTTGAACTTGGGGCCGCCAGCAGACCCGTACGAGATGTTCTCGGGGAAGCGGACTTCGGCGAAGGCGATGGGCATGTTGTTAACCTTGTCGTTCGGGGGTTGTCTCTATATATAGGCTGTCAGGAAGATCAAGGCAATGGGTAGGCAACGTCGGGCGGGAACACCGCATAACCCGGCAAGCCCCAGACCGTCGGTCCTCCTGTCCCATTTACCGTTCGTTCTTGTAGGATCACGACGCGGAACGTCGAAAAACTGGTGGACAGAAAGACCGAAGTCTGTCTGCTCACCGTCATCACGTACTCCGGGGTCGTGATCGGGCCGCTATCGAAACGGATGTACGTGTTCCGTCCGCGGCGTAGATCGCGCTCCAACTCTCGAATGTTAAGCCCGCCCGAGGGAATGAGCAGGAAGCGGTACCTTTCGACAGGATTCTCCAGCGGGCCTTCCCCGGGGCCGAACTCGTTCATCGTTCGGATGATGCGCCGTTTCCAACGGAATGTAACGTCCCAATTCGTCGCAGTCGGCGCATGCGCGGCGTCGAAGCGCGCAATCTCACCTGGTCCCCAGAAACGCAAGCTGTCGCCGGGGGCGTAGACCACCGAAGAGATGTTCTCGTCAGCCGTGAACGTTGGCGCCCCCTCGTCAACGAACAAATTGGCGAACAGTGTGCCCATCTGAGCTGGCAGGAAAGCGGGCTTGATTGTATCAGGGGTGTATAGGAAACACAGGTCTCGCGTGGCGCCATTCGCCACGTCGATAATCGGGTGCCAAGCCACGTAACAATCAGTGCCGTTGCGCCCGCGAAGTAGCGTGGTGAACGTCACCGTGCGGCCGTCGCCGGCGACTGACCAGTCGCGGAACTGGATCAGCTCACGCCCCACGATCAGGAGATTCTTCGACGTGTCGTTCAACAGGTCGACGAGCGTAAGGCCACTCACGAAGCGCTGCGTGACTTGCGCGCGGTCGAAGCGAATCACCATGGCGCTCGTCATATCCGTCGTCTGCGGGTTCGTCACAGCCAAAGGCGGCGTGAGCAACGTTCCGATGTAGGCGGGCTTATCGATACCGGGGCGGAACGTCCCCAACGAATAGAACTGCCGCAGCGAGGGGGTATCGACATAGCCACTGTCGACCGTGTCGATGGTTTGATGCAGGCGCACCTTTGGCGTCACCGCCTGCGTGAAGTCATCACCGGGGGCGTCCACGGCCGCGTAAATAGGCCAGAGGTCGCTCGTATCCCGATGGTCATCCAGAATGGCGGGAACCATGATTGGATATGCCTTCGTGTTACGCAGCGCGCCATCCGTCGAGCGTCCCGCGCCCGTGCGCGACCAGATGTCGGTGGATGGGCGGACGTTGTCGAACACGGTTGGAATGTGCTCACGCGCAGTGTGCTTCGCGATGAAGGCGGTAGACATGACCGTATTACGGACGAACCCTGTGTAGACCGTCCCGTCTGGAGCAGTAGTTTGCAGGATATCGCTCGGCGTCAAACGATGATGCTTTGGTCCGAAGCTCATGACGATTTCCGAGGCGCCGAGATTGATCTCCTCCAAGACCCGCAGTCCTGCGTCGACAAGCTCGTCTTGTCCGAGCACAATCGGCGCTTGGCGTTGGACCACCCGTGTATCGTCCGTCGTGTCCTCCAAGCTCAGCGTGAGTATCTTCTCCTTGCAGAAGTTATCGATATCCGCGGTGGTCAGCTTGATGTTCGACACTGTCGCTGTCGCGTCGCGCCGCGTATGCTGCAAGCTGATATCATTCGAGTCAGTGATCAGCAGGTCGTCATGGGGGACCGTCAGAATGCTAGCCGTGTCTGCTGGCAGCGTGAAGGTCAGCGTGTCGCCGCGTTCGAAGGCGCGAATGCCGAACAGTTCGACAAGCTGCCTGAGAATGTCCGCGCCCGTGTTCGTGCCGCTGATCGCATAGCCGCCGACGACGATATCGGTCAGGTCCGAGACATCGATCAAGTCGGGCGCGATACCTGCCAACTCACAGATGCTGCGAACAATAGCGCCAAGATTCACTGGCGTCGCCGCGAGACGCTCGGGGAAGAACTTCATGATCGTTCGAGTGCCACCGCTCGCAGCGGCAATGTATGTCAGCGCTTGCTCCCGTGGATCGAAAAGCTGCGCGCCTTCGATCGCCGGGAGTCCTGCGCTCGCGAGCGTGTAGAGAACCTCGTACCGCGCATTGATCAAATCGACGGAGACGACATCACCCGTCGCGCTGATGTAGATGAAGCCGCTTTCGTCGGGGAAAGGAATACGGCGGTGATTCGCGGACGACCATGCGGGATACTGCGGAATCTCGAAGGAGAAGTCCACGTCGGCGAGCGCCGTGTTCCACCGTACGATATAACTGCTGTCGAGGGTGCGCACGAGGAGCATGATGTACGCGCCGTTCAACGACTGGTAAGCCATCGGGATAGTCACACCCGAAGTTTGATCGCCGTACCACGAGCTGTCGATGACGCCCATCTCTTCGATGTACGTGAACAGCTCGAATTGCCGCTGGGTCAGCGTGGAGTGCACCGTGAACCAACCGACAGATATCGCCGAAGTTGCGCCCGACGCGCTTCCTTCGAAGTGGTGCCATCCTTCCAACCGATACGGTGTAGAGCCTGAAAGCAGGTCGCGATAGCTGGGCACCGCGGCGAGCACGCGCTTACCCGCGACAAATGGAGTGTACCACGTTCCTTGACGACCGACGGTGCGCGCGTACGGATCGTAGACGAAGACGTGCGTGTCGCCATTGGCGGATGCGGGCACGATGACAGCTTCGCGGGGCAGGCCATCGACATCGTATGTGAGCATCGAAGCCAATGCATTGCCCTTGTCGGGCAGACCGACGACACCGTAGGTGTTGTATTCGAGGTGTCCTGCGCCGGAGGAAATGAGTCCGTATGAGTCGATAACTTGATTCTTCGCGGCGTTGTACAAGTGCGTGATTTCGCGCGGATTGTTCGCGGCCTGCCCGAGGACCAGCCCAGACTTGAGGACGAAACAATTGTGCGAAGCGAAGTTGAACCCGCCGGGCGCCGCGCTCAGCTTCTCCGTCATCTGACTGTAGTCGATGACTTTCAGCGCGTCCACACCGGAGGGGACGTTGCGACTTCCGGCGTACAGGGTGCCGCGCGACACGTCGAGGGCGAGGAAGTCACGGTTGACATTGTTGTAGTCGACGGCGGGGGCGGGATTGTCGTCGAGATTCGTCAGCGGCAACCGCGCGACCTTCGTACTCTCCTCGACGGCGTTGTAGACCTCGAACCGGAACGCGGGAAACGTGCCGCCGAGTAGGCCGATGTTCAGGTCTTCGATGAGCAGGTACGCAAGATCACGGTAGGCGGGCGTGCTCGTCGCGCCCTGCGTCCGAGACATTTTGGGGTTACGCTTCTGCGTGCCCGTGCCACCATAGAGCGTGAAGCGCGGAACGACTTGTCCGAGGTTGACATACGTGCGAGAACCCGGCAACAGAGACGAAACGTTGTAAACCGAGCTGGCGCCGACGTTGATCACTTCGCCGTCTTCGTTTGTCGGCAGCGCGCCCGCGTAGATCAGCGCGTCGCCGAGCCAGATGCGAACGATCGACGTGATCGAGCCTCGGCAGATGCCGACGGCCATATCGAAATACTGCCGCGAAATCAGCGTCGTTGACTCGACAGCGTCCAGATCATCGTCGGGACGATCGCGGCTCGTGTACGTGGCGGTCTTGAGGTCACTCATCCAGAACATGTTGCCGCCGACGATGTAGCGGCCCCAGACGAGTTCGATCGGCGCGCCGTAGGTCGACTGCGTGACAGGAACATTCGTCAACCGAGGACCGTCAGTCGTCGGGCCGTCGCCATCACCAGGGTCGTCGGGATCGTCGCCGGGATCGTCGGGTGGGTCGACAGGATCGTCGACATCAGGATCGTTCGGATCGTTCGGATCGCACCCGTTCGGGTCAGTACAGAAAGTGAAGATGCTCTCTTGGCACGTACAATCTTTCTTCGCCTGCTTCTTGCAACGTTCTTTCTGTTCGTCCGCCTTTTCCTCGCACGTCTTGATGCCCCCCACGCCTTGCCGGTCCGCCACTTGCGTGCGTGCGTAGGACGGCATCGCGTCCGCGATCTTGGTCGCGACGACACAGTCCGTTACCGCTTGATAGTAGTTTGCCAGACATTCCGCGTTCTTGTCGAACATGCATTCGACCTTATCGGACTCTCCGCGCTCGCCGGGCGCGCAATCAGGTCCAATCCCCGCGGCGGGAACCGAGGAGCCCTCCACAAGATCAGGGTCGCCTGCCTTCTCGACATCGAACTCGAACAACGGACCGGTCTCGTCCGACAACAACGTTTCGTCTTCGTTGTCCTCGAACTTCTTGATGCTCGGGTCTTTGCCGCTACCTTTTTTGCTGGCCATCAGAACACCAACACTTTCTTCGGACGCCAGATTTCGATCCGCTCCGGGGGCGTGAACGTAGTCAGGTGCCCGGCGGGCCAGTAGCCCATCCAGTACCACGAATTACTGTCCGCAGTATCGATGACAGGCTCCGCGAAGACAAGAGTCAACGGCTCCGTGATGTGGTTGTAACCGGAGGGGTTGAACACGGGGTTCTCGTCGAGATCGATGCGATTTTGCTTGTGAAGTTCGTTGATACGCGCCGCATCCGTGAAGATAGAGACAGGGTCTGCCCAACCGTTGCCGAAATTCATTTGGCCAACCCAGTCAGTCCCCAGTGTCCCCGGTGTCCCGAAGATGGTGTCGAAGAAGTAGTCGCGAGTTATCGCACGGCGGAAACCGTAGACGATTGGGAAGCCGAACGGGTAGGACATCGTGTACATATTGTCGTCGCGGAACTCGGTATCCCGCGTCGCGCGGCGGAAGGCGTTGAAGAACATCTTGCGGCGACCGACGCCGATGAAGAAACCTGTGGGCGCCGAGTCCTGCCGCAGAATGATTTTGGGTGGGAGCATCCACGAAGACTCCGTGTCACCGATGACCTGATAGGTGTCGGAGATGATGGAGCCGTTAAACGGTCCCGCCGTCGAAACCGCGACTGGACTCCCGTTCGCTTCGTTGTTGGGCACTCCATAAACGATCACAGCGTCAGGATCGAAGACCACGACAGGAGTTCCGATCGGCGTAGGTGCGTAAGTGTAGACATCCGTCCCGCGGCGCCCGCGGAACAAGTTGCGGAACGTGACTGTCACACCGTCGAGGGCGACCGAAAAGGAGCCGTACTGAATGATCTCCTTACCGACGAACAAGACATTCTTCGCGTAATCGCGGACCACGTCAGAGAAATCCGACTGGTCGGTGGCATTCTGGAGTTGATCGACGACAGACGGGTCCGCGAAGCGTGCGATGAGGTAGTCGTTCGGCTGGGACTGTACAGTCGCGCCATCTGTCAGATTGTACGGGAAGTCGATCACGCTCCCGACATGGCCAGGCTTCGTCACCGTCCCGAGTTCCGTCAGGAAGCCGTTGACGTTACGATAGAGCACTGTCGGCGGGAACTCCGCTGTGGTGCGGATCGCCAAGGCGTAGAACACGCTGCTGTAGTAGCCGAAAGGAGGGTTGATCATGTCACCGTACCACCGCGCCGTGAACGTGTACGGACGTTGCAGCGCCGGCGGCACAGGAATCGTGGGGCTGTCGTCGTCCGGCGTGACCACACCCGAAATGCTCGCGAGGTTGGTGTACTTGAGCTTCGCGTCTTTCTTGAGCGTGACACGCAGCGACAGATCAGCGCCTGTCTCGATCTTCGCGATGCGCCAATCGATCGCCAGATCGTTGATCGGAGGATTCAACACGAGATAATCGGACGGCGTCAGGCGGCTGTATTTCGCAGGAAGGCGCAGCACCGCCGTGGTGCCCTTCTCGCCCGCTTCGACAAACAACACTTCGGCCAGTTGCCGAGCGTAGGTCGCAGAAAGCACGGCCGTAGTCACCTTCGACACCGGAGAAACGTCGGCGGCACCAAGCTCAAACGTGCTATACTGCTGCGTCCGCTCACGCAGGTTCGTAGTGCCCGCGTCCGCGTAGACGACACTGACCGACGTGAGTTGGCTCGTCTCATTCTGAGTGGCGATAGCGACGAGGGCGCCGCTCCCTTCATTGCCGTCCACGCCCAAGTCGCCGTAAGGGACCGTGAACTCTGGGGACACAGCGCGGCGGGCGAACGTCAGCGCGCCGTTCGCGAAGTGCGCTGAGAACATGTAAATCTGCGCCAGCTCGTCGATCAACTCGTTTCCGTGTAGCTCACGCGAGACTTTGTAGCCCAAGCACGGCTGCGCGTCGAGGCCGCTCGTGTCATATTCGTCGTTGCTCAGGCCCATCCGCTCCAACATATCCGCGAGAACGGCGCCGACACTCTCCACGCTCGTGGCGAGCCGACGCGAGTTGACGCGGGCGATCTTACTCACACCGCCGTCGAGGACGCGAACGAGAATGTTGTCAGTCACGCTGTTGTAGAACTGCGGCCCGTTCTGCGTTTGCGGGACAGCTTGCAGAGCCTCGACGCGGCCTGTTCGACGGTCTAGACGGTACGCAACACCGGAGCTGGCGATGTATTCGTACACGTTACTCGGGTACGTCCCCGTTGGTTGCCGCGCGGGCAAATGAGGAAGCGCCGGCACAGTCGTCTTCCAAGCGATTGTGTTGTCGCGCATGCTGTAGCGGAAGATGCGGCGCGTAGACCCCGACGTGCTGGGAAAGGTGATGCCGATGATCCAACCGAGGTCTTCGCCGCCATCATAGAAGGCAAAGATAACCTCCACACCGACTTTATGGTCCCACGCGTGCGCGGGGATGTTCCGCACAACTGCCGCGGCCGTGTTCGGAAAGTTGATGCCTCGCCCCGTCCCGTCGTCCGAACTCGTGAGGACGATCTCATGCATCGTCATCGCTGCCGCAGCGGCGTTTGTGGACGTTAGAAAGACGCAACTCTCCCGCAGGTCTGTCCGCCCGACGACACGCTGGGTCAAGTAGCGAACGAACTGCGCGTGCTTGATCGCGCCACCAGAGAGATTGTTATCGATGCGCGCCGGCGCGTGAATGCGTCGCTGCGCGATGTCGATCGGAAGAAACGCAACCGAGCTACCCGCAACTGCGACGTAGTATTCTTGATTGAAGCTACGCACAGCGATCGAGCGCGTTCCACCCGTCGCCGCGGTATTCACGATCTCAGTCGACGTGTGCGCAGTCGACGAACCCGTCACCCCGAAACGCGCAGCCTCGGCGCCGTCCAGAGGGCTGAACAAGACGACGGGGCGTGTGTTAGCAACCGCGCCGACTTGAGCAACGGCGGCCCCTGAGGGCGTAATCACCATCGTGCGGTAATCGATAGCATCACCGCTTGCGGTCAACGCACGTGGCGTGATCGACGCAGGAGAAAGTAACGGGGTCGACAGCAGAGGCGTGTCGAGGTACAGTGTTCCGCGGTCTTGATCCGCGTGGAACAGTTCATCGCCGCTCGAAATGGAGGGGAGCGCGTCAGAGAGAGCCGTGGACAACGACGAAGAAGACCGACGGTAGACTTCGACGTTGATCTCAGGAAATTTGCCGCCACTGTACCGTAGTGGAAAGCGTCGAAAGAAGAGATAGGCCAAGCCGCGGTAGGCGACATCGCCGCCCATGTATGGATTCGCTTTCTGGGCTTCCGAGCCACCATAAAAGACCACGTCCGTGCCGCGAACGCGATAGTTCTCGGCGCTGCGCGCGTCACGGCCGAAGAAGCCGCCCTCAGTTTGGATCAGATCAGCCGTACGGTCGAGAACGAGATCGCCGTTGATCCAGAGACGCGACACGGTGGACGCTTCTCCCTCACAAACCGCGAGGGCGAAGTCGAAGAAAGACTCTTGGACGGTGCTGGCTTCCACACCGTCGACATACGTTGGTCCCTCGCCGCCAGACGTGAACTCCGCTGTGCGCAAGCTGGCGTTCGATGCATTGCCGATCCAGATGACGTTTCCGGAGACAATGTGGCGGGTGTAAACCAGCTCGATCGGCACTCCGTGATTGGAGCGCGTGATGCGCATGTTGTTGCGCACCGTGCGTGGGCGCGTAGGATCAGGATCGGACGGGTCAATAGGGTCATCGGGACCGCCGGGGTCGTCAGGGTCAGACGGCGGCGTCTCCGGGTCGGTCGTCGTATCCTCGTCACACGTCCCGACGGCGCAGAACGTGCACTTGATCTCCAGACAATAACACTTCTTATAATTGCATTGTCCCGGTCGATCGCACTTGGAGCGACATTCCCATGTGGCGCGCGTGACGTACGTCGCGGGGGCGAGTTCGATACCACTCTCACAGACTTGCGGCTTCTCGACAGCTTCCTTGACGCACGACTTCATGCACGCGAGCTTGTCTTTCGTGCAGCTCTCCTCTTCGCGCTTCAAGCACTCCTGCTTGCCGTCCTTGAGCCGAGAATTGACAGGGTTGCTCGTGTCCAGACAGCTAGGGCCTGTCCCTGCCGACTTGCAGGCTTCGGAGCCTCCGCAGTCGCCAGAGCTGCCGCTCCCGCCATAGTCGCCTGAGACACGTGCCATCAGAAGGTTCCTCGCTCGAATCCTTGGTAGTTGTGGTGACGCCGAGTGGTTTCATTGTCTTCGAGGTTGAGATCGCTGTAGTAGGGGCTGAAGAACGGATCGACGCGATAGTCCTCTTTGGGGTCGAAGTAACACTCCGTGACACGTGCCAAGTTCATCTCATCTCGGGGGCCTGACCACGCGACAGCCCACATGGGGCGCCGCAACGCGGGGTTAGCGTTCCAGAGAATGAAACCAGGCGGGAACTGGTTGTTGCCTGAGCTATTGCCGACGGCGAAGCGATGGGAGTCACTCAACACCCGATGCCATATGATATAGGTGCTCAGCGGCCTCGTATCCACCCCTGTGACAGGTGGTGCTCCGTTGTAACGCTTCGTGAAAATTTCGCTTTGGAGCTGCGCGCGATTGAAGGGCGCATACAACACGAACAGACTCAGATAGTCGATGCTCGCATCACTGGCTGGCGGAGGATCATCAGCGAAGGTTGAATCGTACCTGAGGCGTCCGCGCACGTACATCGTTAGGGCCTGCGACGCTCCGAGGGGGAAGCCGCCGACGAAATCGCTGCGGACGATAGTGTACGGCGCCCAGAGTTTATGAGCGTTGAACGTCAGCAGTTTCGTCGTGCGCTGATAGTTGATGGGCGTCGTAGTCGACCGTCGAGCCACGATTTGCAGGCGGTCGCCCACGGAGGCGGTTGGCGGGATCGTGATGCGTATCCAAGCTTGCGCGTCGTACACGTAAACGTCTTCGTTCAGGACATGTGTTTCGCCTTCGTTCACTGCGGTCGGCGGCCGTGCCGACTGCTCGGTCCCGTGGCGGCCTCGAAGCAAGTTGCGGAACTCGACCGTGCGGCCGTCAGGCTGTACGGTATAGGTCTGAAACTGAATGTACTCCTTCCCGACCGCGAGCATGTTCGTCTCGTAGCTCGCGTACAGCGGCTCCATGGAAGTGAGGTTTTGCAACAGCGCGGTCGGAACACCGAAATCGAAACGCACAATCAAGACCGACTCGTCATCTGTCGTGAAAGGATTGCGGCGCGGCAAGGGAAGGCCCACGAGCTTGCCGCGCTCGATCGCTCGCGTAGGTGTCCCCAACTCCCCGTAAGTGCCGTCGTCGTTGAAACGATAGAGCGTGCTCGGCACGAAGGGTACGGAGCGCGTCGTGTTCAGAAGCCCGACATAGATGTGGTGGCGATTGTTCGTGCTGTTCGTATCCCGAGGGATGGGCACAGACGGCATCTCGATGATGACCGGCTGGTCGATCACATCGTCTTCGGGAATAGTCGGTACCTCCGGGGGAAGAACTGAAACACCTGTCAGCGTCTCGTTGTCCGCATAGATGTCCCGCGCGCCGAGGCGCGTTTCGATCTGCATGCCTTTTGTCGTGTCGAGCAGCGCGCGTTCGACTGCGTACGTTTGTGCCATGGTTCTTTACGCCGCTTCGTTGAGGGTGACGTAATCGTCAGGGTCGATATACCAGTAGCGCGGGCCGAGCACAAAGGTGCGCTTGCGCGAACGCTGCAACACACGCAACAACGTCTTCTCGGCGAGTCTGCGCGCTTCGTCTTTGTCCAGAACAATCGGTCCCGCCAACTCGACCTTCACATACCGATCGACAAAGGCGGGATCGTCTTCGAGGATGTCCTTCGCCGCCGTCTGGTACCGAATGCCCAACATCGCGTCTTCGTCGAGGTATGTCACGATCACCGACGTGACGAGGTCTCGGTCAGAATAGGCCACGTCGTTGACCTTCTGAACGCTATCGCCTTCCAATATCGTGTGCGACGCGGGAATGACGATCTCTGGGGGGGTCGTCGCCTTACTCGCGATCGTGATGCGGCCGCCGCTCTCTAACACTGACAGGCTGTAGAACTGTGCCAGCAGGTCCAAGACGCCGCGCGTCGTCGGCGAATCCGTGATCAGATAGCCCTTCACCTGCACGAGATCGAGCCCGTTGAAAGTGTACTGATCCGCCGATAGACCAGAGCGCGTCATGATGTCTTCCAAGACGCGTGTGAGCGGAACCGACAAAGGCTCGACGCGGGACAGGAACAGCTTGGCGATATTGCCGCCTGACGTGTAGTTCAGAACGTTGGTCTTAGGATCGTAGTATTGCACGCCCGTTAGCGGGGGGACTGTCCCAGGCAAGGCGAATGTCTTGACTGCGCCAGTCTCCCGCGAAATGGAGCGCACCGTCGTTCCGTCCAGCCATGTGATATCCCCGAGTGGGAAATGTCGCATCTTGTGATTCGGCGGCGGTGCGTGCGTCAAGAGAACCGCAGGGAACGCCACCGTGCTGGTGAGGTCTTTCGTCTTAAAATGGCGGTATGTTCCCCTCGTGCGCATGATAATATGCAAGCCGGGGTTCGCGCTGTCGAGGTAGACGTTGTTGACAATGTTATCGACGCCTCCCCACGTGCCGGGGGTGATGGTAATCGTCGTAGCATCCGCCAGCGTTCCGCGAAAACGCGCTCCCGTCGTCGTGGTGTAGCTTGGGAAGAACGCGACCTTGAGTCCGATCGTGGACTCACGATACACGACAGCGAAGCCCGAGACGAGTCCGACACTCTCACGAAGATTCCACGTGTAGTAACGAACCGATACGATCTCGTTGTTCGCTCCGAAATCGACCGTCGTGAAGGGAGCGAACACGCCGTCCTCCAAGCCGATTTTCATGAACGTGAGATATCGTCCTTGGCCTACGCCGAGAATGTGTGTTGGCCCGCCACTCTCGGTATTGACGAGCGCGTCATCGGCCACTACACCGCGGGGATTCGCGATATTCCACAGCGTCGTCGCGCCGGGCGCCGTCGTCAAGTTGTCGTCCGCGCCGTACACCAACTGCGTGGAGGGGTTGTGTGGAAACACGGCGTATGTCTTGCGACGCACCGAAGTAGCGCCTGCTTGGTAGATCAGGGCGCCGTTCTTCGCTATGTAGAGCGCCGTCGGGGAGATGTCCAACGGAGCGTCGATCACGAGCTGACTCAGGGGGTTGAACGACAGGCGGTGCGTCAGATCGGTGTAGCTGACCGACAGTGAGCCCGCCAATGACGTACCTCCCAGACCGACGCCGAGAGTGGTCATCCGCCCTTGCGTGTGATCCACATGCACAAAGGCATCAGAGACTTGCGAAAACACGAAATCGGGCGGAGCCAGCGCAGAGGTCAGCGTCGGGTAGTACGCCTCGGTCGCGACCTCAGTGACCTCGACTTTGATGTTCGGTAAGCTAACGCCGTTCTTCGACGTACTGAAATTGGCGATGTAGATGTACGTCAATCCACGATAAGCGATCGGATGCTCCTGCGGCATGCGGCGGTTGACACGCTGGTTCTCGCCGGCGCTGAATAGCTCGAAGGACGTGATCAGGCCGCGCGGCTGCGAATGGTCAGTGTCGTTCACCCCGAGCGCCGACAGATTGAGGACGCCGCGGGCGCCCGTCGCGCTGAATAGGTTGCTGAACACGAGCTGGTCGTCGAAGTAGATGCGCGCTACGCCGGCGACGCGCTTGTCGGTCAACCCGACGGCGAGGTCAACGATGCCGTAGCGCACCGTCTCTGCTTGTGGCGTATCACCTTCGAGATAGCGAAACGTCTCCTCGCCTGTGCGTTTGTTGCCTACCCAGATGATGTTGCCCGTGATGAGAGCGCGCCCATAAACAACGGGGATCGGCAAGTTGTACGCGGACGCAACGACGCGCAACGTCGGAAAAGCAGGAGGCGTTGGCGTGACGACGCCGGGAGAACCAGGTTCAGTGGGCGGAGGATTGGGGTTCGTTGGCTCGACAGGCGCTATACCGCCGGGGGTTGTCGGCGTCCCGATGCAGAATTCGCATGTTATCGTGCGACAATAACAGCGCTTCAAATCCTGCGCGCCGTCGATCCCCCGGAAGCACTGCGATTTACATTTCGCGTTGACATAAAGCGACGTATCGCCTTGGGCGCTCAGCAGGTCGCTACATCCGTCGAGTTTTTCAAGTGCGGCACTCCCACGGAGACCGCCCATATTTCCTTCCATCATGGCGTTGGGAGCACAAGCGGCCATGCAATCGTAGAAACGCCCGATGATCTGGGCCTTGGCATCAACGAGACATTGCGCACGAAAGGCATCGCCGCGCTCGCCGAGGTCACAAAACGGACCAGTCCCTTTGACGGTACAATTCGGAGGATAAGCGCCCATCGGCGTGTCTCGGGTTACGTGTTACGGTTGAACGCCCTCTTCATAGCAGCAAAAGTCTCGGCTTGCACCTGATCTTGAGACCTGCGGAAGGAGTCGGCGTTGGGGGTTTGGATGGTCATATTGATGGTGATGTTACCCGAACGCGCAGGCGTGTCGCTATTGACTGGCCCCGTCGGATCGCGCTCATTGTGGACCGAACCCGTTCGCCGAGAGCGCGCGGCGATCATGTCGATACGCTCCGCCGCGACTTCACCGGGAGACGACTCGCCAGCGTTGCGTGTACGTGGCTCGAACAACCCCCGAGACGTGTTCGGAGCGTCGCTCAGATCGAAGCCTGCGGGGGCGCCCTTGGAAAGCCCCATTTGACCGCCCGCGTCGCGCGCAGGCGTCTGTTGAGCGATGGCGTCACCAAGCTGGCCCATTGCGCGCGCAAGGCCCTTCGCGGCACCACCTGCGTCTCCACCCGAGCCGTCACCGCCCTTGAACTGTACAGGGATGGACCGTCCGTGCGGCAAAGGAACCACCGCCTCGTTCGGGTGCAGGATCGAGGGGATACCCCGTCCGCCCACCGCCTTGGACACCAGCTTGTTGGTGTTCGAGACACCTTTGGCAAGCTTCGGCGCCGACGAAAAAGCGCCCGACGAAACGCTGACCGTCTCAGGCAGGCCGCCAGCAAGGCCACCGTAGCGGCCAGACTGCGACTCGGTGGAGCTACTGCTGCTTGCCGACGATGCCGCTTGAGCCGCGCGCAGCGCCTCTTCGGCCGCCTGCTTGAGGACGCGCATCTTCTCGATCACCGCTTCGATGCGGGGGATGAGGTTGTTAAGGGACGTGCCGAAGTCGTTCGTGTTGGTTGCAGCCTTCTCGAAACCTGTCGCCACGTTATTCGCCGCAGTGGCCATCTTACCGACCTCGGGCTCTGCCTTGGTCAGCGCTTCGCGCATCTTGTCGAAGGCATCCACGGCGCGCTCTGCAGCGGTCGCGAAGGAACGAAGCTGCCCCTCGGTGGCGACGATCGCGGCGATCGATCCGGTAACAGATTCCAGAGGCCCCGCAACCTTCTCCGTGGCGACCTGAAAACGCTCGAACGCTTCCGCCACAGGAGGCATGGAAGGTTGCAGCTTGACGATGTTGTCCGCTACAATCTTCAACGGCTCGGAGAGCGCGCTGACGGGCTCAACCATCGACTGGAATGAAGACGCAAACGTCGGCAACACAGGGCCGATCGCTTGAAAAGCCGTCCCCATCCGCGCGAACTCGTTGGCGGTCGTCGGAAGAACCGTGACCAGATTCGCGAACGCCGTCTGCACCGCCGGGAGATTGGTCGCCATCGCGCCGAGGTTTGTCGTCACCGTGCTGCTCGGCTCCTTCATCGTCTCCAGCGCCGTCGCGATCTGCGTCATCTTGTCGGGAAGCCCCGAGGTCGCGAGATTCACAGCCGCAATGACGGTCGACAAGCCTGTCCAGACCACTGCCGCGCCCGCAGCAGCGACGCCAGTCTTGATGAACTCCGCCGTGGACTTCGCCAGATTCCCGACATACTCCAACGTGTTCTTTACGCCGTCATCGATCGCCTTATTTATCGCGCCCCACGTTTCGGCCGCCTTCTTCCCCTCGGTGCTCGTCGTGCCGACTTCCTTCGCAAGTTGTTTGTTGGCTTGCGTCAGAACGTCCATCGTCGAAACAGACGTGCCGTGCTTTTCATTCAACTCTTCGGTCGCGCGCTTGGCAGCCGCAACGATCGAAATTCCTTCCGTGCGCGCGATCTTCAACGTCGTGATCGCCGCGATTTCCTCGAACGTCGTCTGCGCGCCGCGCTTCTGCGCGTCGGTGAGTTCACTGTACTCCTTGTTGAGTTTCGCGATCTCGTCCTTAGACAGACCCAGCGCTTGCAACTCTTTCGTGCGCGCGTCCACGCCTTTCGCCAGCATCTCGGCGACCTTCAACTGCGCCGTCGCTTGCTTCTCCAAGCGCTGTATCTCTTCGTCGGCAAGCTGATTACGCTTCTCCTGCGACAGCGTAAGCCGCTCCAGCGTCACCGCGTACTGGCCGGCGGCCTTATCCACCGCTCCAGTTTCCTTGAAGAGCTTGACGTACTCGCGCGTCGTTTCATTCAAGAGCACGCCATAGCGCTCGAACTCTTGCTTGAGCGTACTGATCT
>FRDC01000854.1_pt3 | contig 32738 bp, 33 predicted proteins | sample 1106171 | NCBI WGS metagenome assembly FRDC01 (sample SAMEA3930566, study PRJEB13176) | freshwater metagenome | biome: Drinking water system; feature: drinking water; material: water | place: Singapore | collected 2014-12-20 | reverse complement strand
GATTCGGCTAACCATCGGCATTGCCTTGCTGACCGGAGCTGGAGCTACTGCCCAACAGAGTTACGAAGCTTTTGATGCTGTCGGCGGTTCTCAGACGGTGGATAGTTCACGGATTCAGCAGCGACGCCAAATCGTTCAAAATGACGATCGCTCTCCTAACGGAGTGATCATACTTAACAACAATCAAAATGATGTGAAGTCCTCCGGGACATCAGCGGCCACATCTTCTTCTCGAGTACGAGCCAACTCGCAGCCCACGACCTATGTGGAAGCGAGCCCTCTCGTTGAGTCGCGCGCTAACAATTTGCGCAAAGCCCGAGAAAATGCCGAGGTATCGACGGAACAGCGAATTGTTGAAAAGCTGGAAGAGTCGCGTTTAGACGACGAAAAACGTCGTGCCGATCGTCTTTTCGGCAATCGCTTGGAAGAAACTGAAGTGAAGAACGTGCAAAAAGAGGAAGTTCGGCAAGTTGTTGTCACTCCTCCGCCGGTTCAGCCTGTTGCTCCACCACCGCAACCCTCTCAGCAGGTCATTGTTGTTCAGCCTTCGATTCAGCGGAACGAAGAGTTTGTGCGTCCGCTTCCGCCAGTTAAAGAAGAAGTGCGTGGCCAAGCTGAAGATCTTGATCATCTCCATCGCCCTCCAACAATTACCCGTTGGTATGTGGGTGGTTTGCTAGGAACGTCCGAGTATTTGAATACTTCTAATGTTCAAGGCAATTTTGCGGGTGGTTTCACTGTCGGACAAATCTACTCGACGGGGTTGGTTCTCGAAGGTGGATTCCTCTACAGTAACTACTACTTGACCAACTATGCTCGGTATTTCCCTTATCAGAATTTGGATCAGTACGGTTTGAGTTTCGCGGCCAAGTATCAATTTCTCCGGACTCACAGCTGGCTTCATCCTTTTGTCGGTGGCGTCGCTCAGTACACGTATCGCAACTACACTTCTCGGGTTGGAACCAGCTACTATCTGCCCGACGCGAGCGTTAACTCGAGTGCCTTTGATTTGGGCGCGAGCTTTGGTGCGGACGCTGTCTTGACCAATGAGTTTTCGATCGGTGTGGACGTTCGCTATCTGTTCAATGTGTTTGCTCGGTCCAGCGGAAATTTTATTGGCAACAGTGAAATCTACTCGGACGGTTCAAAACCTCTTGAAAAGCAAGGGAATTGGACTTTCCTGCTGACCGGTAAATACATTTTTGATTGATCTCTAAGAATTTAAAGTTTGTGCAAAGGCCAGCCCGGTGGGTTGGCCTTTTTGTTTTTCGTGGATCATGCTAAAAAAATCATAAGATGTTTGAATGTCTTTTTCTTGCTCTCTCTTTGAGCGCGCATGCGGGTCTAGCCTCTACCAGCGTAGGGCAGGTGAAAGACCATGTTTTGACGAGCCGAGAGGTTCAGTTACACTCCTATTTGGTCAATGCCCTTGCAGAGGCCAAAAGTAGCTCCCGCCGCCAGACGGCCCCTCCGGTGGACGTTGATAGCAAGGCGTTTGGCGATCAGGCGACGGCCACCTTAATGGATAAGGCGATTGCCATGGAGGCTAAGAATTTTCAGGCCGTGCCTTTGGAACGCAAGGAACTAGCGGTTGCCTTTGAACGTTTCTACCGATCTTTCAAAGCCAATGAGGAGATGCGGCGTAATCAGTATAGCGAAAGAGAGTTTCGCGAGATGCTCCAAACGGTACTGCAGGCGCGAAAGTTCATTTCTTTTAAGGCTGAGAGTTCGACAGTGCCGATTACCGATGTGGAAGCTCGTAACTACTTTGAACAAAATCGGGGGCGTTTCGGTCAGCTTCCCTATGAAAACTTTCAGGAGACGATAAAAGGGTTCTTGGCAAAGAGCCATGTGGAAAGTCGGCTTCGAGATTGGTTTGAGGGGTTGCAAAACAAGTATCAAGTGCGCAATTTCCTTTCTGACATTTAGGAGTTCTGACTGGGCGGCGCAATAATTCGTGATTTGACAATGGCTGATGTTCCTCGTTTGAAGAGTCTTTTGGACGAGGTTTATGCGGACTACCCCTTTCCAATTGGAGGGGGCTGGAATGACAGTCTTCTACGGGATGCTTTAAGGGATGGCGCCGGATTGGCGCTTGTTACAGGCGAAGGAGATGCTGAAGTCTTCCAAGCTTTCATTATTTATCGCCGATTAGAGGATATCTTAGATCTAACTGTATTGGCCACGGCTCGTTCTTTTCGAAGAACAGGGGCCATGACAGTTTTGTTTCATCATTTTCTGAATCATCTACAGTCTGCGCGCATTTGGCTGGAAGTCCATGAGGCCAATACGGCGGCTGTGGCCTTCTACGAACAATTGGGCTTTTCCTTTCAGGGACGGCGACCCAACTATTATCGGGACGGCGGCACGGCATTATTGTATTCCCTCGAGAAGAGGTTGCCTAAGTAACGTATTTTTGTTAACAATTCACTTTTCTGAGGGCTCAAAAAGCCCTCTTTTTTTTGGCAAATCAAGAGGATTTAGATGCATTTGGGCGCTGAGGCTCAAGTCAAATTGAGAGAGCTCGCTTCACAAGTAGCTGAGCAACACGGGGTTCTTCTCTACGATGTCGAGGTGGCGGGGCGTATTTTGCGTATTCTTATCGATCGTGAAAACGGAAGGGTGGGAATTGAAGACTGTTCGAATGTGTCACGTGCTTTGAACCTGCTTCTCGACGTTGAAGATCTCATTCAGGGTTCTTATGACCTTGAGGTCTCCAGCCCGGGATTAGAGAGAAAATTGAATCAGGTTTGGCAGTTTAAAAAAGTGGTTTCAGAGCGGGTTCGCGTGAAATTATCGGCGGCCAAGCGATGGAATGAGAGCGAAGCAGAAGTAGGACCTTCGCAGCAGACGATGGAAGGAACTTTGTTCGCAGTAGATGAAAACCAAATTGAACTTCGAGAGGGGCCAAAATCTTGTTTGATTTCCTGGCCTGAGATTCTACGGGCCCAGCTCGTTTATCGTCCCGAAGTGAACAAGAAGAGGTAGTAAAATGGCGAGTGAAAATGTGTTTTCTGATCTGAGTCGAATGATCGAGCAGGTTGGAAAAGACAAAGGGATTGAAAAGCAGGTTGTCGTCGATGCGGTCATTCAAGGAATGCTCGTAGCAGCCCGAAAGAAGTACGGTACATATCGAGAGATTGAAGCTCAATACAATGAAGAGTCGGGAGAGGTTGAGCTCTACGAATTTAAAGAAGTCGTCAACGATGAGGACTTTATTGATGAGGAAGTTGAAATCAAGCTGACTGAAGCGCTTGTTTTGGATCCAGAAGCCCAGCTTCATGACTCTATCGGATCTAAGCTTGAAACTCGAGATTTAGGTCGAATTGCGGCTCAAACGGCTAAGCAGATTATCACCCAGCGGGTTCGTGATGCGGAAAGAGACATTATTTTTGCGGAGTTCGAAAGTCGTAAGGGCGAGATTGCTTCGGGCATTGCTCGTCGTGTAGAACGTGGATCGATTGTTGTGGATTTGGGGCGAACAGAGGCTTACATCCCGCCCCGAGAACAGATTCCGGGTGAGCAATATAAGCCGGGTGATCGCTTGCAAGGTTATATTGCAGACGTTCGACAGACGACTCGTGGCCCACAGATCATTATGTCTCGTGCTGATGAACGCTACTTAATGAAGCTTTTCGAAATCGAAGTACCAGAGATTTACGACGGGATCGTCGAAATCGTAACGGCCGCTCGCGAGCCAGGACAACGCGCGAAGATTGCGGTCCGGTCCAAAGACGCAGCTGTCGATCCGGTTGGCGCTTGCGTTGGTATGAAGGGCTCGCGCGTGCAGAACATCGTCCAAGAGTTACGTGGAGAGAAAATCGATATCGTTAACTGGGATGATGATCCGGCGCGTTTTGTGTGCAATGCTTTGGCACCAGCTGAAATTTCGAAGGTCTTTATCGACGATAATAATCATGCGATGGAAATCGTGGTCCCAGATCATCAATTGAGTTTGGCCATTGGAAAACGCGGTCAAAACGTAAAATTGGCGGCAAAGCTGTCAACGTGGCGTCTTGACATCATGTCTGAATCAGCATCTGCAGCAAAAACAGCCGAAGCGATTTTCAATTTGATGTTGATTCCTGGCATGAATGAGACCATGGCTCAGAATATTTACCAATCTGGATTTAACTCATTCCAAGCCGTGGCTTCGGCGGCGCTTGATGACGTTAAAGCTATTCCTGGCTACGAGGCTGAAGAGAAAGCTCAAAAGCTCATCGATGAGGCCGGTAATCTGGTGGAACAGTATCGGAAAGAAGGAAAAGCCATTCCGACAGTCTCTGCTCGAGCTGGTGGCGATCATCGCAGTGATGATGCCAAATCTCAGGCGGATCAGCGCTTGAAAGAAGAGATGGCCCAATTGAAAGCAAAGACAGAAGCCGATGAACAGGCCGGCAAAGTTTCAGAGGAGTCCTAATTGAATCAAACTAAGGTCTATGAGTTTGCGAAGGAAGTAGGGATTGAGACGCTCGCGCTGATGGATAAAATTCGCGAGTGGAAACTTCCTATCAAGAGCCACATGGCCGTTATTGAGCCAGAGTTGATGACTGAGATCCGCAACCGTTTATCTGCGGAAACTGGCCCTAAAGAAAAACCAAAGAAAACTGCGGTCAAAAAAGCGGTTCCTAAAGAAAAGGTAGCCAAACCAGCTGCTGAAAAGGCTGCGGCGGGGACGACTGCAAAGAAAAGAACGGTCAAGAAAGATGTCGTTAAAGCTCCGATTGTATCTGAAAGCCCCAAAAAAGCTACGGGTGTGATCCGTCGAAAAGCGGGAGCTCCCGACAAGTCTGAGGAAGCCGTGGCCGTTTCTGTTGAGGCTTCAATGGGAGCTGCGGCGGAAGAGTTGGTTTCGGATATCGAGGTTGCCGCTCCCAGCATTGAGGGTTCGGATGAAACTCCAGAAGTGGCAGCGGCGCACGAAGCTGTTTCTACTCCCTCGGATGCAGCGGCGCCTGCCCCACCCCGTCGAGGCAACATTATTGGTCGAATGGATTTGAGAAGAGTCGCTCCTCGGACTCCGCCCCCACGATCTAGTGGAACTGGGCAGGGAGCTGTCGGGACGGGGCAAAACGCAGGGAATGCGAATCAAACTCTTGCGTCGGGTGCGGCTGCGGGGCGCCCTTTGCGTACTGCGCAAAGAAATATTCGAACAGGATTCTTTGCAGCTCCGGCCATGGGCGTTCAAGAGACGGAAGTTGAAGCAAAGGATGACCGTAAGAAGAAGGGGTTGGGAGTTCGCGAAGGTGAGAATCAGCACTTTTCGGCGACTGAATTTCGAAAACGCGAAGTTATCTTTCAGCCTAAAAAGAAAAAGTCTATCACCGGCCGCGGTGAAGTTAAAAAAACTCAGATCACGACACCCAAAGCGCACAAGCGAGTTGTGAAAGTTCACGAGACGATTAAGGTCTCGGAACTCGCTATGGTTATGGGATTGAAGGCATCTGAGTTGACAAAAAAGCTCATTTCAAATGGTGTGATGGCGAACCTTAATACAGCACTTGATTTCGATACGGTGGCTTTGATTGTCCCTGAATTTGGTTGGGAAGCTGTCAACCTCCATCGTTCGGAAGAGCAGCTGGTTAAAGATATTGCGTTTGGAAATCTAACGGCTGACCTAGTAACAAGACCGCCTGTTGTGACGGTCATGGGACACGTGGACCACGGAAAGACAACCCTGCTCGATGCGATTCGCAACGCCAATGTGGCCAAGGGTGAAGCCGGAGGAATTACTCAGCATATCGGAGCGTATTCGGTCACGCTTCCCGAAGGAAAAGTTGTCACTTTTTTGGATACTCCCGGTCACGAAGCGTTCACGGCCATGCGAGCTCGCGGAGCGAATGTTACCGATATTGTGATCATCGTTGTTGCTGCGGATGATGGCGTGATGCCCCAAACGGCCGAAGCTATTAATCATGCGAAAGCCGCGGGTGTGCCTATCATTGTGGCCGTCAATAAAATTGATCGGCCTGCGGCCAACGTGGACCGAATCAAACAGCAACTTACGGAGTTTGAGATCGTTCCAGAAGAATGGGGTGGTTCGCAGATTTTCGTCGAAGTTTCGGCCTTACAGAAAAAGGGAATCGACACCCTTTTGGAACAAGTTCTACTTTTGGCTGAGGTTGCTGACCTCAAAGCCAATCCTGAGCGTAGCGCAACGGGTATTGTGATTGAGAGCCGTATGGAAAAGGGGCGTGGGCCTGTGGCTACCCTTTTAGTGAAAGATGGGACTTTGCGTGTTGGTCAAGCTATCACAGCGGGATTTGTTCCTGGGCGGATTCGATCGATGCGCAATGATCGCGGCGAAAATGTTGAAGCGGCATTCCCGGGCTTTCCGGTCGAAATTATGGGTCTTGATGAAGTTCCCTTGGCTGGGGATCGATTTGATGTTTGTGAATCTGACGAAGCCGCCCGATCCCTCGCGGAAGAGCGAAAGGGCAAAGCGGCAGCTGTCGCAAATGCGGCCAACGGCAAAATGAGCCTCGAGCAAATTTTCGCTAAAGTGAAAGCCGGCGACGTGAGAGAGCTCAATGTCATTCTTAAGGCCGATGTGGCGGGATCCTTAGAAGCCATTAAAGCCATGCTTGAGAAGCTCGGCAATGCCGAGGTGAAAACTAAGCTTGTTCACTCGGCTGTGGGTGGAATTACTGAGAGTGATGTTTTGCTGGCTTCGACTTCCAATGGGCTCGTGTTGGGTTTTAACGTACGTCCCGATGGTGGCGCTCAGCGGATGGCAAAGGAAAAGAACGTTGAGATCAAAACTTATTCGATCATTTATGAGATGCAGGATGATCTGAAAAAAGCTCTTTCAGGACTGCTTGCGCCTGAGTTTGTTGAAAACACATTGGGGCGAGCTGAAGTTCGAAATATATTTGTGGTCCCCAAGATTGGCGCGATAGCGGGTTGTGCGGTTGTTGATGGCAAGATTCAGAGAAATGCCCTGGTGCGACTCGTGCGCGACGGCAAAATTGTTTTCGAAGGTAAGATCTCAAGTCTTAGGAGATTTAAGGATGACGCAAAAGAAGTCGCACAAGGTTTTGAGTGTGGGATTGGAATTGAAAACTTCAATGATGTGAAGGTTGGTGATGTAATCGAAGCCTATGTTCGCGAGCAGGTGGCTAGGGCCATTTGATGGAAACAAATCGAAGGCTACAGAGAATAGAAAAGGAAATCCGTCATTTGGTGTCGAACCATTTGCTTTTAGCGGGGCAAGGATTTGTTTCCGGCGTTGTCTCTGTCGCTGAAGTTTCGGTAAGTGCAGATTTAAGACAAGCGAAAGTATACCTGTCTTTTCTGGGAAAACCTGAACAGCGCGAAGAGTTTTTATCCAATATGGATGATCTACGGTTTGAGGCGCAGAATGCGGTGGCTCGGTCATTGAGAATGAAGTTTTCACCGAGATTGAAGTTTTTTGTAAGCCAGGGATTGGATATCGGCATTTAAATTTTCGAAAAGATAAGCAAGACAATTAAAGTGAGTTTGAAATGAGTTCTGCGGATTTGAATGGCCTTCTTTTGATTGATAAAGAATCAGGTTGTACTAGCCATGATGTGGTTGCTCAGGCGCGTAAACTTTTGAACATCCGAACTATTGGACACTCCGGCACATTAGATCCATTGGCCTCTGGTCTTTTGATTCTTTTGGTCGGAGATGGAACGAAGTTGTCGGATTACATTCTGGGCGATAACAAGCGGTACCGCGTTCGCATTCAGTTGGGTGTAGTTTCAGATACCTTGGATCGGATGGGTCAGATTCTTGCGACCTCTGAAGTGAAATCGACTGAAGATGATTTACTGAGGTCTGTTGAAAATCACATTGGTGAGTTTGAGTGGCCTGTGCCCCATTTTTCGGCCGTCAAAATTCGCGGTCAAAAACTTTACGAGTATGCTCGGCACAATCAAGAGGTCGAACTGCCCGTCCGTCAGATGAAATTTTACGATCTTGCCATTCGATCCTTGCGAACCGACGACTTTGAAGTGGATGTGAGTTGTTCGAAGGGGAGCTATGTTCGGACCTGGGTGGATCAAATTGGCAAATTCTTAGGTTGTGGAGCTGTAGTTCAGGAGTTGCGCCGAATCCGTTCAGAACCTTTTGCTGTTGAAGATGCGGTGAGCATGAAGAGTCTTTTTAAGAGAAAAGAGAAGGATCCGGTGGGATTTCTAGAGGATCTACGGGGGCAAGAGAAGGCTTTTGTGCCCATGGGCCTTGCTCTGCCTAAGATGAAGGCCTGCCTGGTGCTGGATCAGGAGCAAAAGCTTTTAAAGAATGGACAAGTTCCCAAATCAATGGCTGCGCGATTGGTGCCCTATGTTCGCGAATCCCTGGCTCTAGATCAGACGCGGTTCTTGAGGGCTATGGGTCAAGATGGAGATCTATTGGCACTTCTTGAGTTGGGGAGGCAGGGGATCCGGATTCGTCGAGTTTTCATGGACTTGTGATGGCAAGTCTGCAGTACGATCTTGCTTTTTTTCAAACCTAATTCTAAAACGCTGGTTTGCTCTCGTTGACGAAGGCCAAACGTCACAATTGAGGGTATTTATGGAGGTTCACAATGGCAGTTCAAAAGTCTCAGAAAGAACAAATTGTTCGCCAGTTTCGCAGATCCGAACTCGACACAGGGAGTTCCGAAGTACAAATCGCTTTGCTCACAGCTCACATTAAGGATCTGACAGAGCACTTTAAGCGCAATAAAAACGATGTGCATAGCCGTCGTGGCTTGGTGAAGATGGTCAACCGTCGTCGTAAACTCTTGGATTATTTGCGCCGCAAAGATGCCAAGAAATACTCTTCAGTCATTAGTGACTTGGGTATCCGTAAGTAAATTACTCGGATTTCGATCCGCCCACAGAATAATTGAGGAGTTACAATGAAGAAGTCTGTCACCACGGAAGTTGGGGGAAAGAAGATCACCATAGAGACGGGATGGTTGGCAAAACAGGCCGACGCCTCCGTACTTGTTCGATGCGGGGACAATGTTGTTTTAGTGACTGTAGTTTCGAGCAAGCGTGAATCCACTCTCGATTTCTTTCCACTGACGGTTGAGTTTCAAGAAAAGTTCTACGCCACTGGAAAGATTCCGGGTGGGTACTTTAAGCGCGAAGGTCGACCCACAACATTAGCTACATTGACATCGCGATTGATCGATCGTCCGATTCGTCCGTGCTTTCCTGAAGGTTATCGTTACGAAACACAAGTTATCGCCACCACTCTTTCTTACGATAGCCAATATTCTATTGATATGTTGGCAAGCCTCGGTGCTTCTTGTGCAATTCATATTTCAGATATTCCATTCAATGGACCAACGGCCGCTGTTCAGGTTGGACGGATCAATGGACAGCTCGTCGCCAACCCAACAATCGAAGAGCGACAAAAGTCGGATTTGGATATTGTCGTGGCTGGGACTCGCAATGGGATCCTAATGGTCGAAGGGGAAGCCCAGTTCGTATCGGAAGCTGATGCTTTAGCGGCTCTTAAATTTGGACATGCGTCTTTAAAGCCGATGCTAGATGCTCAAGATCAACTCCGAGAGTTGACAGGTGCGAAACCGAAGCGTGCATTTACACCGGCTAAAATTGAGGAGTCTTTCGAAAGCGCCGCAAAACAGTTTTTGACACCTAAGATCGAGGCCGCTTTGCAGATCCGCGACAAAGGGGATCGATACGATGCTTACTCTCAGGCGCTAAAAGAGGGTGAAGCTAAATTTGTTGAAATCGAAACTGATTCTGACAAAGCGAAGAAACGTGGCAAAGAGCTGAGTTCTATTGTTGAGGAATTAAAATATCGTCTTTCTCGTGAAATGGTTTTGAGCAAAAAATCGCGTATTGACGGTCGTGGTCTTGCCGACATTCGTCCGATCTCCTGCGAAGTTTCGCTTCTGCCTCGGACTCATGGATCTGGGGTTTTCACACGTGGTGAAACGCAAGTTCTTGGTACGGTGACATTAGGAACGGGTGAAGATGAGCAAATGATTGATGCACTTCACGGTTTGGAAAAACGGCGATTTTTGCTTCATTACAATTTTCCTCCTTATTGTGTGGGCGAGACGGGCCGTTTGGGCTCTCAGAGTCGGCGTGAAGTGGGCCACGGCTTTTTAGCGGAAAGAGCCATTAAGGCCGTGATTCCTGATTTTGAAAAGTTTCCTTATACCATCCGTATTGTGAGTGAAGTTTTGGAAAGCAATGGTTCGAGCTCCATGGGAACTGTTTGCTCGGGTTCCCTCGCACTTTTGGATGCGGGTGTCCCGATCAAGGGAAATGTAGCTGGTATTGCTATGGGATTGATCAAAGAGGGCGACCGTGTCGCGATCCTTTCGGACATCTTGGGTGATGAAGATCACCTGGGAGATATGGATTTTAAAGTCGCTGGAACTCGTAATGGAATCACTTCCCTGCAGATGGACATCAAAATCGATTCTATTAGTTTCGATATTATGGAAACTGCTTTAAAGCAGGCTTTCGCTGGAAGAACTCATATCTTGGGTGAAATGGAAAAGGTCATTCGTGAGCCGCGAGGAAAGATCTCTGACTACGCTCCACGAATCCAGTCCATCAAAATTAAACCTGAAAAGGTTCGTGAAGTGATTGGCGCGGGCGGTAAAGTCATTAAGGCGATCATCGAAGAGACAGGTGTTAAGATCGATATTGAAGATGATGGAACAATCCATATTGCTTCTACAGATCCGAAGGCTGCAGATCGCGCAATTGAAATTATTAATGGCATTTGCGCGGAAGCTGAAGTTGGAAAGGTCTATAAGGGCAAAGTCGTGAAGGTCACAGATTTCGGTGCCTTTGTTGAAATTCTGCCTAACAATAGTGGGCTTCTTCATATTTCTGAAATCGCCCATGACCGCATCCGCAACGTTACAGATGTACTCAATGAGGGCGATGAAGTGGATGTGAAGGTCTTGGATATTGATCGCGCGGGTCGAATTAAGCTTTCAAGAAAGGCTTTACTCTCTCGAGACGTGTGAACAATTCCGTTTATAATAAAAGCATTTTAAAAAACGGTGTCCGTGTTGTGACTGAGCGAAATCCGCTCAGTCGAGCCGTTTGCGTCGGTTTTTTTATCGACCACGGGACGCGAGATGAGCCCGAAGGCCTGTATGGAGCGGCTCATTTTATTGAGCATCTTGTGTTTAAAGGCACGCGCCACATGACCGGCTTCGAGATTGCTAAAAGCTTAGAAGCTGTTGGCGGCGATCTGAATGCTTATACCTCTCGAGAGTATACTTGTTTTCATGGCACGACTTTGAATGAGCACTTGGAGCTTAGCCTCAATGTTTTATCCGAATTGGTGAGTCGCGCGCTATTTGCAAAAAAAGATTTTGAAAATGAACGACAAGTCATACTGCAAGAAGAAGATATGTCCAAAGAGCAGTTGGACGAATGGATTTATGACCTACTTTTCGAAGGTAGTTACCGCGGGCATCCACTGGCTCGACCGATACTGGGCGATCGCGCTTCTTTAAAAGCAATGTCTCGCACTCGTTTGGGCAATTACTACAGGCGAATATATGGCGGGCATCGCTTAGTGGTGAGTGTGGCGGGCTCTATCGATCATGACCATGTGGTTCGGCTTTTGGAGCAGCGTTTGGATTTTGCGGAGACCAAAGGTGAGATCCATCCGGCACGACTGGCGCCGGAGTCCCGAGCGTTTCGCAAGATGGTCGCAAAATCTGCAGAACAAGCGCATTTGCTCCTTGCATGGCCTTCTAGCTCCTATACCGATAGTTTGCGATTTGAGAGCTATATTGTGAATGCCGTTTTAGGCGGGGGAATGACTTCGCGCCTTTACCAAAGCATTCGAGAAGAGTTGGGGCTGGCGTATTCTGTCTATTCTTCTCTTCAGAGTTTTACGGACACCGGACTTCTTTCCATTTATGCGGCTACTTCAAAATCCAAGGCGCCTAAAGTTATCCGCATTTTAAAATCAGAGACGGAGCGTTTGCAGTCCGAGGGGCTGAAGGCCCCAGAAATTGATTTCTATAAGCGGCAAATTGTTGGCCAGATTCTTTTGGGTTCAGATGATATGGAAAATCGGATGAATTCATTGGGCGTGAACGAGATGATTTTCTCGCGTTATCGTCCTGTGGAACTGGTCATCGATGAAATCCTGCGGATAACCCCGCAAAGCGTTAGAAGCTATTTGGATCGTTATTTTGAGATGGATCAGATAAAAGCATTGGTTCTTGGCGACATCCAATCAAAGTCCATTGAAAAGGAATTAACCAGACTGTAGCGTGAGAGGTGTCCGAGTCACTAGAGGCTTTACACCACTTACAACGAGATTGACGTCTGAGTCGGGGGAATTCATGGAATTAGAAAATGTTGCTTCGCGGAGCTCTTTGGCCCAAGTTCCGGTTCTTGTAAAAAAGCTGAAAAATTTTAAGGGAGCTCTTCCTAAGTACCAGACGCCGTTAGCGAGTGGTTTTGATATTCGCGCGCAGTTGGAGGAGGCGATGACTGTCTATCCCGGTCATCGTGTTTTGGTTCCGACGGGTCTCAGTTTTGAAATTCCCGTGGGCTATGAACTGCAAGCGCGTCCACGTAGTGGCTGGGCCATTAAAGATGGCGTGTCCCTTGTGAATTCTCCAGGCACGATCGATGCAGACTATCGAGGAGAAGTGAAAATCATTCTGATCAACCATGGTCAGGACACTATCACTGTTTGTGATCAAGACCGCATTGCTCAGTTGGTGCTCTGCCCTGTTGTTCAAGCATCGTTTGTTGAGGCCGACAATCTAAGCGAGACAGAGCGTGGCGCTGGCGGGTTCGGCAGCACAGGCCAGCGGTCGAACTAATTATTTAGATACGCGTGAAGGGGCTCGGTCTTTCGCTCCCTTTGCCCCTAGAGATCCTTCCGTATGCCACGCCGACGTTGCACTCAGTAGAGTGCTGCCAAGGCACGCCCTAACTACTGAATTCGAAAGTGCTTAATCGTGAAGTTCTTTTTCGAGGATGTCGAGGCTTTCTGGGGTCGCCATTTTTTTGAGGCTTTGGCGGCTCTTTTCAAGGTTCAAGGAGTTCATGATCCAACAGGCGGCATAAAACGCAAAAAGCCCAACAAGGATGCGAGTCATGAGCTTGCGGTCTGCCCCAAAAACTGCGACGTAGGAAACACGAAGCAAATACAGGCTAGCGGCAACCCCCACCAGCAAAATCGGCGGCAAGATCTGTGAAAGAGTGAGACACAAAAACGTCGGGATGGCGGCAAAGATATGCGCAATAAAAAGATCACGTAACGAGACCTCTCGCTTTAGCACCAACAAAAACACGTAGTAGAAAAAACCAGAGGCTAGGCTTAAAAAAACAATGCTTGAGAAGGGTACAATAAAAAGGCTCGCGACAAATCCCATAAAGCTGCGATTGAGAACTGCGGCTAAGACTCCCGAAGCAACGCCTAACGCTCCGGCAATGATCAGAGAGGTCACTAGGCTCCATTTGGGCACATAGGTCATGGCTTGGAGGGGGTGACGAAAGAAAACTTTTAAATCATCGAGCGCGCGCCGGAGATCTGCCTTCAGCACGTCCCAGTCAATTTCATTTTCGGCCATACATCACTATCGCATCATCACTTTTGTCCTGTAGCAAGCGCCACAGCATTCTCTCCCGCGCCACGACATAGGTCGCGATCCCTCTGTAGGCCTCTTTCAAAAACTATAAAGAAGGCGACAATGAGAATATGGCGGATGTTTGCCTCTGTGCCTTCTGTAAAAACGAGCGAAAGGTGTATCGAAAAAAGCACATTTCGTTTGGTTCGGTCGTGGCTATGGTCTTTGTGGCCTCACTTTTCAGTTATGTTTTTTATCAGAACGTTCATCCATTTCCGTTTGTCTTAGGGCTTGCTGCGCTGTCGATTGCTGAGATCTCGACACAATTGAGATGGAGGATGGCTTTGCGCTGCTCGCACTGTGGGTTCGACCCTCTTCTTTACCTTCGCGATCCCAGTAAGGCGGCTCTCAAGGTTAAAGATTTTGTCGAGGAAAGACAGCGAGCTCCGGACAGCTTGTTGCGCCCTCATCCCCTTCGCCATCTGATGCCTCCTCGCACGCGAGACTACTAAAGGAAAGACGCTACGAGATCTTGCTGCATCCTGTGACGAGTTAAAAACGACTTAAAAAACCCGCTTAACGGCTCTATACTCCTGCCCAATGAAAATACTGGTGGTCATCCCGACATATAATGAACGGGATAACATAGCTCCCTTGATTCGCGACATTCTGGTTCAAACTTCGACGATCCATATATTGGTTGTCGATGATAACTCTCCAGATGGCACTGCGGATGTGGTGAAGGGCCTGCAAAAGCACCATTCCCAGGTCCATTTGCTCTCGCGGCCAGGAAAGTCGGGTTTGGGGCGGGCCTATGTGGCTGGCTTTCAGTGGGGGCTTGAGCGCGGCTACGATGTGTTGGTGGAGATGGATGCAGATTTTAGTCATCGCCCAGTGGATTTGATGAAACTCATCAGCACCATTCAGGACGTCGATGTGGCGGTGGGGTCTCGTTGGGTTCCGGGAGGGGGCACAGTGAACTGGGGTCTTGGCAGAAAGATCATCAGTCGCGGTGGCAGTTTTTACTCTCGATTGATTCTTGGGTACCCGCTCTCTGATTGGACGGGGGGATTTACGGCATGGAGGGCCCCTGTGCTCAAGGCCTTGCCTATTGAGAAGGTGCAGTCGGAAGGTTACAGCTTTCAAATTGAACTGAAGTTCAAAGCCCTCAAACTTGGCTTTCAGGTGAGAGAGGTTCCTATTCTTTTTGAAGACCGTAGAGTTGGTCAGAGCAAGATGTCCTCACGCATTGTGTTCGAGGCCCTTTATCGAGTTTGGAAAATTCGGTTTCTTTAATGAAAATAACCAGGGCCAAAGAATTGCGGCGAAGAATTGCAGTTGTAGTGATGGCTTTGGGTTTTACTGTGGGAGCTGCGACAGCTGATGATCAAAAGCCCACTCCAAAGGCATCGGCGTCTGGGACCGAAAAATCACAGATTGCTGTCGTCCAAAGTGGGGGGGCGACAATTTATTCGGCAGCCGATTTTGACTCGGCTGTTCTGCTTCAGTTGAAACCATCGCAGAAAGTCCGCGTTTCTCTTAAGCCCTATCCGGGCGTCGGTGGGTTCGGATCGTTTTACAAGGTATTTTTCAAACGCGGTCGATTTGGTTATGTCACGGATGTCGAGGTCGTTCCCGAGTATACCCAGGTCGGGAAACGAAATCGTACGGAAAAAAATCCGGCTTTCAAAGAGTATCAAGAACAGCAAACGGAGCGAGATCCCATATTTTTCACGCGCTATGTGGGGCTGACAGTGGGAACCGTGGGGTATTCCGAAAAATTTCAAGGCAGTACTTTTCGAACGCAAGCTTTGATTTATGGTCTGCGACTTACGGGCCCTGTTATTGATGGCCCGCCATTGGATATCAGCATCTTGGCTCACTGGGGCTCGCCCGACTATTATTCTCAACTGACAGGTGGCTCTGCCGGTTCTGGTTACTTCGTTCTGAGCGATGTGCAGCTCACGTTTCCGATTTTTGAAACTCGTAACAACTTGATGACTTTGGGAATAGGTCCTCTTCTGACGTATTCAAGCTTTCGGATGACGGTGCAGAACACTTATTTTGATTCACAAGAGATCCGCCTTGGAGCGACGGTGAACGCTGGGTATGCTCATCGTTTCGGTCGGTATTTGTTTCGTGCTGACGCCAAGTATTTCTTCGAGAAGACACAGTACTTCAGCTATACCGCCTCGCTCATGATGGAGTATTGATCTGAATGAGCTCTAAAATTCGGGCCCTTCCATTGGATGTCGTAAACCAAATTGCCGCCGGCGAGGTCGTCGAGCGTCCGGCGCATCTTGTGAAAGAGTTGCTTGAAAATGCATTGGATGCCGGGGCTACCGAGATTGAAGTCGATATCGAACAGGGGGGGCGCTTCGTTCGAGTTAAAGACAATGGAGCTGGTCTTGAGAGCGACGATTTGGTGGAGGCTCTCAAGCGGCATTCGACCAGTAAAATAGAGACAGCCGAAGACTTGTGGAACCTCTCGTCATTTGGTTTTCGAGGCGAGGCACTGGCCAGTATTGCCGCCGTTAGCCGATTGACGCTGACTTCGAGGACGGCTCAAGCCGAAACAGCATCCCAGATTAAAAGTGAATTTGGCGTTCATTCGAGTATTGAATCGGTGGGCGGAGGATTTGGTACGAGTGTGGAGGTTCGGGATTTGTTCTCGAATATCCCTGCGCGCCTAAAGTTTTTGAAATCGGACGCCGCTGAGCTAACACACATCAAAATGATTCTGAAGGCGATGGCCCTGGCCAATCCTTCGGTGCAGTTTCGTTTGCAGGCCTCGGGGAAGAATCATTTTTTTTGGTTGAAGGAAGCACCTCTCCAGCGGGTGCAACGGATTTTGGAAGTTTCGGAGCTTTACTCGACGACCTTGCAAAGTGACGAAGTCGAGGTTGAGGCGTGGCTTGCGCCTCCTCATGTGAATGTGGCCTCGACTCGCGGGCTTTGGTTCTTTGCTCAAGGCCGTTTCGTACAAGATCGAGTTTTGCAATCGGCAGTTATCGATGCCTATCGTGGATTATTGATGCATGGGCAGTACCCTATCGCCGTTGTGAAGGTAAAGGTGCCCCCTGAAGACATTGACGTGAATATTCATCCGGCCAAGTCGCAGGTAAAGTATCTGGATTCCTCTAAAGTTTTTCGAACAGTTCAGAGAGCAATTCGCGAAGTGCTCGAAAGAGCCCCTTGGCTTCCTGAGCGTTTTGGAGGAAAAGCCGAGACCTCCTTTGATTTTGTCGCTCCTTTGCGAACGGAATCGGAAATGACAATGTCTTTTTCTGCCCCAGAGATCTCACAGGTTCAATATGCTCAGAAAACACCTTTTTCGTCGACTTCGATATCGGCGGGTGTACCTTTTGAGGCTGCGGTTCATAGCCCTTCGCCGATGGAAGTGAAAGAAGACACGGTGATTGGGTCCTGGTCTCAATTGCAAATTTTAGGACAGCTTCGCTTAACCTATATTTTAGCGCAAACTTCACAAAAACTTTTGCTCATCGATCAACATGCCGCACATGAACGGGTGGCTTATGAAAAGCTGATGCGCGCTTGGACCTCTGGCAGTGTAGATGTACAAAGATTCTTACTTCCTCTGACTTTAGATTTGGATGCAGGACCGATGGAAGTTTTGGGGCGCTTGCGACCCCAGCTTGAAAAGTTTGGGATCGAGTTTGAGTTGATGAGTCCGACTTGCCTGTCTATTTTGAGCGGTCCCAGCTTGTTGACGGAAACAGCGTTGGTCATGGGTTTAAAATCTCTTGCGCAAGAAGCGTTTGAAGTCGGCGAAAGCTTTGCTTTGGAAAAGGTCATTGCCGATGTTTGTGCGACAATGGCCTGCCATTCTGTCGTACGAGCAGGGCAAGCTCTGGGTATCGAACAGATGCGGGAGCTTCTCCAGAGTATGGATGAGTTTCCTCTCTCCAGCTTCTGTCCACATGGACGACCCGTTTGCATTGAATGGTCATTTGACGAAATCGAACGCGAGTTTGGGCGGCAAGGTTAGCCATGTCTGTAAATACTGTTTATTTTATCGTAGGCCCCACAGCCTCGGGGAAGTCGGATTTGGCTTTAGCCGCGGCAGAAAAGCTTTCTGGGGTCGTCGTCAATGCCGACAGTCTGCAGTTTTATCGCGGTATGGACATTGGCACGGCCAAACCGTCGTTGTTGGAACGGAAGCGGGTCCCTCACTTCTTATTTGATATCCGTGATCCAGACCAACCGCTCTCGGCGGCTGAATACAGAAAAGAGGCTTTAGACATTATCGCGAGTCATGTGGCCAGAGGACCCGTGATGGTGGTCGGTGGAAGTGGTTTCTATCTCCAAGCCCTGGAGAAGGGTGTCTATGAAGCACCAGCGATGTCATCGGATATGCGACGTCGGTTGGATCATGAGTTGGGAGAGCGAGGTCTACCTTCGCTCTTCGAGGAACTGAAAAGAAAAGATCCTGAATTGGCGGCACGTCTATCTGCTCAAGATGCCTATCGGATTTGCCGCGCTCTCGGGGTGATTTATGAAACCGGGCGGACGGTGACTGCGATTCGAAAGCAATTTTTGGCGGAACAGAGACCTTTTCCATATCCGCTCAAGAAAATCGGTTTGAATATAGAAAGATCTGTGCTGCGCGAAAGAGTTATTCGTCGAACCGAAAGAATGCTGGGCGAAGGGCTGGTTGCCGAAGTGGAAACCCTCGTCAAGAAAGGGTACAGCGAGCAGAGAGTTCTTAAGAGTGTCGGCTACAAACAATGCTTAGAAGTCCTAAATGGCGAACTCGACCCCGCTCAACTCAAAGATTTGATAGTATTGAGAACAATGCAACTCGCAAAAAAACAGATGACTTGGTTTCGCGCGGATACACAGATTGTTTGGTTCGATGGTCGGGTGGCAAACTTGGGGTGCTTTGGATGAGTAAAGCGCTTTGGATTCTCATGTCGGCCTCAATCGCATGGGGTTTGAATGAGGGGCCCATGCCATACTCTTGGAACCCATCTAACCAACCTTTGGCCCCGCCTCCGCAGGGCTCGCTTTCATCCTCCTCCGAAGTTTTGATAGTTGGGGACTCTCACTCTACGGGCTGTTTCGCGACAGAGATGTTCAATGGATTGAAAAAGGTGGCGCCAAAAGTCAGTCTTTACGCTGTCGGGGGGGCTACAGCTGAAAAGTGGCTTTCGGGTTGGAATAGGAATTCATCTTCTCGTTACGCAACTTGCGTGGCTCATGGCTCGGAATCCGTGATCACTAACAGTCAAAAGAGAGGGCTTTGTGAAGATCCCTTTCCGGTGAAGTCAGGTCTTCCCAGTTTTTCACAGATTCTAAGCAGTCGACCACGTCTCAGTATCATTGCACTGGGTACCAATATTCTGCTGGAAAGCCAGAAGTACGGGAAGGCCAAGGCCTTGGCCTCAATTGACGAAATGATTCAGAAATTGCGAGAGCAAGGAAGTGATTGTATTTGGGTTGGTCCTCCACAACCAGGAACATGTTCAACGGCCATTGCGGCATATGAGAGTTTTAACCGGGATTTGAAGAAAGTCGTGGAAGCGAAAGGCTGTACTTTTGTGGATAGCAATACGAAAACCAATAGAGGAAATTTGAAAGGCGATTGCCTTCATTATTACTGTGAATTTGCGGGAAAATGGGGCCGAGAGGTGGTGAAAGAGATCGGGCCTGGTGTTGCTAACATTTTTAAGAGTTCTTCAAGCACGGAAAAGGGCCAAGCAGGTGCGACTCCCTAAGAGTGAGTCATACGTGTCACGCCAATGACACCTTTAATTTTTGTCAGCTGAGACATCACGGTGCTCAGTTGATGGGTGTCTCGGACATTCACATCGAAGATCGAAACCGCCTTAAGATCTTTTGTCGTGCGCGCCTGAGCATTGTGAATGTTCACGCCGTTGGCCGAAAATACTTCTGTCATTGCTTTGAGAAGGCCAGCGATATCGTGTGAAATCACCCGAACACGTACGAGGCGCCCAACCTCGGTGGAGGAACCCGTGTTCCATTCGACGTCCATGCGGCGATCTTGATCTAATTCGAACGCCTTCTCGCAATCAGCACGGTGGATGGCAATGCCTCGTCCGCGCGTGATGAATCCAATGATGGGATCGCCGGGGATAGGGTTGCAACAACGTGCGAAGCGCACCAAAACATCATCCATTCCGTCGACACGAATCAGAGAGCCGCCGCCTTTTTTGGTTTTATTAATGGCGGCCTTAAAGGCTTTTTGAAGGAACGAGGCTTCTTCATTGGCGGTCGGTTCCGGTGTCTTTAAAGAATCGGGAGCGATGGCCTCTAAGATATGCTGTGCAGTCATCGTGCCGTATCCAACATGGATGTAGAGATCATCAAGATTGTTACAGCCATTGTCGCGTAACAACTTCTCCAATCCAGGTCCTTCTAAACGATGGAGAGAAACGCTCAAGCGACGAAAGGTCTTTTCGACGATTTCCTTTCCGAGTTGAAGTGCGCGTTTGCGACTTTCGGCCTTCACAAAAGCACGGATTTTAGATTTGGCACGAGTGGTGACACAAAACTTCAGCCAATCCTTCGAAGGCACTTGATTCTTCGATGAGATGATATCGATGGTATCGCCATTCTGAAGTTTATGTTTGAGCGAAACCATTTTTCCGTTCACGCGCGCGGCCGTGATGTGATTGCCGAGGTCTGTGTGAACGGCATAGGCAAAATCGACGGGTGTGGCCCCCTCAGGAAACTCTTTCACTTCCCCTTTTGGCGTAAAGACATAAATCTCATGTTCAAAAAGATCGGTCTTTACGTTTTCGAGAAATTCGTCGGCAGAGGGGCTTTGCTGGTGAAGGTTAACGAGATCTCGTAGCCAATTGAATTTTTCAATGGCTTTGCTGTCGATAACGTCCTCACCATCCCGGGAGTTTTCTTTGTACTGCCAATGAGCTGCAATCCCGCGCTCGGCAATTAGGTGCATTTCAAATGTACGAATTTGGATTTCAATCCGCTCTGCCATTGGACCAATGACTGTGGTGTGAAGGCTTTGATAGTTATTGGCTTTAGGCATGGCAATGAAGTCTTTAAAGCGACCGGGGATCGGCTTCCAAAGATTGTGGACTAGGCCCAGTACTTCATAGCACTCAGGAATGCTGTTTACTGAGACTCGAAAAGCCAGAACATCGTACACTTGATCGTAGTCGACAGAGCGAGCCTGCATTTTGCGGAAGATGGAATAGAGATGTTTTGGTCTGCCCTGAACTTCAAACTTAGCTTTGGTGCGCTTGACGAGCTCGTTTTGCAAAATGGTTTTTACATCATCGATGTACTTTTCACGCTCTCGTTTTTTCTTGGCCACTTTTTGGGCAACCAAATAATAGGAGTCAGGCTGGGAATAACGGAAGCTTAAATCCTCGAGCTCAACTTTCAAGGACATAATCCCCAAGCGACCTGCCAGGGGCGCGTAAATGTCGAGGGTCTCTTGTGCGATCACAGCCTGTTTGTCGTAGGGCATGTGGTTGAGGGTCCGCATGTTGTGCAACCGATCCGCGAGTTTAACAAGAACCACCCGCACGTCTTTGCCCATAGCGACGATCATTTTGCGAATATTTTCGCCTTGCTTTTCGTGGGTGTTACGGAAGTTGATCTTCGAAATTTTTGTTACACCGTCGACGAGTTGAGCCACGGTTGTGCCAAAGTTCTTCTCGATGTCCTTCAGGGAGACCGGAGTGTCCTCGACCGTGTCATGAAGCAGTCCAGTCGCAATCGTCGCCAAATCCAGGCGAAGTTCGGCAAGAATCGCAGCGACCCCCAAAGGATGAGAGATATATGGCTCTCCACTGCGTCGGATTTGCCCAGAGTGGGCTTTTTCTGAAAAATCGTAGGCTTTTTGTATAAAATTGAGATCGGCGTTCGGATAATAGGATTTTATTCTTTCGAGAAGCTCATCGATCGTTTCTGGAGGCTGTTCGAGGAACCCTTCATCGCTGTCAGCTTCGATCATCAGTCGACCACTTTCGAGAGATATTCCAATCTCTTAACGGACAGAAGCGAAGAAAGCTCAAGGGAAAGACGCCCAAGAAATTTGAGAGTGTAAAGCCGGGATTACCGATTCAGATCTTTCTGAATTTGCTCTTCAACGGTGCCCAAGTTTTCATCGATTTCATAAAAAACATGGCCTGCAGCCACTTCTCGCAGAGAATTGACGATGTACTTATTGTTTCTGCCGGGCAACGTGCAAGAGTCTCCCTTCAACAACTGTTTGGCACGTTTTGAGACAAGAATGACCAGAGCAAATCGGTTGTTCATACGCTCAAGACAATCTTCGACTGTAATACGTGCCATGGAACTATTCCTTTCCGTTAAGCTCTCATAAAACAGAGCAAGCTATCGATTTTTCAAAGTTTTTTCAATGATTATTTTTAGTTGTGAATAGGAGGTGGGTAAATCGCTATTGGTGATTTGGTGATCGCAAAAGGAGGCCTGGTCGATCTCTTTCTGAGCATTGATCATCCTCAACTCTAGATCCGGGGGAGGGACCTTGTCTCGGCCGGCAATGCGTTGACGCAAAACATCAATAGACGGAGGGAGAATGAAGACGCTAACAGCCTGTGGGAAGTGTTTTTTAAAGGTCCGCGCTCCTTGAATATCGACGTCCATGATCACGGTTTGTCCCTTTTTCCAGGCTTCGTTGAGTTGGTAAAAGGGGGTGCCGTAAAGATTCGAGTGGACCTGCGCCCACTCGACAAAAAAATTTTCTTCGATGAGCTTTTTGAATTTATCCTTACTCACAAAATGATAAGGGACCCCTTCCTTTTCACCTTCACGCATAGCTCGAGTCGTGTAGGTCGTGGTGTCGGTAAGGAGTGGAAACTCCTTTAGGGCTTGATCCAGGAGAGTGGACTTGCCGACCCCACTGGGGCCTACGACAATGATCAAATTTTTTTTCATTCGATGTTGGACACCTGTTCCTTGAGTTGATCGATGTTGGTCTTGCTTTGCACCACCAGATGAGAGATGGCCGCCGTGCTGGCTTTAGACCCAATCGTATTTATCTCTCGCAAAAGTTCTTGGGAATAAAACTCCAAACTCTTTCCGGGGTTGTCATCAGAGGCCAGAAGTTTATTGCAAAATTCGATGTGCGTTTGAAATCGAATCAGTTCTTCTTGAATGTCCGATTTCTCAAGCTGCAAAGCGATTTCTTGTGCCACCCGATGGGGGTCATTGGAGGAGTTTTGCAATTCGAGCAATCGCTTGCGAAGCATTTCTGCTTTCTGCTCTTTGGCCTCTTTCTGGGCAATTGAAATTTTATCTGCAAGACTTCGTAGATTTCTAAGAATTCTTGTCAGCTCGGTTTTGAGGCTTTTGCCCTCGACCCGACGAGCGGCAAGTGCTTTTTTGGCCGCAGCTTCGAGGGCTTTTAAAAGCTGGCCGCGCTCTTCTTGAGGATGCAGCTTTCGATCTTCGAGAGTAAAGACGCCTTCGGCGCGAAAGATATCTTCGACGTGCAAATCGCCGGTGAGGCGATAGCGCTTTTTAAGGTGACTAAGGTTTTTAAGATAGTCGGCAAGGACACTTTCGTTGCACGTGAGCACTTTAGCTTGCCCCGGATGGATGAGGCGACGGTTGACAAAGATGTCGACGGTGCCTCTGCGAAAGTAGCGCTTTAAGATTTTTTTGATATCGGACTCAAAGGGATAGTACTCGCGGGGCAGATGGGGTTTGATTTCAAGAAAGCGAGCATTAATCGTCCGCAAACTCACTTCGATTTCAATGAGGGATTTGGTGGATGTTTGGGCACCAAATCCAGTCATACTGATAATAGCCATAGACTCTCTAAATTAGGTCCTTCGGACACGGATGTTGAGGGGGAAAATGGAGGGAGGCCCATTTTGTGGACTCATTGCGTCCACAATCTTTCAGAAGGTAAACGCGGCGCCAAGACGAAGAACAATAATCGAGGCAGAAACCGTGCTGGATTTGGGTAGCAAGCCGTATTCCGCTTGCAAAGGCACGTAAAAGCGTTTGGTAAAAAACCAGTCCAAGCCCCCGCCCAAAGCAATGATCGTGTTATTTGAGATGGATGCGGGATCCAGGGGGGTGGCTGTTTTGCTCATTGGGAAGACAAGGGAGAAGCCGCCGCCAAGCCAAGGGCGATACATGCCCATCGAGAACAGGTATCGGCCCCAGAAATCGAGGTCGATGTAGGAAATGTCGACGGTACAAGCTGCATTAAAGCTGTTGCCGCAACGATTGGGGCCTGTGGTTTTGAAGCCCATGTATCCGACGTTGCCCCGAAACCAGATGCGATCAAAAAGTTCGTAGTCAAACAGGCCACGGAAGTTGATTGAAGTTCCTGTCAGCGAAACCGTGTCTCCGTTGGACTGGCTGACCGACATCTGGTTCATCGACATTCCCAACTGCAGTCCATAATAAGCGCGATCATTGGGGTTTCCGGTGGTGTCGGATGCGGTTGAGTTTGTGCTCTCTTTAGGTTTGGTTTTACTGCCATTCTTGGTGCGCTTTTCTAAGGTCCATCCGGGTTCAGCTTGGCCTTTAGCAAGTAATCCGATGGCTCGTTCGTCGCGAACCTGTTTGATTTTGATAAGGCCCTTTCTTTTTCCGTCGGGATTCATGGCGTAAAACTCATCGCCAGGTGAGACGGGCTGATCATCGAGCTGGATGAGGACGCGGTTGCCTTTCACTTTGGAAACTTCCATTGCAGTTGTGAAAGAGGTGAAGAGCAGAAAGGCGGCAGAAAGTAACAGATGTGTACGTCTCATGATGAAGTCCCTCTCATGCAGTTTATGCAGGGACACAGAAAGAAGCAAAATTGCGTCATGATTTCAGAACCAAAGTCGTGCTGGAGAGGGTGAATTTCTAACACGAATCTTATAACGTCTAGATCTCATGTCTGTTACCGTCAGAAACGGTGAAAACTCTCGTCTCCTTCCATAAAGCGCTCTCGGTGTTTACTCGAACCTATAGTTATCTACGCTTAGCCCGAGAAGGGTTTGATCAAGAGGCATTGCGAGGGGCTTGGGCGCGAGAAACTCTGCAGTCGATGGACATTGAGACTCATATTCGAGGGCAAATTGCGATGGAAGGCCCTCTGCTCCTCGTGGGCAATCACGTCAGCTACTTGGATATTCCATTTCTGATGTTGGCGTGTTCCAAGGTTTCGTTTTTGGCAAAGAGTGAAGTGGGGCGATGGCCCATCATTGGCGACGGCGCAAGGGCCATGGATACCATATTTGTTGAGAGAGATAGTGGGACTCAGCGGGCTTCTGCCAAAGCGGCAGTGATCAGGGGGCTTCAACAGGGGCGACGGATCGTGCTTTTTCCTTCAGGCACAACGTCATTGGATGAGTCCAAAGTATGGCGGCGGGGGGCTTTTGAGATTGCACAAACTCAAGGTGTGCGGATTCAGCCGTTTCGAATACGCTATTTGCCGTTGCGGCGCTCGGCTTATATTGATCGAGATATTTTTCCTGTGCATTTATTTAGACTTGCGCAGGGAGGGAAAGTCACGGCGACTTTAGAGTTTCATCCTCCACAATGGGTAGAGGATATCGCTTCCAGCTGCCAGAAATGGCAGAACTGGGCGCAAGAGGGCATTAGCGCGGACCTTTATTAATGAGTCTGATGGTTAGACGGCAACTCGCTTGATCTATTGAAATTTAACAACCGAGAACCTCCTTGAATTGGCTTTTGGCCAGTCCTTCGTCGATTCTCGGTTGTTAGATTTCAAGATCTCTGCGCCATTTGTCGTCTAACCATCAGACTCATTAATAATTAACGGCACCAGAGATAAGATTGAGTGTCGGCGTCAAAAACGACATGGGCATCGTTTGGTGAAAAGAGCTCGATATCTTGTTCCGTAAGAGGCCGACAGTCGGGCATTCCCATAGCCGCCGCAGAACATTGAACACCTTTTGCGCAATCAATTCCGCTGTTTTCTAAAACCTTGCGAGCTTGCGAACGATAGAGCGAGCAACCGCTGAGCAGAATGAGTAGAACCACGGCAAAAGAAACTTGCGCCGTACGCAAAGATCTTTTGCCGATAGAGATCACAAGGCGCCTCGACTCCTGTCGTGCGTTGCGACACGGCATACGGAATTGCGACCGAAGAGAAGCCTTAAAAGGGAATTTCATCCGCACTGTTATCGAAGGAAGGTTCGGGACCAAAGTCATTGTAGCCGCCTCCATCCCGTGCGCTGGAACCTTGCGAGGCACCAGGTTGGCCGCCGCCAAGAAACTGAACTGTCGTGGCGACAATTTCGGTGGAGTATTTCTTTTGGCCTTGCTGATCTTCCCATGAGCGAGTTTGTAGGCGGCCTTCGACATAAACTTGCCGACCCTTGGAAAGATACTTGCCGCACAATTCAGCGAGTTTCCCCCAAACTACAACGCGATGCCACTCTGTGCGCTCTTGTTTTTGACCTTCACGATCTGTCCAGTTCTCACTGGTAGCGACGCTCAGCCGCGCAACCTGTTGGCCTGAGCCTACGGTTTTCAATTCTGGATCTGCACCCAAACGGCCGATGATTAAAACTTTGTTGATCCCAGACATGATTCATCTCCTTGAGTGGCTAACATTGTCACGGACAAGGAGGAGTCGTCAATTCATGGCCGATAGGGGGCTTAACTTGGGCGGAGGGCCAAAGCGATAGCCCGTCGCGCGAAAGAGATAGCGGGAACCATTCAAGCCGGGAGATTTGTATGTATCCAGGAAACTGAGGAAGAGGCTAAATTCTCGTTCCACGGTTTTGTTGACATTGATCTCGACGCGAAAATCGTAGTTGGACATATCGGCTGTGGGTTGTGGACCCGAGCGTAAAACTCGGACGTCCATTTGTCCCTTGATTTGTCCGTTCAAAGGATCTTGGGCTGTTCCAATTTTTCCTTCCTCGATTAGAAATTTGCCGGCAGTCAACCGCCCTTTCAGGCTTACATTGGACCACTTGATGGTTGGTAAGTTCATTGGGCCAAAGGGAGTGGCCACGCTCGAAGCGGGCATTTCGAGAGAGGCGAATTTCAATTCCAGATCGCCCTCGGGTTGATCGGTAAAGGCGGGATCAACAGTCGAATTGAGTTTGGCACTGAGAGAGCCCTTCAGTTGAACGGGCAAGTCGGCAATTTTACGCATATCTGTTAGATTTAGTTTTTCGGCATCAAAGTTGATCACAAATTTTCTTTGCCCACTCTTGGCTTTTTCTCCCTCACGAAATGAAAGATCGGCTTGACCACTGAAAAGGCCTACGGCACTGGCCACGAATCCCATGCGAAACGCAAGAAGTGCTGGAACAGAGATAGAGAGATTTAACTCATCGGTTTTAAGACCCGTAAAAAAGGGGGTATCGATGAGTACGTTGGCCAACGACAAGGAGGGCTGTGGGATGAGGGCAAGGCCTAGTTTTTCAAATTGGCAAAAGACTTGTCCTTGTGTGGACTCCGAAATTTTAGTCGAGAGCACATCCGCCAAATCATCAAATGGAAATCGCAAGAAACTAAAAATCAAGGTTGCGGCAAAAACCAAGATCAATTTTATTTTATGATAACGAAAGACGCCCAGAATGGCTTGCACAACCTTCTGCATTATTCTTCATCTCCCACGCCACCGCTACGTCCGTCGCTTCGACCGGTTCCGGCGCCTTGGTCGGAGTCATAGTCAAAGGAGTCGCCTCCGCCTTCGTCGTTGAAGGGGAAGGAGAAGCTAATGATTTTGTAGACGACATCGTAGTAGTTCTTCATTTCCTTATTGGCAGCAATGTCGACACTAAAAAGTTTAACGGAGGGGTGCATTTTGCTGAGCTCAAAACCAATGTCGGTTACTTGTCGAATATTCAGTTTCTTCAGATTCACGGATATGCCGACTTGACTGATGCCTTTGGGAACAATGTTTTGCGTTTCCGAGATGTCGGACTCTTGAGCGGTTCCGATCTGATCAGGAACGAGCAGGGCCGCTTTAAAAATTCCGTCAAGTTGGTTCTTAAGAGCACTGATCGCGGGCCCCGATCGTAGAGGGTGTTGTCCTTGTCCGACTCGCGAAGTCCTTAGCAATTCGCGGATCAGGGACCTGCGCTCTTCGAATTCGGTCATGTGCTGGCCAGCAGAGTCCAAAAACGAGTAAGGGATCGAAAGCAAGAATAGTACAAGACCAATAGCGACCGTGGCGATCATTCCTCGTTGAGCTGAAGGCGGAAGGGATTGGTAGCGTTCGAGCAAGTTGTTGTAGATTGAACTTTCTTGAACGCGATCCCAAATGACAGAGAACCGTTCGCGGAATTGCTCCTTGATGTCATCCAGTGCGGCCATTAGCCACTCCTTGCCCGCGCGACTCGGATGCGCAAGGAAAATTCCATCCGGGAACTTGTGGGATGAATGCCCAAGACTTCGACTTTGCCATCACTCGAGATATTCGCCATGGTGTTTTTAAGGGTTTCCAGGTCCTGATTCGTCGCTACGTCTCCTTGGATGTCTAGGACTTCGCCGATTAAAATAAATCTGCGCACTTCGAGAGAAAGATTACGACGGGAAGGTACAGAAGAACTCAAGCGGTTCAAAACATCGAAAGCTTGATTGAGCTCTGTGACTTTTTCAGCCAAGGCACGAGCTTTGACCTCTTGCTCTTTGGTCTTGAGATAATCTTTGATCGCTTTCACAGAGGCTTTGGGGCCCTTGAGGCCCGCGATGCTGGAGGCCTGATTTTTAAGTAGAGCCTGCGCCTCCTCGGCGGCAGTAGTTGCCAAATCATCTTTGATGAAGGCGTAGATTAGTAGGACCACAAAAGCCCCGGTCAACACCTTGGCCGTATGGCCCCAGCGATCCCAGAGCATTTGCAAGCTTTCGCTCTGTTTCGTGAACTCATTTTTTAAAAACTGAGTTGGCGGATTTTTAGGACGGCGAAGGCCTTCGACGGCTAAACCCAAAGCAATAGCGCACGAGAGCTCGCCCTGCAGATTGGCGTCAAAATTTAAATTTGGAAAAAGAGCCACAGGCAAAATACGGTTGACCGGGATCTCGAGATGTTGAGTGAGATATCCCGTGATGTTTTTAATATTGGCCACGCCTCCGCAGATGAAAACTTCTTTAAAATCGAGGTGGTAGTCGGAGCGTGTTTCGAGCAGTGAAAGTTTAAGGTCTTGTATTAAAGGAGCGAATGCCGTCTTGAGTGTATCGGAGATGATGGCCTGTTCCTTGGGAGGACTTTCTTCGCCAATGTGAAGAACGCCTTTTCTTTGCAGCTCTTTCAGAGCCTCCAAATAATGCATGCTCAAAGCTTTGCTTAAGGCTTCCGCAAGATGACGGCCTCCCCAATCAATATGGCGGACCAATTTGACCGTGCCTTCTTCCAAAACGACGAACACCGAATGCTCATGGCCGAGGTTCAATAGAACTTGCGCCGACTTGGGTTCAGGGATCGGAGTTTCGACCGCGACTTCTTCGCGAGGCGGATAGAGAAACGGCTCCATCATGTTGTTGAGAGCAATGCCCTCTGTGCTCAGAATATCCGGATCGATTCCCGAGTCTGAGGAAAGAGAGAGCAAATCGATAATGCGCTCTTTCGGGGAGGCCATTGCGAAAACCTCGGCACTGTTGCCGAAGTATTTAGTAATCTTCGCCTCAAAAATAGAGTCCTCGGGAGAGAAAGGAAGGTCATCTTCTAGCTCGAACGCCAAGCTTTTTAGAATCTTGTGACGCTCACGAAACGGAAACATTTTAACCCGTGAGCTAACGTGATTTTGCCGAAGGCCTAAAATGAACGTCGTACTTGTGGGCTCATAGTTGCTAAAGAGATTGCGTAACAGGTCGATGATCTCGATTTTACGATCACGATTGGGGTCTGGCGAGAGTGGAAATTCCTGCATGCGGGATATTTCGTATCCCTTGGAAACAGCATCGATTTCTACAACTTTGATGCTGAAGCTTCCGATGTCGATACCTACACACTTCATATTAATAACATCCCGGTCTTGACCTTGGTTTGCAACCAAGGAGTAAGGGGTCAGACCAAAGGCCTGAAGAGAGAAGTGGCCAAGCCCTGTTTGTGTACGCGACGCATACACAAACAGGGCTTGGCACCTTAGTTTTCGAGCCAAAATACGATGGTTGGCCGTCCCTTCGGGGCTTGCATTTTGATCGAACTCGCTCCGCCACTGGCTGCAGGGGTTGGAGTCGTTGTCGTCGTAGACCCTTGCTGTTGGGTTTTATTCATCCAATCGACATAGCGCTCGCGGACATTGTCATAGTCAAAAACAATAGCGGTGATGTCCCGTTTGCTATTGGCGTAAACTCCTGTGGAGTTGATGCGAAAATTAAACTCGGGTCCAAAAAAAAGCGGAATCTTGGTGCTGTTACGGTCGATGCGGACACCTTGGCCGTCCAAAAAGCCATAAAAATCATTCTCGTCCTTAAAAGGGCCGCCTTCTTGCTGAGAGTTTCGACGTTTCATCAGGTTTTTAATGACCTCATCGGTGATCCGAATATCCAGGGATTTGATCACATCTCCCGAGGCATAGTTCACGTTAATGCCTTTGGTGCCGTAGATGGTGATGCGATTTTTGAGCAGTTTAAAAAAATCTTCTTTCATTCCCGCGACCATATGGAGCTCGTCGATGGACTTGAAAGGCAGGTTCGGCGGGATAAAATCCGACCGAATATCCGGATAGTACCGCTTTTCGTCGCCGCCATTGAGAGACTCGTTGTCTTCATCGACCCAGTCGATCATGTTATTGACGACTTCTTCGAAATTGGTGCCCCCATATTTTTTGCGGAATTTTTCATCGAGTTCCATTTGATTGGCAAATATCTTGAGGAGCTGAGTCTTAGTCGCGTCTCGAATGCCTTTGCCATCAGGCATGAATGCGGACAGATCGTTGACGTCGATCTTATTCCCTTCTGACGCGATGGTTGCCGAGAAGGACGCATCCATCCATGATTCCTTCACGGAACTGGCGATTTTATCTTTATCGGACGAGTTCGAGTCGACAGGAAGAGTGGGAGGCCAGCTGAAAGGGTACTGCCAGATGGGGTCTAGCATGGCTGTGTTGCCTTGAAGGGTGTCGCCCAGCGCAGCTAAAACTTTTTTGTAAACCAAAAGACGGAGCAGGCTGATTTCAACACCGGCTTTAGCGGCGTAGTATGCTTTCAGGCGATTCACTTGTTGAGAGGCCACGAGATACTCAATGGTCGCGTCGTAAGACACTTCATTGGCGACAAAGACCATCATCATCAAAGAAAAGATGGCGATAAGAAGAGCCACTCCCCTTTGATTTCTAAAAGGTGCCCGCAGGTTTTTGAGCAGTCCCTTGACCTTGGCCATTTATACCTCCAGCGGATGTGCTGGGATTGGGGTTGTTTGGGAAACGTAGGGAAGCGACCCACGTCATAGACACCGGTTTCTCGCCTTCGATGTCTTTGTTTTGGGCTTCAATGGTAATCTCGACGGCATAGGGGAACTTTCCGCGAGTGATGTCGTCACCTTTGGTTCCTGTGCTCCAGTCTTTGACCCATTCGGTGATCCTTTCGGGACCAAGGTAACGGAGCTCAAAGCGCGTGACATTTTCGAGAAGAACCGTTTCATCTCCTCCTTTGGTGATATCGTCAGTCAGAATGGTATTCACACGCCGCCAGAGGCATTGGCTATGATGCCTTTTATCTACTCGATTTGCACAATCTTTAACGGTGTAACCGATTACCGCCTGATCAGAAGTCTGCGCGTCGGCTTGGGTCCGGACATTGCTCAAAGTCGTAAAGGACAGTTCTTTGTTACCACCGAAAAACTGCGTAAATATTTTTTGTTGCTTGGGTTTGAACGGAGATGGTTGGGCTTGGGGGATGACTGGCGCAGGTGGGGCTCCAGGGCTGCGGGACGCACTGGCACTGGCGCTTGGACCTGCGCTTTGCCTTTGCGCGCCAGCTGCGTTGTAAAGATCGACGTTAATGTCACGGTAGTTGAAAGCCATATTGATGTCGCGTTCGATGACCTTCATAGCATCCCGAACAACGGATGTCCGTTCGATCTCCTTTTGGATTTTGGCCTTTGTTTTAATTGCGCGTTGAAGTGAGCGAGCTGTGTAGATTGACAAGACGGCGAGGATAGCAACAGAGACGACGACTTCGATAAGAGTAAAACCCTTGGCGTTTTTCATTTTGTGACTCCAGTGCCGGGAAGTCCTGTTAGCTCTTTCGTGTAATCAATGAAATAGGTTGTAACGGAATATTCTGCGTCCTTTTTCTTTCCGCCGCCTTTGTAAACAATGGATATTTTGACCTCTTTAACGGATTGGCTCAAAAATTCGTTCACCTGCTTCATCATGCTCAAAAACATTTCGTCCGCGGCTCCGCCTTTCTCTTTGATAAGAAGAGAACTGATGTCTGGCATCTCAAATTTACGAGACTTTAACTTCCATTGGTATTGCGGGTAGCCTTCGATATCTCCAGTTTCTTCGTCGGGAATCTCAGTGAGAGATTTTTCGCGGTATTTGACTTCAAGTTCCGTAGCTTTGCGCTCGAGCAAAACGCCGACGTTGTTGTAGAGATTGGATTTGCGGATCTTTAAGAGATTGCCTGACCAAGAGTTGGCGACGATCACAATGCCTCCAACAAGGATCATCATGGCAACTAGTACTTCGATGAGAGTAAAGCCTTGCTGGGTTTTCATTCGGAAAGTTCTTTCAAGGTCAGAAGTCGAGTGACGACATCCGAGTGTCCCGTCAGAGGGTTGATGGCGAGGCTCCACTGTAAGTTCTCGCTTGCACGCAGCTGAATGATCGCTTCCTCTGAGAGTCCCTGCGGAAAAAAGTAAATGTAGGTGATTCCTTGTGTAAACGGTTCTTTATAGCCCTTTTTCTCCACTCTTAAGAATTTCAGCGGTTTTTTGAGTTCCTGTTTGGTCTTGAGGATTGTGGGATCGATATCAAATCCGTTGGGATCTTTGAGAACTTCGTCTTTGCGTCGGTTCTTGAATTCTTCTTGAAACTCCTTTTCTTCTTTTTCGCTCAAGACAACGGTTTGATTGGAGCGTTCAACCCAATAGGTTTGTTGGCCCTCGCTCTCCGCACCCTCTTTTAAGTCTAAAACCAAACGGAAGGTCGTGCCCTTCAATTTTGCCCGGGTGTGCAGTTCTCGTGAGAGAACAGAGAAGCGTCGAACGGCGGCTTTGAGAGTATTATTGCGGTTGTCGATCTTGGGCAAAACAAGCGAAACGACGGCAGCGATG
>FRDC01000739.1_pt1 | contig 32740 bp, 55 predicted proteins | sample 1106171 | NCBI WGS metagenome assembly FRDC01 (sample SAMEA3930566, study PRJEB13176) | freshwater metagenome | biome: Drinking water system; feature: drinking water; material: water | place: Singapore | collected 2014-12-20 | reverse complement strand
AAGCCGACGAACTTCTTGACGACCTGGCCGCCCTTAAAGAGGATGACGGTCGGAATGGCGGCGATGCCGAACTTGATAGACGTTTCCCGGTTGGAGTCAACATCCATCTTGCAGATCTTCGCCTTTCCGGCGAAATCGGTAGCCAGCGCCTCCATCGCGGGGCCGAGCATCTTGCAGGGCTGACACCACTCAGCCCAGAAATCAACCAGCACAGGCTGGTCGCTATTCAGAACGTCAGATTCAAAGTTGGAGTCGTTGACTTGGATGCAGGTCATTTTGGTTTCCTCAGCGTAACGAGAACTGTGCGGACGTTTGTGCCCGCTTCCTTGAATGTTCCATCGGGCAGATTCTCGAATTCTCCGTTCTCTTCCACGAAGGCTCGGAACGCTGCTCGTTTCTTCTGGGTTCCGAAGGTAAAGCCGGGGGACATGACGGAGACGAGAATACCGCCAGGCTTGAGCAGGTCAAATGCATGACGGACATGCTGAATATCCTGGTCCTTGGTGAAGGGAGGATTCATCACGATTGCGTCGTATCTGCCGACATGAATGTCCGGCGTATGCGCCAGAAAGCAATCATTCCAAGCAGTATACCCCTTCGCCTTCAACTGAGCATGGAGCTCCGGCTGTATCTCGATACAGCTGACGTTCGCCCCGGCCGCCCGGGCTTGGTCTGCAATCGCGCCGTCGCCAGCTGAGGGCTCCAGAACCGCCATACCGGACTTGATGCCTGCAATCTTGACGATGCGCTTTGCGAGGTCGGTTGGAGTGAAGAACTGCTGGAAAGCCTGCTTCTTGTTCAGGATCTCTCCGCTCTCCATAGCTAAACCCAATACCGTCTTGGGGTCCTGCTGGAAGAGATGCGCCTTAGCCTTACGATTCCATTGACCGCCAGCCGCCTCCAGGACCGCATTGGTTCGCTCGTAGAGCTTGCGATCGAGCTGACCAATCAACTTGAGGGAGTTCCCCTCGATGGTCGCTGCGCGAAGAACGGTCATAACGTCATCGGAAATGCTGATATGAGAGCTCATGACCCGCCTTTGGCTGTCGTCTTTTTTTTGGTCTGCGTACCCGCTTCAATAGATACTTGATTTTCTGCGATTCAACCCAATCCACGGCATCTTGGATACCGGACTTGCTTCCTCAGTCATCGCCATTCCAATACGAGGCGCTGGACCGCCGATCGCTCTGCGCCTCGGTCTCAACTCTCTGGAGACCCTGCAATACGGATTTTGCCCAGGCTTCGTCTGTCATGACGTTTATCCTTTTGTTCCGTTGCGGATGGCTGTAGAGCTGATGCCATGAACCGATTCTGGCAAAGCAGGACCTGCGAGAAAGTTGTGGGGACAGTAGACTCCGAGGTCTTCCAGTCCGCAAACCTTATCGCCCATCAGTCGTGGATAAACGCAGAACCAGCATCGCATACCCTGAATTTCAGCTATGCTGTGCTGTTCAACAATGCGCTTGGCCGTATCGAACCCGACGTGGAACTTGACCTTATACAGCGAGAGCACCCCAGCCTTCTCAACAAACTTGGGATAGCGCAGAACCAGTACCGGATCCTTCCATTCGAACTGCTTCAGCCGAGCCTGGAGTTCCTCAAACGAGAGATCAGGTTTTCCCATGCGTGAGATGGCGATCTCGAATGCCTTGTTGGGATTCTTGATAGCCGCAAAAATCTCTCGGTGCCCGTCATGCAGCGGGTTGTAGCTACCAGGAAAAACGTCAAAGTAGATGTTCTCTGGAACAACCACACGCTCGCTACAATCTAGTAGCTGTCCATCTGGCATCTGGATGAAGCCAAAGGCTGGTTCGTTGACAACTCGGTCGTAGTAGGTTTTAAGGACACTCATCGATCACACCTGCCTTCCAACCAAACCTTGTTGACCGGCTTTCCATCTTCGGACAAGAGCGTGATACGCTCGTTATCGACCAGACAGGGGTAGAAGTCTGGATCATCCACGATTATCTGCATGAGACAACGTGCTATATGCGCGTCCTGACAGATGCGACAAAGAGCGAGCATGTGCATGTCGATTGCGCCATTTCGCATGAAGATTTCATTCCATCGTTCATCAGTCGTTGGACTGGTTGTTACCGTAGATCCATCAGGACCACGATGGCTGCGGTAGACTGGCTCTTCTTCTCGCTTGCGAAGAAGGATTTCCCATACTCGAACAGGCGCAGAGCGGCCAGCCTGAGTAGCGACGTAAGAAACGTTCTTCCCCTTGCGCCGTCGGGTGGTTTCCAGGGCAGCCGTCGAGGCAACAAAAAACAGGTCCCGTTTGTTTTGCCTCTTCAAGCCTTCAAGATAGATGGCAGCAGATTCGGCATGAACGCTTCTCCAGTCTTCGAACTTGGCGTCCGGATTCTTCTCCTTGACGACCGGTTCGACCAGCGACCAGAGTTCATGCATGTCGTAGGGGTGCAGGATGGCCGCAATACGGGAGCTAGAACCTGGATAAACAGCGATCTCGCTTATCCGCAGGCCTCCGCCAGTCGCCATGATCAGCAGCTGTGGGTAGCCTTTGCTCTTCATCAGAGCATCGTACTTTTCGCAGAAGTCTGCCACCATTTGCTGACGGTCAAGGCTCATATTACCCTCCACAGTCGAAGACGAAGCGGCGATCATCAGTGGTTAGACCGCCGCTTCCTGGAGAGCAAGAATCTCGGGAAGTTCAGCCCGGCGACGGATATCATCAAACAGGTAGTCCTGCATCATGTGGCCGCTATTGAAGACTTCCACCATCTGGTCCCCGCCAGGGAAGTTATTGGCGTCGTCCAGCGCAACAGTCTTGTACTCGCCATTCTCGACCACCAGCGCCAGGTAGCCCTTCTTGCTGTTCTTGGTCGGGTCGCTGGCGGGACGCTTGAAGACATCAACGCCCTTGCCATTGATGATCGCATGGGAACACTTGAACGCCATGCGCTGCGTATCCCGGTTGACCTTCTGCAGAAGCCCGCCGCCGGAGCCCATCGCAAGGTTGTCAGCGGACCAACCATCTTCGGTCAGAGCGCAAAGGATGCCGCTCATGGTGTCGTATTCGACGCCATCGCCCTGAATGACCCGAACCTTGCCATTGAGGACCTTGAAGCCCTTGCTATTCGTCTCATACCCGAAGGCTTCGCCAAGGATGCGGTGAACGAGCGGGACGATCTCGGTTGGCTCGCCAGAGTCGGGTCGAATGACGAGCGTTCCGTCCCGAGCAAGAACCTCGGCCTTGAGGTCGTGACCCCAGAGTTCCGAGCAGGCTCGCTTGATATCCCAAGAATCGCTGACGCAGGCGACCAGACCCTTCGGGTACCGCTTGAGCATGTTGCGATACGCGTCGCGCTCGCCAGCCTCGCCCCAGCTTGTGATGGTCGAATGCTCGGAAGCAGGAATCGAGAAGCCCTTCATGTTCTTCTTGACGAAGGCTCGATAGTCCTCGATACTCATGGCGTCGATTTCGTCAGCATCGGTGCCGCTGTAATACTGCTGAATGAGATCCAGCGCGGCAACGGTATCGGTGCCCATGAAGTTGACCAAATGCGCCGAGCCGCCGATAGCAGCAGACTCGACCGTCTCAACCCCTCGGAAACCGAAGTCATGATGCTTGAAGTGGATGAGAGATGGGGTGCCTGTCTTCTCAAGGAACTGATACCAGATTTCCTTGCAGGAACGGCTCAGCGAACCAACCGTGATTGAGTACCAGACATGGAGAAGAATGGTCTCGAAGTAGTTGGGCGTCCAGCAGAGCTGCGGGTCGAGATTGCGAACGGTCATCAAGACATTCGAGTTCCCCAGCACAGTGCCTTCGGGGACTGCCCGAATGGAAAGCGGGAGACATCCGCCATGCTTCTCAACGATGCGAGCCCAACCCGCTCGGTTGTAGATGTCGGGGTTGCCGAAGTGGGCGTCGAAGAAAGCCTCATCGCGAGCCAACTGCCGAGCCGTGATAATGCGACCTGCCATGTACGCCCGCAGGATGTACTGCAAGCCGTAGAAGACTGTCTTCTCGAACTTCGCTCCCGCTCTCGCTTCGAGATAGCTGCTAATCTCCTCAGTCCCTGGCGGGTACTGGGGGCTGTGCGATACCTTGTAAGAGTCTGACAGGCGGGATGAGGGAATGCGAAGCGGCTGAGGCATGTTTATCTCCAAGAGGGTTGCACCACCATAGTGGGTAGCACCGCATCAGTGAGCCGCCAATTTAGCGGGATTGACCGTCACCAGCAAGGTCTTTAATGAGGTCGTCAATGTCTGCAGATGGCAGGTTCTGTTTGATTTCTTGCAACAACCAGATAACGGGCTCTGGTGTCTTGCTGCCCGAACCGTTGTCGATGATGTTGAAGATGAGGAACAGTCGCAGGTCTTTGATGGTTGCGAGAACCTTCTTGAGACGATCTTTGTTGTAGCTGCCCTTGGAAGTAGCCTGGCGATAGAGAGCATACCCCTCGTCATGGTACTGCGCCATCGCAATTAGGTCTTCATCATCAATGAAGTTCTTCAGGTACTCTGCAGCGAGCGATGCGTGGCTTTGCGGATGCTCGATTGGGACTTTTGGAGTCGCATGGCACTTGAGAGTGTCATGAACATGGATGAGGATACGGAGCTTGCCAACCTGCTCGTCTGTCAGATTCTTCTGCGCGGAAATTCTGGACAGGTTGTTTTCGAGCTCGGCGATATGGTCTCCGATGCGGCCTTCTGGATGACCTCGACGGGGACGACCCCATTCGACTCCGAGTTTGTAGGTCTCATCTTCCTGAATGGACTGAAGAATAACGGAAAGGTCTTCAACCTTCATTGAACATCTTCCTATTGGCTAGTGCTACCCGTGACAAACGCTGCCGCCGGCGCAAACGCTACCTCCAACCCGACCGCAACTGACAGAGCCTCCAGCGTTGACGCTCCCATCAACCTTGTCGCAGCTGACAGAACCGCCAGCCCTTACGTCGCCCTTGACATCTCCGCACGATACGCTCTCGTCACTAGTCAGCGTAGCAAGCGGACCTTCCCACTTGATGGTCGTGCCTGTCTGAATGTTGGCGACTTGCTTCCCATCGACAGTAACGACGCCATTGACAACGCTGACGTTATTCCCTTCGCACTCGATGCGAACCCCATTGACGGTAATTACGTTCTTTCCCATTAGCGATCCCATTCGTGCTTGGGGAACTCCAGTTTCAGGTTCCCTTTTCTTTCCCAACTATCTGTCCATTGCGCAGCAACAGGCTTGTTAGCAATGTGATTGAGGCATTCCCGCTCAAACTCGTTTTCCGGCACAAGTTCGATGCCAGTCTCATGCTTGATAACGGTCATGATGAATCTCCAAAGCGTCCCCGGCAGGATTCAAACCTGCGACCTGCCGCTTCCTACAGAGTAACAAAATCCTCAGCCATACGAACGTTTTTTGCCTGGTTGTTTTTGGTTTTAGACAATCTCAAATTGACCTGAGTTGAGTTTTCGAAATCCTGACCTTGTAGAAAGAAGACAGTCTTAGAGGTCGGGCAAAATATCGCTAATACATCAAAGTCTTCAACCTTCCTGTTTTTCGTGTGATTGCCATGGCTATCTGCCCAACTATTTTTGAGCTTGACTTTCAGAGCTCCATTTTTGGGAGAAGTGTACCGCACCTGAATAGTCATGCATTCCCCACCTTTTTCTGCAATCAGGTCATAACTAGCATGTTCTTTCAGAGGGATGCAGACGCTCCATCCAAGTTCGGTCAATCTCGCAATCGTGAACGCCACTCCAACGTCGCCTTTCTCTTTCTTTTCGTGCATGTGAATTCTCCTTGATAGAAGAAATCACATTCAACAGACCAGCAGTAAACTCCTCTGTCGGTCTCAAAAATACTCCTGGCAGGACTCGAACCTGCGACTTCCGACTTAGAAGGACGGTACTCTGGTCCAGCTGAGTTACAGGAGCGGCTGCTCTATTCAACTGAGCTACGGGGACTTATTCGTCGTCTTTGAACCCGAAGACGGAGCGAAGCGGGTCGAAGCAGGCGAATATAATTACACCGCAAACGACAATCATCCACCCATACCCTGACCCGCCATCGCCGGGGTTTCTGGAGCATCCGACAGCGCCGAAAGCAATGCCGCCCAGCGCAAGAATCATCGCCAAAAACAAAACCACCAACTTGGGAGCATCCGTCTGTGCCATGAGTCAACTCTCTTATCTGAAGATGAAGTACAGAAGCAAAACAATCAACCCGAGGTAGAAGAGTACATTGCAGGCGACAACTCCCAAAACGAACCAGACAATACCGCCTACATTGTTAGAGTGGTCGTATGGCTTGATCCAATCAAGGATCGTGGCAATACCCAAAGCGAGCATATAGCCGGGCCACATGACGATATCCATGAACATCAAACGCATGCTTGTGCCCGCTATCGAAAGAAAAATGCAAACTTGTCGAGAATTTCCTCAACCCTGACGGGCTCTAGAGGAACCAGTTTCTTGGTGGGGACTTCGACAGGGGCTCTTCCCCATGGCCTACCGCTCACCATCATGGTCCAACAGCAGCCGCCCAAAGGTCGAACCGCGTGCCATCCATGCGGCTCGGTCATCTCATACCGAAAGGCGCAAGTCCTTTGACCCAGGCTGGTACTGGCAACCATTTTGCACGCAACGGCTGGCGGCTCTTGAGTTTCCGAATACCCAACGGTCATCTCATAGACGCCATCAATAACGACCATAGCGGAAGGCCATGGATGCGGATGGAAAAGAGGATCTTCATTCCCCTTGCAGGGGTGGATAACATGCAAACTGATACGATGTTCGCCCCATTGCCGCCACACCCGCTCAACTCTCGGGTCGTGGTAATCAACGTCGATACTGTGCCAATCCTCCGCTCTATCAAGAAGAGGACGTATCTCCATTTCGGCTTTGGCGAGGACATCGAGCATGTTATCCATCCCTTCGTCTGGTTGCGTCGAAACTCACAGTCCGCTGCCGCTGATTTCCTCGGGGAGAGGGAACCGCTCGCGAGAGAAGCCGTAGAGCTTGCCGATGGGCTGGTTGTTCATGAACGACCAGAGCGCCGATTCCGTCTTCTCGTAGAGCTCTCGACGGAAGGAACCCGTGTTCTTTCCGGCGCTCCGCAGGACAAACTCCCGCAAAGTCAGCGGAGCATTGTCGGTATCGGGGATGTTCTGATTGATGAGGTCGCTGCTCTTGAGCTGGAGAAGCTCCATGAAACGAGCGAGCCTGTCGAGACGCTTCTGGTCGTAGCGGAAGTGGTAGAACGCCCTGAAGAGGACGACGCCGATGGGAGCCTTGATGACAGCCTGCGAAGAGAAGCGGTCAGCAACAAAGTTGATGGCTTCTTCGTGGCGCTGGAAGAACTCGATGATGTCGCTTCTGGTCCGCTTGTGCTTGACGCCAGCATGCTCAAGCGTATAGGCGGCGATGGACATTGCGTACTTGGAGACCCCCTCCATGCCGATGATGCGAGCAACATCCAGGTTGGTACGAGGCTTGCCCTCGTCGATGGCAATGACGGCATCATCATCGACGCCGAAGGCGACGGTAAAGTTGGCGTCCTTACCAGACTCCATAACAGCCTGGAGCCGGTGCTGACCGTCGATGAGAGAGCCCTGACGATTGAACTTGATGGTATCGCCGGTCACCTTCCATTGACCCGTGACGATATCAGAGATGTACCGCTGCACGCGCCGCCGCTCGATAGAGCGATTCTGCATGTTGCGGTTGCCGAGGATGGCACCTGCCACCTTGGGCGTAATCTTCATGACCGGGCAGAATGGGACGCAGGTAAGCGTCTCCTGCGGGACTTGTCGCCAGTTGCCGCTCTCGTCCATCAGAGAGACATACCTGCCGAAGTCGATGGCTGACTTCGGCGAAGTAACCGCTGTGCGGTTGACGCTAATCGAGGGCGAGGCGGCGAGGGCTGTCATCAGGTTCTCCCAAGGAGTGTTACATGACACGCATGTCGGTCAGAAAGGCGCTAATACGATTAGCGACCTTGAGTCGGTCTTCCATTCGAGCATTCTGGTTTACTAGGCTTGGATAGGCATCCAGTAGCATGATGACCATATCTCTTATCTTACTGGCTGGAATAATTATGCCCTCAATCTTTTTCCGACTGACGAGAGTTAGAACTTCATCTGCCGTAAACGCCTCGTGATACGAAGTCTCATCGTAAAGAACCAGAGCAACTTCTTGGTTGATTGATTTCTTGGGATCAACAAAAGCCAGCTGGTTCGCTTTATGGAGGTCGATATCGGCTGGCGGCTCTTGCATTGCCCTGATGAGGTCTACCATGGGGTCGTTGCTCTCCAAATCCCTTAGTACGTTAAGAGCGATCATGTTACAGATTATTTGCTTCACCTGATTGACGGTAGGGCAACAGGTGGGTCAGGTCATAGATGGGCGAAGGCTGAACAATCACGCCAAAGGACATATGCGGCGGAATTGAAGGGCTATGGGAAAGCCCGAGAGACTCTCGAATGGTCTGAATCCAAGGGGTTTCGACATCAACGCAAAAGTGCCCGCCAGCCTGATAGATATCAGGCGAATACCTTACCTCTATCTCTTGGCCGTCGAATGGATAGATGCTACCAGTTTCTGCCTGTATCTCGCCTCGAACGACAGAGACATGAGCATCCCAGACGGGAGATTGGATTTTGTGCCAGGACTTCAAGAGTCGCTGAGTCTCGGAGCGCATATATGCGCCCAGATCGTCTTCCATATGGATAACAACCCAGAGTTGGTCCGGCCATTTGGACCTATCTCTTGGATGGACGATTATCCGGCCCCAGGTTTGTCGCATCTCTACCCGCATACAAGAGGAATACCTACTGATGCGACAACCATACCGGATCCGCACTCTCGCTCTCGGCAGGGCTTGTTATCGCCGACGATCCTCTCATCAATGAGCCATCCATCGGTCATGGCTAGAATCACATCTTGGAAAAGACCTGATTGCTCCGCTCTTAGAATAGCTTGTTGCACGGAGTTGAACTTCTCATTGTAGTCATCAAAAACCATGATGAACTTTTCAGATGCAACGCCCAAAGCAAAATGCAGGTCAATATTGACAGCATCTCCGTCATGCTGAGCATCAATAAGAAAAAGATCGAATCCCGTCCCAGAATCCTGAACAACCAAATCCTTCGTCATCTTGGTGACAAAACGCATTCTGTCCATAGATACCCGAGCCTGCTTCAGCAGGTTCCGTGTCCTACTTGGATCGTCTTTGTCCACGGTCACAATGCGTGATATACCAGGGCAAAATTCTGCAACGCATCCGGACGAGAAACCCCTACCCGTTCCGAACTCCAGAAAGGCGGTAAGGTTGAACTTATTCGCAAGAGCAGCGAGTAGGACGCCCCGTTCGTAGTTGGCCCTTACCATCTTCTGCTTCTGCTTGTCCATGCGAGCAGCGGTAAGATCGCCAATTTCGATGGTGCGAGGAAGCAGCGGCTGAAAGTCGAAGCCGAAATCATTCAGCAGTCCTGGAAGGGCTCGGGTAATCATGGCTTCGATTCTTTATCGGTCCACCAGGGCTTATCGTCCGTAGGTGGAACAGGCTTACCTTTGGCCGATAGCTGTTGGAAGTAGTATTCCTTGCATCTTTGCCGGAATTCGCATTCCGGAGGAAGTTTTGGGTCCAGGTCGGATGCTACTGTATCTGACAGAGCCAAATACAGTTCTCGGTCATTCTCCCAACAGCGGTCATGTCCCTTGGCATCCCGATGCTTGCGTATGGCAGCCGAGAGCCGGTCGATTTCAGCTTCGCAACGTATCAGCATCTTTTCCAGAATGTGTACAGGTTTTGGAGGTTCCATCAGGATACCTTGGAGCCAGGCAGAACATCCGCCGAAGGCTGAATGAGAATGACCTTACCATTCACATCGCCAGCAGCTAATAGCATGCCACTGGATTCGATACCTCGCATTTTTCGCGGCGCGAGGTTGGCCACGATAACTATGAACCGATTCACCAATTCTTCGGGTTTGTAGTGCTGCTTGATTCCAGCGCAGATGGTGCGAGGCGCATTGAGTCTCCCATCATCCAACCCAAGCTTGTACAGCTTATCAGAGCCTGGGATATCCTCGACGGTCAAGATGCGAGCAACCCGCAAATCAACTTTGAGGAAGTCTTGGAACTCAATCGTCGGCGTTGTCGATTCGACTGTTTCGTTCATCTTGTTTCTCGGCAATAATCCTAGTGACAATCTGCTCTCCGCCACAAACGCATCGACCAATGCGAACATTGGAGCTTTTTGGGACACGAACAGTTACCAGATATTGGCGGCAGTATCTCCGCTTCTTTCTGAGGTAATGTCCGCCCGAATAGACTCATTCGACAATAGCTGGTCGTGCGTCTCTTGCAGAATGGCTCGTTCCGTTTCTGTTGCCAAACTCTACTTGACTTCTCCGACCTCCCAACGGTCGAAGTTCATGATGACAGCACCAGGAGGCAGTAGGTCCTTGACCTTCTTCTTCGGGTCGCTAACAAGCACCTGTTCAAGCAGAGCCAGCTCTTTCTTGAACTTCGATAGACCGCCCTCGATAATCTTCGTGACGATCTCCGGCGGCTTGCCAGTCTTCGCTGCCTTCTCGGTCAGGAAGATTCGCTCGGCCTCAACCAGTTCGGCAGGAATGTCAGCATCGCTGATGGCGACCGGAGCCGGGCTGGCGGCGACAACGTGCATAGCGATGATCTTGCGAACATCCTCGGCAGGTACAGCCGCAGGATTGTCGGCGCAGAACATCACCGCAGCAGCGGATTTGCCGTCGTGGTGGACATATGAGCCGACAGAGCCATTGACGTTATCAGAGACGATGTACGCCTCAGCTCTACGGATGGAGAGGTTCTCTCCGATCTTCTTCTGGAGCTCGTTGATACCCTCGCTGCTAAAGTCGCTCTCGTCGTAGACCTTGCTCTTGGCAAGTCTAAGCGCGAACTCCTTAACCTCCGGTGTCCTGGCTGCGAAGTCGGTCTGCGTACCAATCTCGACCATGCCATAGCCGATAGAGAGCGGGTCGGCATAGATGGCGATAACGCCCTCGCCAGTCGCGGGAGATTTGTTAGAGGTTGCGCCCTTCTCCCGAAGGATGGTCTTCGCCTTTTCTAGGTCCCCGCCCGCCTCTACAAGGGCCTCCTTGCAAGTCATCATCGGCATACCGGTGAGTTGACGCAACTCGATTACATCTCCGGCCAAAACAGCAGTAGACATGGATTCTTCCCTTCTTCAAGGCCTGGCGCTTAGCGAGGAATAGTAACGAGACCAGGCTTTGAGATGTTCTTCGGAAAATGGCGGGTTGTTCATGAGAGCAATAAGTCCCGCCTTGGCTTCTTCTCTTTCTTGGAGGATGGCAAGTATCTTCTGCTGACTTTGTGTCGCAAGCTTACTGGCTTCTCGCAAGGCGTGTTCGAGCGAGTTACCATAGGCGCTAACATTATGCCAAAGACCATCCTTGTCAGAAAACTCTTTCTTACGGTGTATCCCGCAATAGTGGCTACCCGCACGGTCGCTTACTGAAACCACGTCCAGGGAGCGAACTTCCCATTCTGCAAGGAATGGGTCATCGAGATTAGCTGTCTCTTTCTGCCATCGAACAGGCTTCAGTCCTTGCTTTTCTGGTATCGTCTGTATGTTCTTGAGCATATCCGCTCATGTTACCCTATGAGCCAAACACCAGCAGCCTCTTCAATGATCCCACCCGGAGTCGAACCGAGATCCTCTGACTGAAAATCAGGTGGCCTACCATTAGCACGATGGGACCGAAAATGAACCCGACCAGATTCGAACTGGCGTTACCGGAGTGAAGGTCCAGTGTACTAACCGCTATACGACGGGTCCAAAATGAGCTCGCCGGGATTCGAACCCGGGTTTTCTCGCTGAGAACGAGGAGTACTAGACCAGACTATACGACGAGCCCGCAATGACCCCGAGGAGATTCGAACTCCCATCTACGCCGTGAGAGGGCGCGATCCTAGCCGTTAGACGACAGGGCCGTAAAAACCTGGATGTAATGGGGGTTGGGGAGCGACTCAGCGCTCCGTGCGTTCCAAACGTTCAAGATGTTCAAGGAAGCACGACATTTGATGTACCCTTTTGCGGACCAACCATAATAGCCCGCCCATCCCTTTTCGTCAAGTCAAATCGAAAATCCTTGGCAAAACACGACATTTCGATGAAAAAACCGACAGGTGTTGTGCCTGCCGGTCTCTTGGGTTAGCTTGAACTTTCGGGTTAGTCCTGTTGCTCCCGCTTTCGATCATCCTTCTTTGGCGTGGTAGAGAACTCATGCTCGACGCCAGCAAAACGAGCCTTTGCCCGCATCTCGAAGATGGTGGAGAGATAGCGGTAAACCCAGCCCCAGATATCGAGGATGATGTCGTACAGCAATGTCGAAAGAAAGCTGAACGGCCAATAGGACATCCAGCCGACGATCATCGCCTTACTCTGGTGCGCAGGTGGAACAACCAGGTCCTTGATGCTCTGCGGAGTATAGCGAGCAAGATAAACATCGTCACAATACGATCGTCTCGTATACTTCTGAACGACCGCTATTGCCCAATCCGACTGCAGGTCGGCGGGGACGTTCTTGCTGGCGATATTTCTTTGGCCGAGCCAATCTGTCTTAAAATCATCAAACTCATCTCGGCGCTTGCCGACGAAGAACTCCCATTTGATGAATCCCCACGTGATTCCAATCAGGAAGTAGACCCCAACTCCATACAGGCAGTGCGGCCAATTGTCCGTGATGAAGTGGTAGAGATTGAACCTGGTTACGACATGAAGACCGATAATGAAAGCGATGAGCGAAGTTGTCGCCCAACCCTACCGGTCATTATGGATAAGCGCGCATTCCAGAACGATGAACGCCGCAATGAGAAACCAGAAAATCAATCCGCCCAACTCAATAATAGGCCACATGCTTTGCTCCGCTAAAGGTCTAGTCGGCGACTATACCTTGGAGCAGTTTCACCCGTGGGAGGCTGATAGCTTTTTCAACTCCCGCCCGTACTCTTCTAGCCCTTTTCTGGTCTCAAAGTACCTATTGATCTTCTTTTTGCACTCAGCATGAAGTTTACGAGGATTGCTTGTTATCCAGCATCCTACACAGCCTGGATCTTTCCTTGCGGCGAGATGGTCTGCCAAAGGCTGCGGTAAATCAGTCTCGCCATCGAGACTAAACAGGTCTTCTTCAGCCTGTCCCAGTACCGACATCCTGCGGGCGCAGGCGTCCACCATCTCGGTGGTAGGATTGCCGCACATAATACAGGTATTCTGCTCAGCATCCTGCGAAGCGTTGAAGTACCTGATAATCTTGTCGTTGACGATTTTTGGGTTCATACCTTAACGCTTTTCGACAATCTCGTTCTTCTTTCCAATCTTGCCGGAAAACCAATGGTCCTCTGAAGATACGTGATTTGCCCGAACGTACTTGGCTACGCAGCGAGAGAACTCTGCATAATGGAAGTCTCCTGCTACACGAACAACGTAGCCCTCGCAGTCATCGCCATTTCTATTCGGCTTGTGGAGGTCCCGAATCACGCTCTCAATCCAGGGGCCTCTGTAGATGACGGGTACCGGGACAATACCCAACATATCGAAAAACTGAATCGTCTGGTCCCAGCTCAGGCAACGATTGTTCTCATCCCAGATGGCGATGCCATAGCAGTACGAGAGAAGGTTGCGATAGAGGATGGAATGCTCAGCGTACAGGTTCTCAACGATGATTCGCCATTCTGGCGGGATCTCGTGCGCAATCTTCGCATGGAAGTTCTTGATCCAGTCCTTCGACCAGTGCTTCTTGTCGGCGGTCGAACGGGCATGAATGTAGTCGTTGTACATGGAACAGTTATGCACAAGAACGCCATTAGCGAAGAAGTTCTCGTTACCTTCTACAGACAGGTCATATCTGTGGGAATCGTTGGCTACTTTTTGTATCCGTTTGATTTTCATTGACCTGCTCCAACCGATCCACTATCATCTTTTGCAACGCCTCTTCGCTCAGTTTCTTGATCTCAGACTCCCAGACATACACGATTGTATACCCGTATTTTTCTGCCAGTTTTCTCTTCGCTTCGTCTCTTGCCCAGATATCAGCAGCTTTGATTTTTCCGTCTGGATGACTTAGTAAATCTTCCGCCTTGTAGATGGTCGGATTGGCGTGCCAGAAGTCTCCATTGTACTCGATAATCAGATTTCTGTCAAAGCCATACATCCGAAAGTCGTAACTACGACGAGCGATCCAGAACCGATGCTTATACCCTAAACCGAGAGCCGTCAGTGACGACGCAATCCTTGCCTCCTGCTTGCTGCAAAAATTCGGAGCCAGCATCTTTCGACATCTGGTCTGAATGACCGCATCTTTTTCTTCCTCGCTGAGATTCTTCCAATACTCCCTATATCCATCATGCATGGACTGGGCTATTCGATTTCGAGTCGCATCATCAACTTCTTCCCACCACTTCGTCTTGTTACCAAAACGATTTGGCAGACTCGCCTTTCCGTACTTGACAACCATATGGTCGTGCAGCCAGTCGTAGTATGCTGGTAGTTTCCATATGTTGTCTACTCCATAGTTCTTGAAGAAAGTTACCTGCTTCTTGGCCTTGACATCTTCTACCTGAGACACGTTATCTTGGCCGTATCTCTCTTGACAGGTGTTCTTATGCTTTGCAGCTCTTTGCGGAGAAGCATTGGCTTCTTTGAGCGTTCTCTGTTTGATACCAAAGAAACGAATAAGAAACTGAGTCTCCGAATAAGCCAACCCAAAGCGCGCTTGAAAATCTGGTAGACTGCACCCATCTACAACGTACAGTTTTTCAAAATCCGCCTTAGTCCATTCCCTACCGCTCTCAAAACAGATCTGCTTGAACCGAATCTGTTCTTTCGATATCTCATCATTTCGGCAGCACCAGTAGATGTGCCTGCCATTTCTCTTGTCTATTTCCGACCCGCAGTTGAAGCATTTTCTCATGGTTGATTCTCCCAATGCAGAGATATTCAACCATCAAGATGGATACTCCTTCTATTTTTATGGTTTATTCCAACTCCAAGCCGCCAGCCGACTTCGAGTATTGCCCAACTTCCTTGTTTGTCCTTGAATCGAGAAGCCGCATAAAGAAGCTCTCGTCTTTGCCGTCCCAGTAGTAGGCGTAGACAACAGAGAGGTATTTCTCTTTGGTCTTGAAATCGAGGTCATAAAATCCCGGCTTGACGACAACTCGTGCCGCTCGCCCGTTGCTTCGGCTGTCTCCGAAAATGCCGCTTGCCGAAAGCGTCTGAATGAACTTCTCTCGCTCCGCTTGCTTCTCTTCCGACTTGTCGATTTGCGGAGCCGCCGTCTTCGGCGCGTCAACCTTGGGCAGTTCGGCTTGGGGTGCAGGAGCCGCCGTAGGCGTTGGGTTCTGTGCCACCGTCTCTGCCGCCCTCGACGCCCGAGCCTTCTCTCTCGCCTTACCCAAGGCGGAGACAAGTACACTGGTCCCTACGCAACCAAAAACGATTACCGCCGCAACAATGCCAAGAACAATCAGGATCTTTTTCATACCACATTCTTTCTATTTAGAATCTTCCATCCGCAGTTCTTCGCTGCCGTCAAGGTCTTTGACCATACGGTAGCAGTTCAGGTTCTCGCACCAGATTCTATGCTCGCCCGTCAATCGAATCGACTGTCCGTTTTCCAACTCGATCTCGTACCAGTCTCCACTAGGAGGAAGAATCCGTTTGGCTTCAACTCTCTTCCATTCCTGTTGACCAGTTTCGTGATTGAATGACAGCACCTCAAATACATCGTCTCTATGACAGAGTTCTTTGACAGAAACCGGGCCACTTCTGGTAGTTATGAGAATTTCGCCATCGAGACAGTTCTCGCCATCCATCTTGACGGTAACAACGACTTCTTGACCCGCGAAAACTTCGGGGGTTGTCAGTACGCGGTCATCCTTGCTCTTACCAGGCGACCACGGAAGATGCCAGGTCCTGGGGTACTTGACGTACTTGGTGAACTTGTTAAGGACGTTGCCCTGCTCCAGAATCCGCTGGACATTGACATCATCAAACAGCTCGCCGCGCATGCGTAGACCGTTGGCAAGGATCGGGTTGCCCCACTTGTCGTAGCGCTGGTCCTCGTAGAAAGCTGGCGGGAGAACCTTCTTGGACTCTGGAATCTTGGCAGCAGACCGAACATCCTCGACAGAAAGCGTCGTCATCTCGGCCTCAAGATGATGTTTGCCGCAAAGCGAGGCTCCATTGTTTAGGTAGTAACCCCCATCAGGGAACAGCTTGCGCTCCATGATGTGATGAGCGTCCTGCGCAGGTTCGCCGCAGATAACACACTTGTGGCCGTCTCGATCAAAGACGCCTTCTCGGAATGTATCTCGATCTAGCAGCGTTCCCATAAGTCTACTTCTTTTTCTTGGGCGAACCAATCTTGATAATGCCGTCTGGTGGGATTGGAGTATACCCCTCAGGTGTTGCGGCAGCAATCCATTTCTTTACCGACTTTTGCAGAGACCTGTCGATTAAACCTGCCGGAGCGCAACGCCAGAGCTGATGAATCAACCCCTGCGCAGCCTTTACAAGGTCGCAATCCCTGCAATCGTAGTTTTCCGGCAGGCTGCGAGAGTTCCAAGCCTTGACCGCCTCCTTGATAAGGTGGTCCTCCAAACAACCCCGACGACGGTCCCAGGTATCGGGTAGATTAACGGGTTTTGTCCGAGCGCCGCAGATTCCGCACTTCACATGATATGCGAAGGCGCTCTCCACGCCAGCCCTAGGGGACTTGTACCCGCAGAAAGGACATGGCAACAGGTTATCATGCCGTATCTCTTTTATGTACGGCTTACCGGGCTCGCTGTAGACGGTTATTCCAACAACCTGCATCTGTTACCCTTTGTAGAGGGGTTTCGGATATCCAACCGACACATGCTTAGACCAGAACGCTACGGACTCTATATACTTCTCTCGGTTCAGAGGGACCCCAGAACCTCCCTCGGAGGTTCCCAATGCATTGCGCATCATCGTGATGGGCGGGATGGGCGGTTCAACCATCTCCGAAAGACGCAAGATGTTGACGATCGCCGCATCTCCGTCAATAGAAGATCCCTCCTTCGCCATCTGCTCGGCATCGTACAGGACAACGCAAAGGTACTTGGCAAGAGGCAGCAGACTGCTGTAAGGAATGAAACGAACCAGGACGGGCAACTCGGTCTCCCGTCGAGCCTCATATCTGGTCTGCACGCTATTTAGTCGGAGCGGATCGAGTTCAACAATTCCGACTTGCGCATTCGTCCAGTTTTCGAAGAACCACAAAGAGCAGAATGGGGCATACCCGGGAAGAACTTTAACCGGATGCCGTTCATTAATCTGCTTCTCGAAATCCTGCGGAGAGCAGGGGATAGCCCGAGGATGCTCCGAGGCATCGAAGTGGGAAAGAGCAAATTCGGGCAACACAATTTTCATACTACCTCTTCTCTATCCGAGCCAGACGACACGGGAAGAACCAGAGATGCATTCGGGCGGCGACTTCCGCCATCCACTCGAACGGATAGGTTCCAATATCGTACTCGAAACCTTCCCAGAAGGTGCCGGGACCGCCAACCCGACCTATTGCCGCATAACTGCGCATGTGTGGTCTCACAAAGCCTTGTTGAGTTTGATTTTCGCCTTGCTCATTTGCATACCTCGGGCGTAGAGATACGGATTCCCTCGTACTCCGCATCCTGTCGCTCCATAAGACACTCATATGCAAGCCACCCATCCCTACTCTTGATCGCACGGGTAGCATTGTCCCAAAAGATCTTCTCGTTGGCGTAATACTCCATCTCTCGGCGATATGAAGCAAATTCATCCATCGCCGCTTGACGGATTTTTCCCTCCGGCAAGGCTTGCGACTGCTCAACCGTCAAGACTGGTTTCTTGGGAGCTTCTGGCTCAAGGTAGTAGTCGCCAGTCTCCATTCGCTCGGTCAGAATACACAGGCAGAAAGCAATGAAAGCAGCCTCGCTTGTAGCAATAGCCTCCTGATTGCCATGCTTGCCTTCCAAGATAATCAGCAGCATCTTGCCTTGTGACAGCCAAGAACGAATCTCCCGAGGGGTCGGAGTGTCAGACCAGAATCTCATTGAGAGATCTCCATCCTAGCCTGCTCGTGCCGCTTCTTCAGCCACAGGTTAAAGCCTTCGTTCCAGTCAGGAGTCAGAGGCTCGCCCTCCGGGACCAGCTCGGCGATGCTGTACGTCCAAACCGTGCCCACATGCGGCTCTTCGCTGATGTACTCATAGCCCTCGGTCTTCTGCTTACCGATGTAGGGACCATGCTTGTGCCAGCGCATGCCGTTGTCCTCCTTCAGATGCTCCCGGAAAAGGACAACAAATCTCTTCGACGACTTCTGCAACTTCTCGCCGTAGACATCCAGGAAGTTCTGAACGTCATCGCAGATGCCGTACTCAATAACGACATCGCCCTCTTCGGTAAAGAGCTCGGAAAGATCGGGTTGAGCCCAAAGAGGCGGGACAGTCCTGCCCTCCTGCGGGCGCTTCCTTCCGCCTCCGCAGGTCCGACCTCCGCATCCGTGGTAGTAGCAGCCAGGATAACCGGGTATGGCTTCCGGCAAGAACATTTTCAGCGACTCTTCGTATTCCGCCTCGGTAGGGATAGGCTCAAGTCGAGCCTGGTCGCCGTCTCGCTTCTTGGCACTCTCGTTCAACTCTCGCATCCCATCGCAAAACTGCTGGTGGGTAGCCAGGTGCGTTCTGTCAACTTGGAATACCTGTTCAACGAGCATGTTACCACTTTCCGTCAATGACGCCCCGGTCGATGCTGATGATTCCCCAAACATGGGCGATCATCCCATCAAAAAGCTCAGACCTGAACTCTTTAAGGTCGTTGGCGTGCTGCGCCAGATGTTGTTCCTGAATTTCTTCGGCAATGACGCCGCTCGCTTCATGAGTAGACCAGCAGCATCCGGCACCGTGCTTCTTGATGGCCTTCTGCAACCGTTTGCGGAACTCCGCAACAGCTTTGTCAACGTCGGCTTCGGAGAAGGGAATGCGGGCGGGCTTGGATTTTGGCAGCTTAACCATACGTCCTCCAACTATACACCCGATATGGTTCACCCGCATCAGTGGAGGTTAGTACGGCATGGGTTAGGTCCGAGCCGCGGTCGCCTTAATGAATCGCCCTCGACCGGCGATCAATTCGTCCAGGTCTTCGACAGTTGCCCATCCTGAGTCGTAAATCTGCTGCTCCATCGGATTGAGCCAGAATATGACGGGATGCTTTGTGTTTTCATCCCCTCTTGCTCTTCTGGGACTAAGAGCAAAATAGCGAATACCAGCTGTCTTCAGACGGTCAGCAATACCGGTCTTTTCGGCGTCCATCTTTACCTGGTACTTCTCCCGCTGAGTCTCGGCCATTATCTTCGCCCCGTCTTCAGGAATCCGGCTGGCGATAACCAGCTGAAGACCAGGATTCTCGAAGACCGGCAGTGTTGCGCCGCCCAGGAAGATGCACAGGTCCTTTTGCAGCATGGCATCATAGACAGCCTTGAGGTGCCCGACAAACTCTGCGCCCTTGACATGAACACCAAAGCTATCCTCGGCCCAAGCGCCAGATATCTGATTCACTGGCGGAGTGAACTTCTTCTTCGACCTCTTGGCGTCCATCTCTTCCCACAGGTACGAAGGAAGTGATAGTTCCTGACCATAGTACCGGTCCTTGTTGAGAGATTCGACGCTCAGCGGAGGGGCGTCCTTCTGTCGCCAAAGTAACCCATCGCTGCAGATAAGGAACGCCTCATTCCCATCATCCTGCCAGCACAGAATGTTGGTTGGGACCTCAGTGACTGTCAGTCGTTTGGGGCCAAAGACGCCATCCATATCAGACTGCTCGGTCGTAGGCAGCCCAAAGGACCTGGCAATCTTCTTGATGCCCCACTCGTGTTCAGCGCAAAAATCTGCGCCGAGATTCACTCCAACAAGAACGCCTTCGTGTTCCAGAAAACGTGGTTTTTGTCCTCGTCGCATGATTCTCAGCTCATCAAAATAGGCAACTGCGGAAGCGGGTTTGGAAACTCTTCGTCCAGGTCCGACTTCTCGATAGTCGGTTTGAGACGAGTTTTCATCTTAACAATCTCCTCTTCCACCTGCTGCTGCCCATCCGTCGAGTCGAGCCAGTCTCGCAGCTTCGATCGACGCTGCATGAAATCCGACCACTCGACTTTGGCCACTGGGTCGATGCCCTGAGAATCATACCAGCGAGTAATAGCCATCCGCTTGGCCATGCGATTCGCTCGCTCTTCGAGAGACGGAACTGCTTGCAGAATCTTCTCAGACATACCAAACTCGATGCCGCGAATCTCAGGACATTCGATGCTCATTCCGGCTTCGGCTGGCGTCATTTTCCATCCGCCGAACGCTTCGCCCCATTCGTCTCTACGGGCGTCCCACTCCTCATCCGTCAGCTCATCCGGACGGTCTGTGTTGTCCCAGTAGGAATAATCCACAACCCCTTCCATTCCCTGAAAAATGACCGCCGCAGATTCGCGCTGAGAATAGAGCAACGCCAGTATATGGTCCTTGCGGGGGATAAGAATCAGATTGCAGGAGAAATCCCATATCCCGTCGCGCCGCATGGACTCGGCAGCTCGCTTTGTTTGAGACATGAACAGACTGACTATTGCCAAGATCAAGCTGCGACCCTCGATCTTCTCGTCTCTGGACTCAAACTCGTAGTTGTACTTGTAGCCCAAAGTTTTCAGGTCGCATACTTCGGTAGCGATTTCCGCTTGAAGAATGCAGACTTCCTTCTGGAACTGGTCGCAAATGCGCTTCTTGAAGTCCTGTCCGAACGCGTAGAGTTCGTCCAAAGTCATCCGAGGCAGCTTGTACCCGTTGTATATCTTCGTGCTCATACTTCGCCTGCTTCCACTTCTCCCGAGGGGGTTATCAACGCAACAGCATCGTTGTTGTCGCGAGACGCAGCATCGAATGCCTCTCTCGCTCGTTCTGGTTTATCGTCCCACATCTTGTACCAACGCTTATCGCCCTTTCGAACAGCGACCTTCCATTGTCGATTCCAATAGGCTCGATACGACTCTCTCGCCTGAGCCGCGGAAGAAAAACCGCAGATATTGGGCGACCCGATACTGTCTGTCTCATACACAAACATCGACCCGTCATTCGTGAGGCATCCGCCCAACGAATCCTGGACGAACCAGAAAAATCCCTTGCGGAAAAGACAGAACCCCTCGATCGAGTTGATTTGTATTTTGTTGCTCTCTTGAAGAATGCTCAGTAGACCATTGATGGCCTCAACGTCCTCGGGCGACAGGCTCAACCACGGACGGTCTATATCCGCCGGACTCCAAATCTTCAAAAGAAGAGGGTCCAACTTGGCAGGTTTAACATCATCAACTTTCGCAGGAACTCGTTCGTTCCAATCGTCAAAAAAGTACCGCTTTCTAGTGCGGCGTTTTGTAGACGTATGCCCGCGAGTCGATGGGGATGAAGCTCTTGTGCCCGACTTTTTCGATCGCATCGAAGATCCTCTCAGCGCTTGAGCCCAAGTCCAATGGAGACAGATTCGCCAGCCAGAACAACTGACTGATGCTGAGAGCGATTTTTGCCGGAGTCTTGCGCTCGCCAAAGAGGCTCAACACCAAAGCAGAATCGGGTTTTGACAACTTAAGGCTGACCATCTTTTCGCCTGGCTGTATGGCGGGAGGCGGTCTGCGATTGTATTGCCTGGTTTTCATACCCCAGGCGTCATACTCTTCCAATGACGCGTCTCGGGAGTAGAAGAGGTAGGGATTAACGGCCTCGAAAGACCATCGGGTTGGGTCTAAAATACCGCCATCCTTCAAATCAATCCAACCATGATGGACAGCCGGACTACCAGACCTTGATTCCCAATAGCCATCGGGGTTGATTTCGCCAAGGTAGAGCCCATACACAGGGCTCCCCTGGACGAGTTTGTGCTTGAGTATCAGGCAGGCGACTCCGTAGCAGTTACCCTCCCAGTCTTTGGCGGGTATGCCTATCGCCTTTTCGACCTGCGAGATGGACAGCGTGGGATATCTCATGACGCGGCGGGAGGACGAGGATGCGGCGAGTCCTTCAAATCAGCGCTCTCCGCAAACTCGATGAGCGGGCAAGCGCCCTTCTTGAAGGCAACAATCATCTTCCAGACAAAGCCAATAGGCCCAAGCTGGTAGGTCAACTGCCCCTGCTTGTAGACAGGCTTCGCATAGAGGTTGCGACAGAACATGCCGAAAGCGATGATGGCGGCAAAGATTCCGATGCCGACCCACTTCGGGACGAAGATGATAACCGTTCCGATAATCTGCAGGTATTCCCAAATGGAATCCAATACCTTCTCGAACTTCTCAGCTCGCTCCCGGCTCCGCTTGGATCGAGCGTAGTTCTCTTCGTCCCGCTTCTGAAGATACTCTTCAGAATGCTCCAACCTAATGCGAGCGGTCTCTCGTTCGTCTCGGGCAGCGGCATACCCGTTGGCCTTCAGCTCAATGAAAGCCCAGAATCGTTCATTGAAGAAGATGTAGCAGAGAGCAAGCAGGAAGAGAACCATCAGGACCGTCGTGCCGACAACCGTACAGACAATGGCAACAATCCACTTCCCGGCATTAATCCAGGTTTGAGCAGAGAAGATCCAATCGAACGCCGAGACACCAGCGCTGCTCAGCTTCCCCCAGAGCCAAGACAGTCCTTCGGGAACGGCTTGCCATACCCAGACGCCAGCCGCGCTAATGCCGAACCATGCCCAAGAAAGGCAGCAACCGATGACGCTAACAACCAAGAACAGCGCCCACCCGACATGAAGAGCGGCAACCCAAAGATAATGAGGGATGTTCAGAATGCCGCCCCACAATCCGCTCCAACTAAAGTGCATCAAACCGTAGACGAGCATCCCGAGAGCCCCAACCATGGCTCCGATAAAGACGATACACATCAGCAATGCAATCAGGTGAAACAAACCTGAAAGAATGAATGCCTCGCTGAACATCTGCGCAGATTTGTCAAAGACCGTCGAGAGCGGGGTGCCATCAACAAACCTAGTCTAAGCAGAGAAGAACCCGCCAGATTTGCCAGCCTTGTATGCCTTGCGCCCATACTTGGCAAACAACCAGCCAATGAACGCCGGAATGAAGGCGATCAGGCTAAGAAGCGAGCCCCAGAGAACGGTATGGAAGTAGGGACACAGGCTCCATCGCTCATTAGGAGCGGCCTTCCAACCCCACAGGCGGCGAACGAAGACATTGAGACGATAGTGCCAACTCTGGCGACTGATAACGAGCGACATGGCGGAGATCCTCCTCGGAGTCTAGATTTGCTGGTTTACTTGCTGGGAGCGGCCTCGGTCGTGGCCTTGTCTGCGGTCTTCTCCGCTGCCTTGTCGGTAGCTTTGGTATCCGCAGTTGCAGCCGGAGAGAAGAGAGCGTTGATGCGTTCGGCATCGTTCGGGAAGAGCGCCAAGAGCGTTTCCTTCTTCTTCGCCAGGTCGGCGGAGCGAGAAGTAGCGATCTGCTGGATTTCCTTGCTCTTCGTCTCCAGCTGCGCCTTCAGGTCCTTGTTCTCGCGCCGAAGGGACTCGCCCTGCGACTTATCGACCTCATGAAACGCGTAGTTGCTGAACCAGAACAGACCGGCGAGAGCGAGAATGACAAGAATGAACTTGAGCGGACTGGGCATGACGGACTCCTTAGAGTGATTTTGGGGCGTTCTTTGAGAATGACGAATACGACGAGCCATCGGTCTCCCTATCTCTTGGTGCCTGCTGTACCGGCGAGCAGCTGACTCACCGACTCATTGTTATGGATTCGAAGGATGGCATCACCCAAGAGTTCAGCAACCGACAACTCGACGTACTTGTCCCCGAGTACAGTACGGACATCTCCCGTCAGTGAGCATCCCTCATCGGGATTGCAACGGTCGATGGAGTTGGTGCAGATAATCTGGTCAATGCAGCTGTTCGCCAGCTTCTCGGGGGCCGCTCCGCACAGGACGCCATGGGTTGCAGCGGCAATGACGCTCTCCGCGCCCATTCGCTTGCAGAACTCCGCAGCCTTGGCCATGGTCGAACCCGTGGTAATCATGTCATCCAACAACAGCGCGCTGCGCCCCTCAACAGAACCAATCAGGTTCGGCATGGCAACTTCGGTTTCGGATTTGCGCTGCTTCTGGATGATGGCGATATCGGTGCCCAGCAGATTGGCCATCTTCTCGACAAACTTGGCATTACCCGCATCAGGACTGACGATGCAGAGATTCTTGGTGAGAGTTGGGCGGGCTCGGAAGTAGTCAAGGAAAATCTTGCTTGCGGACAGATGGTCAACAGGGATATCGAAGAACCCTTGAATCTGAGCAGCATGCAGGTCCAACGCCAAAACACGATCCAAACCAGCGGCTGTGAGGAGATTAGCAACCAACTTCGCCGAGATAGGCACTCGGCCCTCGTTCTTCCGGTCCTGTCTTGCGTAGCCGAAGTACGGTATAACGGCAATGACCTGACCGGCGCTGGCTCGCTTCAAGCAGTCGATGAAGAGCAAGAGCTCCATCAAGTTTTCGTTGACCGGAGAACTGGTCGAGACGACGACAAAACAATCTCGTCCACGAACATCCTCATTGACCTTTACCAGCACTTCGCTATCGGGAAAGAACTTGGTTTCCGATTCGGCAACGGGGATACCAAGATGTTCGCAAATCCCCTTGGTCAGGCAGCGATTGCGACTTCCGGCGAAGACGAGAAGTTCTGGCTTACTCACTTGCGGGGCTCCTAGAGGCGGAGATTCTACTCCGACTGCCTTTCACCCGCTAGAGCCCATCCTATCAGTGGGAGGCTTGCGCCAGCGGTGCCTGTTGTCATCAACCCAAATGGCAATCAGGAGATAGACAACCCAGAACAGCGCAACGAAGAGGAGTATCTTCGCCCAAAGGTGCCCGCCGAACCAAGCCGGTACAGTAAAGAGGCCGAGAAATGTGATCTGCTTTGTGCCAACTGCCATCGAGAAGTAGAAGATGACCAGCACAAGAGCAAGTACGCTGAGTAATGGGTTGGGTGGGATTCGAACCCACGATAGTTCGATTATGAGTCGAAAACTTTAGGCCGCTAAGTTACCAACCCGTTTTGTCGCTCTGACCGCTAATCTATGATCCCTTGTTAAGAGTCGAGATATCTGGCTGCTCAGGTAAGCTCTTGAGTATCCATCTCGCAAGAAGCCAGTCGAATGCTGTAATGCCGCCTCTGATAATCAGGTAGATTGAGACTGGCACATAGATGCAGAGATAGCAGACTCCAACAGATGTGCCCAGATGGAACGCCACGATTGCGCCAGCGGCGAAGTAGAGCAGAGAGTAATGATAGCAGCAAGAACGAAAAGCATTGTCGATCTACGCTCTCTTTTTCTTCGCAAAAATCGAGTACGCAGCAAACAACAAACCTACCATCAACAAAAATCCTACCCCAGCCTCTATGCTTGTTCGAAAAGCGGCTATTGTCACTGCGATGATTATCGTAAAAGACAGAAGAGAGGCTACGCAACCCGATGATAGAGGATTCATGAAGTGCATAGTTGAGCGTTACTTCTTCTTTCCAGAGTCGGGTCCATCGATCTGCTTGCCGCAGACGGTGCAGGCTGCCTTCTTGCCATTCGTGTATACCCGCATGTTCTTGCCGTACTGGCGGTCCTGGAAGTCATGGGTCTTGCAGGGGTCGCACTTCTTGATAGCCATAAAACTTCTCCTGGTATCGAAAACTGACTGTCGATCGATTATCGGCGATATCCATCCTAGAGAAAGAGCACGCCACCTGTTAGCGAGAAACATGAGCAACAATGACGCAGATGATGGCAACAAAAATCCCCACCAAAGCAAGCACCACCAGCATCCCACCCCACCAGGTGGTGCCAGATGGATCTTCAATCTCGTCATCAACCTGATAGCCTTCAACGAAAACGGAGGGGACAGAATAGATATCCTCCAACAGGTCTGCCCCAAGAGACATATCATCGCTCTCTCTTGTTAGGTCCAACAACCCGGAACCTGGAGATAGGTCGGTGTCGTCTGGATCCAGAAACGAACAGTCATCGCCCTCATCGAGCATTGGCTATTTCCTCCGCGAAAAAAAATCGTCCGCATACTGGTACTTAAAACCGCACCGCTTGGCGAATGTCTTGTCGGTCGTCAGGTCCCCGACCATGGTGCAGAACATCGGATTCAGATGATGTTTCTCGATGGCAAGGATGCCCAAGCCGACGCCAGGCTTACGGCAGTAGCAGGAGATGGGCGGAACCTTGTGCGGACAGAAGAACACATCAATGTCCAGCCCAAGAAGCTCGTTGGTCTTCGCAAAGCAGTCCTTGGCGTCCTGCTCGGTCAGGTCGCCCTTGGCGATACCGCTTTGGTTGCTGATGCCAATCAGCCTGTATCCCTGAGACTTGTAGTGCTTCAGGATCTCGACTCGACCAGGAAGCACTCGAACATCGGAAGGTTTGCGGGGGAACTTCTCGCCGCTCTTGGTCTCCCGCAAGGTGCCGTCGTAGTCGAGCAGAATGGCCTTGTTCATATACGCTGCGTCGTACCAGCGATTGAAGTCATGGAAGGCGAGATGCTTGAATCCCTCGTCGATGGTCGGCTCCTCGTACCGCTTGCGATACGAGAATAGAACAGAGACGGGGAACATGTTCGGGTTATTGATCTTCTTCATCTCTTCGTCGGTCAAGATACGACCATACTTCTTGACCATGCGAGAGCAGGCGTTGTACTGCGCATCTTCGATGCTGGTCCGCATGACATGGCAGCGAACCTCGACGCCGAAACGTTTTCCCATCTCGATGAAGGGCTTGCGGACTTCGGCGGTCGGGAACGTGTTGTCGAGAACAACGCTCTTGCCTTCGCTCAACAGCTTTTCCAGTTTTGGCAACAGGTCAGGAATAGAGCCGCCCTCGACATCTCGGCTCAGTTTTACGCATCCTTTTTGCAGGTAACGTTCAACTTCGGTGGACTTACCAGAAGCTGGAGAGCCTACAAAGAGAACCAACATCTGAGTCATTGGCATCCTTTACCGATATCAGTCAACGCCACGAACGCTTGCCGAGCGAAGAGCTGTATTTCGCTCAAAAGTGTACCACTGGTCCTTCAGCCCGCGCAAATCACCGTGCTCGCCTCGGCTATGCTTGAGGACCGGTGCCATAGCGTAAATCTTGCCATCCTTGCCGAACCGCAATTCTTCGCGCCTGGTCTCGATGACATGACGGGCGCTGTCGGCATGCTCCACAGGCAGCGCCACGCCCTGGTAGTCGAGAGGCTCTGCGGAATCGACTTCGGTATCCCCCCTGAACATTGCCAAGCAGCTGTGGATGGTGGGGACCTGCTTGTCGGGAACAGGAACCATAAACCATTCGCCTTGGCGCATACAGCCCTTGACATTCCGAATGCTCTTGGGAATAAGCGACTTAAAAGCAGCATCGAGAGACTTATAGGAACCAGCGATTTCGATTCCGAAGTATGCGCCCTCATCCATCCCCATGATGCCCGTCTTGTTCTTGCCAATCGAGAAGACGACCGTTGCGGGTCGGTGCCAGATGCATGGCTCTCCATCAATCAGCATAAAGCCCGGCTCGGGAGCCTTGTGCTTCGCCATGGTCAATCGCAGAGCGTCGAACGTCGAACTCGACCTGCTGTAGTCCTGGAATGTCTTCCGGACCGCATAAGTCGCCGCTTTCTTTTGATCGGGTACGAAATCTACGATCCGACAGTTGTGCAGGAAAGCTTCCAGCCCAGCCTCCACCGAATCCTTCTGCATGAGTTTGGCGAGACAGAAGAAACTCATGGAGGCGGCATTGAGGTCTTTCGCCAGGTCGGTGATGGACTTCGTATAGTCGATGCTTTCTTCGAACTCTTCTGCCCGGTCGGTGTCGGCATTGACCAGCAGAGTGAATCCAGGTCCCTTATCCTTCTTGATGATCAGTCCTTCTTGGGCTCGGTCGGCATTCATGATTGTGGCGACATCCAACTCGCTCGCCAGTTCTTCGGAGAGAATGTTGACATCGCCCTCAACCCAGACCGATCCTCCCCTCTCGCCGCGATATCGCTCGATAAGAGCAATGCGGGGCCGCCGGTTGACTACCAGATTCAGGTTGGTCTCAGCAAGAACAACCGCATGGCCTTCGTGGGTGAAACGACTCTTGCCTGTTCTCAGAAACTCAGCCATGGTCGTGATGAGACCAGCAAACTTCTTGCGGTCATCCTCTCTCGCACCATCCACGCCCTCTTCGCCGTTCTCGGTATCCTCATAGTCGTAGAAAGTGAACTCCGAGAGTTCTCCCTTGATACGATCCCAGTCAATTTCGGGCTTGCGCTTGGATGCAACGGCGGTCATCGAATACCCTTTCGTCTTGGAGACTACAAGCCTACTCAGCTGTTCATTCACCAGCAAACAGCCTATAGAAGATGAACATCATGGGTAATCAGTGGCCTTGGCCTAAATGACCGGGGAGGGAATCGAACCCTCGACACGCGGATTAAAAAGCCGCTGTTCTGCCGCTGAACTACCCAGTCTGCGATTTTTATATCTTCTTGTTTCCTTGGTTTCGAACACTCAAGGTTCGCCATAAAGCAATACCCAAAATGCCAAGAGCCACAAGAAAAGATACTATGCTACCAGTTTCTTCTTTCGGAACGGCGGAAAGAATCAGCAGCACTACAAGGATGTAGATTGGTATGCCTATTAAAGCAGGTATTTTCATAGTTGCTCTACCAGCTGAGCTACGGGATCTTATCTAGTTGACCTGAAAATGCCCGGGAAGGGATTCGAACCCCTGATGGAGATGTTATCTCATCCGATTAAAAGTCGGAGCCAATCGACCGTGCTATGGTGACCCAGGCTGGACAGCCGGGGCCATAGCCTCCGGCGTCAGTTCAAAAGAACCTGCGTCTGTTTGAGTTTCAATCGGATTTCAGATACGGTACTCATTGTCTTACCTTGTGCCTTGCATCTGCTTCGAGGATACGAGCCTCTGTGCAGATTACTGCCATCTGCTGAATCAGTTGTACGACCTCATCGCTATTGTCCGACAGGTCGTCATCCCTTCCCTCCGGCTCCAAGTCTTCCATCCTTGCGCCCAGTTGCCTCGCCTGGGCGAATAGACGCCTTGCCAACTCATCCCGAGTTGGGCGATGGTTCAGGTCTATCTTCTCCTTCCAACGCATCTGGCCATCTCTCCCGTCGAACCAAGCATTCCTCAATCGGCTTCATGACTTGACAGGGCACAGACTGGACCCGCTCATCGCTTTCGCTAAGGGCATCCTTAAGTCTGTGCAGGTCCATCATGGCGCAAACCAATTCCACATCTACCAGATTTGGCGGAAGCTTCTCGATAAGCTTCACAATGACACTAAGCGACAGATAGTGCCCAAAGGCATCATCTCCACGGATAAAAATACCACGCCAGTCATCGCCGAACTTCATTGCTGAGGTTTCTGCTCGCATACGCAAACAGAATACCGCAGGTCGCTGTACACCTGCTCGTTTTAGCTATTCTGGTTTAGAAGTGCGGTAAAACCGTACAGCCGCGCTTAGGCGCGTTTCTGTTTGACCGATTTGTACATGCAATAATTGATCATGGTCTTCTGCCTCAAAACACTATTCTCGACCCAATGGCCGCTTCCCTTCAGGATTCCACGGATTTTTCACAACTCGGCCATTTGGGCCTTGCGATAATCCGCGACAACCTGAGCGAACGAGGCAACTATATCCATCCCGTTCTCTGCGGTCAAGTCTATGGCTTTTTCGAGCAAGGCTCGATACGCATCCGCCTGGGCAAGTTGCTTGGTGGTGTCGGGAGCAGTGATGTCCTTGCTCTTGAGCATCGCAATAATCTCGGCCTTCACAACGTCATACTTAAGTTCCAAAGCCTGAAAAACCTGGTGAGCGATCCCCTCTTCGATTGCTATTAGACCAAGTAGCAGATGCTCAGTGCCGACGTAGTTGTGATTCAGGTCTCTTGACTCGTCTATGGCCTTCTGTATGACTTTCTTGGCGATCGCCGTCTGGGGCAGCTTGCCCATTGTTATCATGTCTGTGCCGCTCTTGATGATCTTTTCAACTTCGAGACGAACCTTTCTAAGGTCAACCCCTAGGTTCTTGAGCGAGTTTGCAGCAACGCCGCCGCCTTCTTTGACGAGGCCCAAGAGAAGATGTTCGGTCCCGATGTATTCGTGGTTGAAGCGCTGGGCCTCCTGGTTGGCCAGGGCCATCATCTTGCGGGCACGGTCTGTGAATCGCTCAAACATTCCTCCTCCTCTTCGCAACAATGACGGTTTTCGTAGTCGTTCGAACCAGCCCGCTGTCTCTTTCAGATGAGGTATCCCCGTAGATGGCAAGAACCTCGTAATCGAGGTCGAGGTTCATTAGAGCCTCTTCTATCTCCAGGGGCTCGCAACTATCCAATTTCAAGACCAGATACTTATTGAGCGGAGACTTGGCCACCCGACCTCCTCTTACGAATCTCGGCGCAGATTCGACGAACCTCAAGCCCCATGTCTTCGACAGTGTAAACAATGGGAACATCCGCCCGATACAAACCCACCTGGGTCTCGACATCCAGCTTCCTCTTGTAGTCCGGATGTATACCAACAACGATGGGGCGACTATCCCTCATGAAGGTGCCCAGTTCGAAAAGCGTGATAGGGCAGAGCGTCTCTGGAGAGAACCAGAAAACGACGATAGTTGCGATGCACAGATGGTCCGCCTCCCATTCGATCTGCTTCTTGGAAGCATCGGGATCGTCCATTGAAAAGTTCTTCCGACGAGGATTCAGGAAAATGATGTCCTCATCTTCAAGACATAGACGAAAGTCTTGCTGCCAGTCTCGACAGTTTGAGATTCCTCCGCCCGCGAAAACCGAAATGTCTCCCTCTTCTGGAAAGTAGGGGTGTATAGCTTCGATGTATTGCATACCGCTATCCTATTCAGCCTTCTGTTCACCCGCCGCCTTGAGGGCGGCTCTCGCCTGCATCCAGAGATTACCTAAGAGGTTCTTGCCCGAACCATCAGCGCCGCATCCCCAGATGTAATCAAATGGGCTATCCTCGATGATTTGCTCATCGCCGGTCGCCAGCAGCTTAGCCTTGATTTCCGGATACTGCTCCACCTTCATAGTAATCGCGTCAAGCATAACCTGGCACTTGACTTCTTCCCAATCAGGTCGAATTGGAATATTGTGGGCTATCTGCTTGGCAAACTTCGGAGTGGACGCCATGCGGACTTTCTCGGCATCCTCGGGATTGATAGCCTTCTTTGCTTGGTAGTAATGCTCAGCAGTTGGCCACCACTTGCCTTCGGCGTCGATGGGGTGCCTGGAGAAATTGCTAAAGCAACCGTATTCGTCTGTTGTTCGCCAAAACTTGACCATCCCCCTCTATCGGAGAACCAAGAGAAAACGATCGCAGCGGTCCACCTATTTATCATCATTCTTCGGATAGGGCTTTCCGCCTGGCTGTGGGTCAGAATCATCCAGCCGATGACGCAAACTGCGATGAAAATCGAGCAGCACAACCCAAAGTGACTATAAATCCAATCCATGCGAGTCTCCTATTTTGCGCGAGAAAACCATGCCTTCTGAACGCAAAACTCAGGCCCGTCCATCATCTCGGTCTCGGTGAAACGACTCTTGAGTATCTGACCCGATTCTGTGATAACAAGCTCTGCTCTAGATATTTCTTGGGTAGAACCAACTACCCAACTGAGCGAGGGAAAAGCCTTTGGACCGCTCGGCTTGGTTGCATGATTCGGGACAATCAAAACTCGACATACCCGAGTTTCGTAGCCTCGGCTGTTCCGCCTGCTGTAGCCTACGACATCTTCATCGCTGACTTGATGCTTTCGCCCGTCCCGGAGCGTGATGACATTTCGTTCCAGATAGCCAAGTCCAGATCCGCTGGAGTCTTGCCCAAGGATTTCGCGTATGTCAGGAATATCTTTTCGATCTCCAGGTATCTCTTGCCCGTAGGGGCTCCTTTTGGAATGCTGTGACCAAGGCCCCGGAGGTAGTTTAGAACGTGGGTGTCGAGGCATGCGATTTCCTGTTTTGGTCTGGTATGAAGCACGAAGAAGCGAGAAGTCTTGGGACCGATGCCACGGTACTTCTCCAAATCCTCCAGCGAACAAGTCCGCAGATCAATGCCGCTTGTCGCCAACCCCAGGTATGTCTCATACAGTATGCCATACTTGCCAAGCTTAGCCTGTTGCAGCCTGAGCATAAGACTGTGAGTCCTCGCCATTGAGCGTATTTTGGCGAACGGAGAAACATCCGCTCTCTCTGTTGCTAGGAACTGGTCAACCTTCTTAGAGATGACGCTGGCCGTCTTCCCGGCCACGGCGACACAAAAGAGAATTAACTCTTCCAGCTCCTCAGTCGTCCGGTCAAACTTCGTAATCGCTGTGGCATCAACCATGCGGCTATTCTAGAGACAAATCGCTTCACAAAACGACGACAGCCCTTTCGGGCAGCCGTCTCTGGGCTTACTCTCCGCATTCTCGGAGCATCGCATCAATCTTCTCGATGGTGATACTCAGAGGACGAATCTTGTCCGGCGTCGTCGCAGGATAACGAGCCTTGCGGTACTCCTGCGTGATATCAACGCACTTCATGGCGAGGAACTTCCAGCCAGGACGAACAACGACTTCCGTCATAGCCTCCACAAGTCGAGGCTCCGGAGCAGGTCCAATCACCTCAAACCCATTCTTGCG
>FRDC01000121.1_pt1 | contig 32740 bp, 35 predicted proteins | sample 1106171 | NCBI WGS metagenome assembly FRDC01 (sample SAMEA3930566, study PRJEB13176) | freshwater metagenome | biome: Drinking water system; feature: drinking water; material: water | place: Singapore | collected 2014-12-20 | reverse complement strand
CGGCTATGACCCGCGCCGCCGGTGTCTCTCGCTCAATAAGCGCACGCCTCGCTGACCGTCTACGAGCTGCGGCGTTACCCGGAAGTATCGCAACAGGCTTCCGCCCGAAAAATTCTGTATAAAGTGCTTGCAAAGCCTCACACAAAACATCATCAATCTTTCCGGATTTTTTCCATTGCGCCGCCGTTTCTATCAATTGTCTCACTAACTGATGCGGTTTTTGCCACGGCCTATTGATCGCATTTTGATCGATTAATTGGCGCAATAGCGCTGTTGGGTGATCGGGCAGCTGATTGGTTGACAGTAAAAATTCGAACAAATGAGTCCATGCAGCGATCGATTTTTCAGCGTGCGAGGTTTGTAGATCAGCGTGTTCAATCAGCGCTTGCCGGTAAACCCTCATAAAATCTGCGAGCATGGCAGCATGCGCCGGGGTCATGTGGAAAAGCAAATTTTCCAAATGCTGCTGGGGAAATTGCGAGATCAAACGTCTCACCGAGATCGCCCGTTCGTCTGCCGGCAAACGTCTCAACAGAGTAATCAATAGCTCCCCGGCATTTTCAGACTGCAACACGCGTTGAAGCATGGCTTCATGGGCTTGCTGATTCTTAGCATCGATATGCCAGGGCAAAGTCCCGGTTAACAAAAAATCCCGCAATTGCTCCAGATCCGACTGCAACTGAGTGATACGCCGTGCTGACGGCAAGACTGCAGTTTTCAGTCCGGTACCGGGTGTTTTATTTTGTTGTGCGTGTAAACGCTCGCTCAGCTTCTCACGTAGCCGCTGCACCAGTACATCGTAAAAATTGTCTTCGGGAATATCGCCCAGATCGAGCTCCAGCTGATCCATACGCCATACCACGCCGGTTTCGTCAAATTCGCGAAAAACACTATCGATGACTGGCAATAATTGGGTTGTTAACCAGCCATTCATATCCGTTTCGAACGTCTGCGCGATGGCCATGGAATCGAAAGAACAATCAAAAATCAGCTCTTCAATGCAATGTGCCGCTGATTCTTCACTAAATCCAGCACGCATGGCTATTTTCCTTTCTATTTTTCATAAGGAAAGTAATGAGTCTTTTAGATGCATTGTTGAGCTGCTCGAGGCTCGGCTGATCCGGATCGGCTTGTCGCATGCAATCCAGCCATATCCGGTAACGCTGCTCGAAATCTCGCATATAAACAAAATCCAGCCAGTAAAACTCCGGAAATACATGCGCCGGAAGATTGTAACGCACGGTTTCTTCTGCAAACTTCCTGAACGCCGGATTTGAGAAACGCGCTGTCCACGAGGGAAAAATCACACTGACCCGGAAATCAAAAAAAGAACCGGAATCGAGGATAACGCCGGATTGTTCTGCGCCTCGGGGCCGGAGTAATACATGCTCTATCAAATGAAAGCCTTCGCAAGCGATATTGAGTTGTGTAAGCGCATGACACAGCTCATAAGCATAGCGGATCGCCTCATCCCGGCTGGCTTTTGTCTCCAAAGGCCAAAGTCGCGCAGATTGCCCGGTTTTTAGGCATACCACGGTTTGAGCGCTCGAATTGACCAACCGATAATTACGTAACTCGGTTCCGGCTTTAAAAATGCTGTAGCCCAGCGGCGGCAACACTGCAGGAGTCGAGAGTCCGGCGAATTTTTCTGCCTCGAAGAAGATTGATTCCGCTGATAGTTCCATCTCTTCGGAGAGAAAATTGACCGATTGCGCCAGCATCCGATCAGGAATCAGACGGCAGTTTCTCGCCAGTAAAACTTCTGTAATTGAGGGCATGCTGCGATATTGCGTCAACCCCAAGAGCACATTGATGCGCAGATGAACCCCCGCGATATTTTCAGTAACCGCCTGCCCGGCGGTCCGTATCGCCGGTTTTAAATAATTGTAACCAAGCGCGCGGTCGCGTGTAATTTCCCGGACACATCTCAAGAAATTGATTTTATTATTAATAATCCAGTTTTCCGGATTCTCCCGCCAATAACAGTCGAATTGCAGCAATAGCTTTTGCGGATATTCTTCGCCATGCATTGCCAGTAATGTATCCAGCAGCCGGTTTCTCCGTTCGGCATAAGCATCGTAGTGCCGCAAAATGCCGGATAATAAAGTCCGGCTGCTCGTTTGGCCGCCCGCATAGAGCTGCTCGATACCGGGAATATTTTGATCGTCCAGAAATTGAGAAAAATAAGATTGCTCAAGCTCAGGATCCAGTGAAAATAAACTTGGAAGCTCTTGCAGATTCTGCAAATAATCCGCCATAAGCTGCTCGAAGGGAAACAAATAGGCTTTTAGCTGCTTCGCCCGCGCTTTGACTTCGAGAGGTTTGGATTGCGGAACACCATAGCGGTTAATTCCATAAATAGCTGGAAAGTGATGCTGGATTGAATAATAGTCTTGCAAGGGCCGGCGCTGGCCTTTGGGCAGCGGGATCAATTGCGGATACGAAACGCGGTTGTTCCTGAAGGCGTAGTATTCAAAAACCAACTTGCGAAGCTCCAGCCGGGCTTCTTCGAGTAATTCGGCATCCGGAGCGCCGTCGAAAGATCCAAAACCCGGAGTACTTCGAGCCGTTTGCCGTTGACTGGCGGTTTGCGCAAAAACCAGTTTCAACACTTGCTTCGGATTGCCCGATTTTGGAAAACATAAATCCGGAAAAACGTAGCGGGAAGAATCATAGGAAATGCTGGTGTGCTTTTTATTGTCCCGATCCAGCAAATACAATTCCCGGACTTGAACGACCCCTTCGATTTGATTCACCAGGGTAATTAGATCAATCACACCCAGAACTTGCTGCGATCCCTCAAAGCAACGATCGTTAATATGTCCATGACTTGTCAAAGGGCCGCAAAAAATCTGCTCGTAATCGCCCAATTTTTCGAAAACCGATTCATAGCGATCAATCTGGATTCCGGATGAAATGCAATGTGCACATTTGAGAAAAATCTCGGCATAAATCTTAGCCCGGCTGTATGACGGTTGAATCTCCACTTCTCCCGCCAGAAAAAAAGGCATGGTGTGAATGATTTCGATATGGTGAATATCTTCGCAGAGATTGCGATGCTGCAAAAAAACCGTTCGAATTTTTTGTTTAATCGCTGCTTCGTCAGACGCTGTGATGGCATTATCCGGTAACTCAATTTGCGTGAATAAGCCATCCCCGATTTCTAGCAGCAATTGATCCAGCTTGATCAATGCGCGCTCGAACTTCGACAGCGGAATAATCAGAGTTGCCAGCCGGTCAATGTCCATAGGCTCGCATTCACGGTGCGGATGAAAAAACGCTAAAGCATGCTGCAGCGCTTCGTGCAGTTTGGTATAACCGAATACTGCATTCATTTTCATCAGAATCTCTTGGAAACGGTCAGTCAAATCGGAACCGGTTATAGAATCAGCCATAACCGACCAAAGACTGTTGATCCGGCTCCAAATGCTATCGATAGCGGACAAGGTGCGATCGAGCTGACGCAATATATCGTTCAGTCGGTTGACGAATTGCGCGGACGCCGGATCTATCTGGGCGAGATCGCTCACCGCATCCCGCCCTCTTTGCAAAGTTTCCAGCCAGCGATCCAAACTATCACCGAGCTGATCCAGTTGGTTGCGTACCTGGTCCGAGGTCCGGCTGATCGACTCGAGTTCCGTCGAAAATTCTCTTAACCGGCCATCTTCCGGTCCCGGTTTGTCGATACCACTTTGCAGTTGCGCTTCATCCAGTTTCACGAAAACCGAATAGAGTCCCTTCGGGGCAAGGGCTTCGCCGGAGGTATAAGGCTCCAGCCAAACATAATCAATCTCGGGGATCGCATCGTATAATACTTTTTGATAGTCGATTTCTGTGGTGGCTGCACTAGGAAACACTTCCTCAGGCGAAAATAATGCATGCTGGCGGTAATCGATTTTATGGTCCTGACCGGCCAAGTAGTCCGGAACTTCAAATCCGGTTCGGTAAGAGAGATCCGTCAAACCATAGCAAAGATGTTCTAAGATGGTAACGCCTGGATCGTGGGTATTGTAGTCGGTCCAGATCTCTCCGCTGAGATCCTGAACCTTATCGAAGGCTTCTTTTCTTAATGTATCAAAATCAAGCCCATCCGGATCAATCCTAATCCGTGGTATTTGATCAGATGTTGACATAGCCGGTTGTAACTACGGTTGAATGCTGATTATTCCGTTGCCCCCCGATCTGTCCATTCAAATCTTCCAGCAGCTTGTGGACGCGATGATAAGGCATGTTTTCCAAAGCTTTGAGAGAACACGAAAGTTCGGCTTCGGTAAAAATGAACTGCCGCCGCTCCTGCGGAGAAGTACCGGGGACAAACAATTGATTGGCCTGCTGATTCAATTTGCCGATCAACTCAAAAACTGATTTAAACGGACATTCCGCAAGCGCCTCCAATAGCACATTACCTTCTTCCAGATTCAAACTGATAGTGAACGTGCGCTCGGCCATTTTATTTGTCCGTTGCCTGTTGCCGCTTACGTATAACCTGCGGATAAACCGATTCGGGTTGCTTTTCGCTCTCGTACATCAGTGGGTCATGCCAAAGCCGGGACATATGATAGTTGACCCAGATATTATCTCCGTATGCGGCTTCGACGCGCATTTGCAGCTTATATTCGAAGTTTTCGACATTTTCGCCATTCTGCCAGCGCAATTCGAGGCGATTACATTTTGCACCGTAATGGGACTGGTGATAAGTGATATGCCCCTTGGTATTGTAGGTATTCAGGGCAAACGCGTGCATTAGCGCAAACTTGCCGTCGGCATCCTTACCGCCGACACCGGCAACCACTTCAAACGCCTGGCAGCCCGTCAACATTTCGGTAATATCGTGCCAATTACCGTCAGCGGGTACGGCAAATTCTCCGCGCTGACCCACACGGCCATGAGACGCGATCGTTCCGGCGACATCCAATTCAAAACGGGGGGTCGCGGTATTAATGCCTACCCCCATTTTAGCGGCATTTGCGGATCCGGAATTCGCAGCGCCGATGCTGCGCAAAGTCAAGACATGGGGATTTTCAGGATTGCCAAAGCTTAAATTCGCAGTTGCTTTATCAATTCCGACAAACCACATAGCGCTGAGCGTCGACATATTTTGATAGAAACTCATCAGTTTTCCATCACCCAATTGCGCGACCTTGAGCCCATCTTCGACAGTTTTTTCGAACCCATCGTCAATCAGATTCAAGGTTGAATCAATGAGATCGGCAAATGCGACTTCCGACGGCATTCTTCCATTCTTGAATTTGGCTTCTAGTGTTTTTCTATCTTTTCGCGCCATTTTTCATCAGAAATAATAAAAGTACTGCCAATCTCCAACTCCCCAATCCCGGTTATTTCCGGTTCGATCAAATCATAGCGGTCATCCATCTCGATGAAATGTTGCTTAATGGGCGCCACGATACTCCAGGGATAAATTGGAACGATATCCCCGGATTCCGTGCTATCCGCCGTTTGCGCCGCGCTATCGAACAGTTCAAAAAAACCTTCGCCTTTGGGTGCGATGCGTAAGATTGACAAGTTGGTGACACGATCAATGTAATTCATATTCTGAATATAAGATTCGATATCGTGCTTGCTGACACACCAGCCAAAATGACTGGTATTTCCTACGGATTCATTCCATGGCGACAGAAAATCCGAAATTTCGGTATTCAATTGACTCAGATGCTGGCCAGCCAAGAGCGGGTTTTTCAGCTTGACCGTACACCGGATCTGGATCACTTCATAAACCGGATTACAAACATGAATCGCGACAAATGGCGAAGTTAGCTTACAGATGTAATCTTGTATTTCATTGATCAAATGACCGCTCAAGAACGGCCGTTGCATCGTAATCTCATCATGCGACAGATAAGGTACCGCGACTAACATCAATTGACCAGGAGAAAATCGCTGCGTGGCCACAAAATCGGGGGTCATGTTGGGAAAGCATTTTACCTTGTAGATTTGCGGGAATTTTTCCAGTATCAGCAATTCATAGTCCGCCGGCAGTAATGCACGCTGTTTATGTTTCAGGCGTTCGCTGAGCCGCACGCGCAACTGGCTCCGGTCTTCGAGCATTCCGCCGCCGAACGATGCCTGAACTTGTTGGATGCTCCCGATACCGGGAATTGTTTTGCGGGCACGCGTCACCGAACCGGGAGGCAGCCGGATCAAATTACTTTGAGAACCGTGATCCCGCCGTCTGCCGGCTTTTAACGCCTGCGCATGGATTGAATATACGCTGCAAAAATTTTCCAGCTCGTGTTCGGCTGACACTCGCAACCAGGATACCCCGGCTGGCAGCACTGTGTTTTCCTGCGTAATATCCATCGGAATATTCAAAGTGACGATTCCTGACTTCATGAACCTTTGAGTGGAGTCTGACAATATCTCTCTTGCAGTTAATGGCAGCCATTGGTCGTGGGCCATATAAAACCACCGTAACTCTTTCAGATAGTCATCTTTAATCGGCAAGGAATTCTCGCGCAAATGAAAATACAGTGTAATCACGCCACCATTCATCAATCCTCGCAAACCGATCAATAAATTACCTGAGTAGGCATAATGCGGTAATAAAAAAATGCGGCGATCCGGGTTAACCATTGCATTATTCCAACCCAACGGATGCAAATGAATGATTTTTTCTTGCATGGCGGGTATACAGTTCGCTTCATCCCTGCCCACAAGGATTTTCGAGACCGCCTTATAGTTTGCAAATATCGATAGGATCATCGGCGTGTAAGGCGGATTCGGCATTTTTCTCAGTGACTGGTTATGTTTCTGTTTCGCATTAAACGTCAACACCTCCGTCAATACCTGCGGATACTCTCGATGTCCAAAAGCCTGCGCCGGAGCGATGAGTGTAAATTTGAAAAAACCTTTATTGGCGGATGGCGAATAATTATAGTGAATCCCGGAGCCGCGGTATTCAAGAGGACTCCAATTGGAAATAATGGCGCCACAAGACAGCTGGCGATACTCATTGACTACGCTGCCGCCGTCCAGGCCGGTATTCATTTCAAAAAGCGAACTGACGTTAGCCGGTCCGGTATTTTCAGGCAACCATTTGCCATTGGCCAGAACTGTGGCACTCACCAGGAAATCGGTATTACCGGCTAACTCATAGCCTTGATAATGGGACCTAAATCCGCCAAGCGCAGCGGGAATGCCTCCCCATTGCAGGATGACATTAAAGTCGGATAAGTGTTTACCGGCCGTTTCCGGGCACCCCACGATCAAATACGAACCTACTTCCGGGATCGGGCCGAAAGGTGTGAAGGGGGTCAACGGCGATAATTGCCCAATATTATTGTAGAGCTGCAGTGTTCTGCAGCCCTCTACTTCGACGTTTATCTCAACCGAAGCTATTTCCAACCTGGAAAAAATCCCGTAAGGATACAAATAACTCCGGGGATTCAATAAAAACCGGATGACCGGCAGCTCGCTTCCGAAATCGGTTCCGTGCACATCCCGATTCACCGCGATAATTGCGGGAAAACTTTCCGGCAGCGCCAGGGTAACGCGCAAACTATTGGCGTGTTGCTGCGGGCCGGTTCCTGGATAGGATGGTAAATATTCCGCTACTTCCTGCCACCCGCTTTGCGTGGATAAGCTGATTACAAAAACATCCTTAAACGCTTTAAAAAAAGCTTGCTGCTCTTGAATAGGCGTTAGCGTCATAGCGGGATGATCACCGGAAAGCATGGCTCCTGCTAATTTTTGAAGCCATTGTTTAAAAGTCGGTCCGTTATCCCTGAAGCAAATCTCAATCGTTACCGTCCGCCGACCTTCTTTCAGCAGCAACACCTTGCTGGCGAATGCAAAACCGATATCCGCTTGCTGCACCAGCGCATTCTCCTCTCCTTCTCGAGGTGCGCCGAATAATGGATAGGACAGTATATCTTCCTGATCAACATTCGCCCCCGGCAACACTGGAACCTCGCGCAGCCAGCACCCGGTTGCCAATTGTCTCCCGGATTCATGGAATCGATCATCCAATTCGATTTTTTCCAGTAAATTATTTTCTGGAAAATTCATCGGATCTCTTTTAAAGAAAAGGGTATAGATTGAGTGAACGGCTGCATCGTTAATCGCGACATCCGCCGTAGCGGTGTAGACGATATTCAGATTTTCTTCATCCAATCTCGCAAGAAATTCGGTTCCCTTCGGGATCAAGACATTAGAGTCCTTTTTACTCGGCGTGATTACCAAATAAACAAAATCCGGAGAAAAATCACGCCGCTGTGCCTTGAGCACTTCATCATAGTAAAAATCAACATAATTCAGCGTAAACCGGTTTAATTTTTTTTGCAGTTTCTGAAATAGCTGCAAAAAAGCAAGCAATAAACCCACTGCAGGATCGTGATCGCCGCTCCGCAAAGAGGATGAAAGCAGCTTGGCGGCATTGGTTTGCACCATTTCAATAGCTTTAACAAATGCATAATGACTGGATCGGATGGTTGCAATATCGGCTGCCGCTAAAGTGCTTGTTCCAGGATGGATCCGCGATTTCTCTTCGGCAGATAACACCAAAGCAATTAAATCGCTGGAAAAAACTTGTTGCTGTTTGCAATCCTCCAGATGTACGGCCAAATATTGCCAAAGAACATCGATATCTTTCTTCAGCCCGGTAATGACACTTTCCAGAATCTTGCGCAACTCTGTGCCAACCCGGTTATGGGGCGCTGCGAATTTCTGCAACCATTGATCCAGCAAATGCAGCGAGGTATAGGCTGCAATCACATGCCGATTGACTTCCGTGCGGGCTAAAGACTGCAGCGTATTGATGATTGAGTTATCCGGATCCGCCGGAGTTGATAGGACGGCACTGCCCGCCGCCAATTTTTTCAAATCGACTGCCAGTATTGTCGCAATGACAACGGTTTCATCCGCTGAGAAAAAATGCTTCCAGGTTCCGGCAATTTTGTGTTCCAGGGTGTAAAAATCCATCACTTGCGCATAGTCAACCAACAGCGCCAGCAATGAATGGAAGTGCACTTCCGAGACATTAAAATAACCCTCATGCAACGCCGGCAACAGTCTGTTCTGCTGACTCCGTCCGTCGCTGATATGCAGTTGATTATTTATTGAATCTCTCAGCAATTCCATCCGCTTACCCGAACAAATTACAATTTAACGTTAGTGCCTTCAGTGAAATAAAACGGATAAACAATGTTATGGCGATTATTGGTTGCCCGCACGATATAACTGATGTTAATTTTTATCAGTCCATTCAAGATATCGTTTGCATTATCCGATTCGACGGTGATCGATTCCACGATAACCCGTGGCTCGAAAAACAAGATAGCGCGCCTGACCAGATCGATCATCACCGTCACTGCGGTCTCGTTGATTTCTTCAAAAATCTGCGCTTTCAAACCGCAACCGTAGGTCGGTTGCATCACCCGTTCTCCGGGATTGGTCGATAATAAAATATATAGGCTTTCCCGGATATCCTCTTCAGCAGAGATACGCTTCACCGATCCATTGATCTGAAACTCGGGCGGAAACCCCCAACCGGTGCCGAGAAAGGATTTATCGACCGTCATTTCTAATGGAATCCCAATATTAACCGCCGATCATCACAGTCGGAAAACCAATTACGATCGCACCGCCATGTGCGGTGGTATCACCAACCCGGGCCGCCGGCTTGTTACCAATCAAGACGGTTGCCGAGCCTTTCACAATCGAATCGGGCGGTCCGACACACACGCACATATCGCCCACGACCGCAGCGGGGAGGTTGCCAATCAACACATTCGGCACACAAGGTCCGCTGACCGGACCACCGACGTGAGGAATCGGCGGAACGCCGGGGGTCTGCATCGGACAGGTATGCATGTCGGTTATTCGGGCAGCTGGCGGCATGATTCTGCTACTCCTGTATCGATCGTTAATTTTTCCGGATGATGCTAGTTAATCATAACAATGCCGCCTTTCACCGTGATTTGTCCGCTGGCGGACAATTCGGCAGTGGCATTGCCTTTGGCGCTGAAACCGACATTTGCCTGATGATTGACATTCAATCCTTGGCACTTGATATCCGCTTGCGCCGTTGCTTCGATATTGCCAACGGCATCAATGGTAATCTTACCTTTGGCGCTGATCTTAATATCCTTTGGACTGTCGATCACGATACCGCTGGAATTCAGTTCAATCTTGTTGGAATTTTGGTCTTGCAACAGAATCGATTTCTGATCGTCGTTGATGACGACCTTGTTATTGGCGGGAGTGATCAGCGTGATGATTTTCTTTTCATCGTCAAACTCCAGCTTGAGTTTGCTTCTTGTCACCACCGCCTTGATGTAATTGTCCGCGGTTAACTCGTATGGCGGCTTGCGGTTGCTGCTGTACATACTCCCTAGAATCACCGGATACGATGGATCGTCGTTGAAATAACCCAACACCACTTCATCACCGATTTCCGGAATAAAAAAAGCGCCAAAACCATTCGATCCATAGAAATTCGCAAGCCGCGCCCACACGCCTTCGGTATCCGATTGCATCACCGGAACCGATACCTGAACTTTGTATTGCCCATCCGGATCGGCATCCAGCTTTTTCACCACGCCAATCTGCAAGCCGCTGACCCCTGGTACCAATCCGGACGCCAGCGGCGCTTCGGTTTTATACTGTTCCGTGAACCAGAGCGGCGACAGACCAAATTCGATTTCCGTGACCCAGTTGCCTTGTTTGATCTCATGTTTTACCGCCGTCACCAATACGTTGCCGTTAAAGCGGTTACCAACACCTTTTAACTCGATCAGTTCACCGACTTTGGCTTTGGCGCTGCCCTGAAACGATGCATATCCGCGGATTCTCGCCAAAGCCGATTTTACTTGCTGTCCCTTGACCCAATCGGTTAGCGCCGAATCATCGAGCGGTATCGGCGATTGCAAGCGAAAATTGTTGGCCGCGATCACGCCGGCCAGCTCGCTTCCTGTCAGATTTCCTTGACTGGTCAGATTGTTTGGAACTGCTTGTGAAACTTGTACCGCTTGATCCGTTAAATTCCACACGGCACCTTTCACTTCCTCATATTGGGCAGCGGCATCCACGTCCGCACCGAATGCCATCAGATCGATCCCGTAAGTCAGCGTCAACACCGGCTCACCGCTCACTTGCGGAGCTTTCACACTGACATTGGCTTCATTGATCGTCACCAACAAACCATTAGCTTCGGCTCTGGCGAGCACATAGTCCCAATCCGTACAGTAATACTGCACCAATTCCTTAAAGCTGGTATTGGTGGCCGCCACATCGGACGACAGTCCGCCATAGGATGCGATGATATTGCTGAGAATGTCACTGTCTTTCGAATCGACATAGTTGGCATTCTTGCGCCCCACCGTCATGGCAACCGCTTTATCCTTGCATTGCACAATCAAGCGGGAGAAGTTATCGCCGTCCATTTTAATGCCATGCTTAATCACGATGCCTTTAAAAACTGTGTCGGTCTGATTGGCGTATCCGGCATTAATAGTAATTTCCGCTCCGGGTTTGAAATCGTCGGCATTACTCACGGGAAAATCATTGTTCGGCATATCGCCGTCCAACAAAACGATCCTAGCGTGCGGAATTTTATTGACCGCGTAAAAAATTTCAATGGATACGATCTGAACCGAGTCTGCGATCGCAGCCCCGTCACTTTGGATGGTTACCGAAACCACGCCTGTGCTACCCGTCAAAGGGGAATCTGCCATAGTAAACCTCAGCTTAATGGCGGGAACTGAAGCTTCATCCCGGGCTTTAGATCACGAAAATTTGTCAGGTTATTTATCTTGGCGACTTGCGGATAATAACCGCAGTCCTGATAAACCCGATAACACAGCAGCGGCAGGGTGTCACCGGCTTTCACTTCGATCAGATGGGTTAAATCCGGTGACTCGGTTGCAGCTTCTTTTGAAATTTCCTCACTGCTTTGATATTCGACAAATGTCAATGTGACTTTGGCTCTGAGCGGCACGCCACTCGGTTTGAACAAGGTGTAATCCAGTTTCAGGGTTTCCACCCGTCCATAAAACAGCAATTCTCCCCATTTTACTTGCACAATCGGCGCTTCGTGCTTACTGCCCTGATAGTTGTAAACAACATCTTTCAATAAATCGACTTGATCCTTGATCGGGACCGGATCGCTAACCACATCGAGCGGATTAGCACGCACCGCGCCGGTTGCATCCAATATCAATTCCTTGAGCGTAAATTTCTCCGGATGGCTGATATCGTATTTGGTTTCCGTTCCCGGTTGGCCCAGCACCCGGTTTTTCGAATAACTTAACCGGAGCGTTTGCTCATATCCCGCGGGATTGATCATCGCTTCGAATTTTTGCCTGGAGCCATCCACGCTGATCTTGCCGCTATTCACTGTGCACGGAGAAATCGTCAGCAGCGTTTTTGTTCCGCTTAGCAGCATTTAGCGGTCTTCCATTCGCTGCAAAGAATCATGAATCATGCGGCGGCATTCGGAAAGAATATCCTCCTTGAGTTCCCGGTACTCTTCCGGCAGCTCCGGATCCTCCTGTTTGGTTCTTTGGACGATGTTTGATTTGATCAGTAATTGCTTTATTTCAATAGACATCTTCTTATCCTGACGGGCTAAATGATGCGAGATGAAGCGGTATAGCTCAACACAATTTTTTCAATCGCCACTTCGTTTTTAGTCGACCCGAAACTTTCCACTTCCCATTTCAAAGGATACGCCGAATCAAAAGACCAGCCGCGAATCGGCGCCTTGTCTTCGTTCATCAGGTACACCAGTACCGGCAAGGGTTTAATCGCTAAATTCAAACCGGATTCCAGTGTAGATTTACACCAAATCACCAGCGGTGAATCTAAAGCAGCTATTCCCCGCTTCAACGATAAATTCGAATGCTTGGTGCCTTTCGGCAATTGCCGGACAAACCGGTTTTCACCGCCTTCGATCACGGTTTCGACGTCCATCTCTATATCGATCCCGGAAACTTCCTGAAACGAAGTGTCAACCGTCAAACCAGCCGGCGGTCCGATGATTACCTTAAAATAAAAAGCAGATGGCGGATAAATATTGCCCGATAATGACATATTCATCGAACCGCTCATCTGCTTTCCGGAGCTTGTGATTAACTGTTGGCGATCGTCAAGCCTTCATGCACGATCTCAATACTCTCGATTGCCACTTCGTTGCCTTCCGATTTCAGGTCGGTACCGGTAATTTTGGTCGGCCAGGCATTGGTCAACGTCCACACCATCGTTGCTTTACCCCCTTCATCAAGCAAGCTGATTGTGACCGGTAGGCGCTTGATCGTGTTCATCTTGATTTGCTTAAACCAATCCCAGAATTTGTTATCGCCCTTAAAAATGCCTTTCTTCATGGTGATATTGCCAAACTTCTTCATCCCCGGCATCTTAATGACCGAAAATTCCGGGCTATCGCCATGACGGTATTTTATCTCTTCGGATTGGATATCCAATCCGCTGACTTCCTGAAACCGCATCACTTGTGAATCCCATTTAACCTGAAAATAAAATTTCGGCATGGGCCAAACTGTTGTCGATTGAGCTGATCCATCATCTGCCATGATTAACTCCTGCTTATTTTATTGATTAAGAAATAAATGTCGTGTCCGTCAACTGCATTAGTAACAGCTTAACTTTCAGGTTAAGATTTCTGCATCTGCTGCTGGAAAGTAATCTCGATAAACTCAGCCGGGCGGCTCAATGCAACCAGCACGGTCACTTTCAACATGCCATCCAGAATGTCCTGCGGCGTCATGGTTTCGCCCAAACCGACATAAACACCAAAAGCGTCGTCCGGTGTTGCGCCAGCCAAACCACCCCGTTTCCAGATGCTGGTCAAGAAATTACTGATCATGCTTTTGATCGTAACCCAAGTATTGGAAACATTCGGTTCAAATACATAGGCCTTGGTTGCCAGCTTGATCGATTCTTCCAGCATGATCATGGTTCTGCGCACATTAATATAGCGCCAATCAAGACTATTGCCGTCGAGCGTGCGCGCCCCCCAAACCAATGTGCCTTCGCCAATGAAAGTGCGAATCGCATTGATCGATTTTCCGGCAGTCGTCACATTCAAGTCTTCCTGCTGCGCATGTGTGATCTCCACAGAAGGTGAAATCACCGCATTCAGACTGACATTGGCAGGCGCTTTCCACACGCCGCGGGAATTATCCACCATGGTATAGACACCCGCCATGCCGGCACTGGGCGGCAACAAATTGAGCTTGAGCTTGATACTTTCGATGATGTTCTTGTAAAGCGGACAAACCGCGGTGAGAATTTTGTGCAAATCTTCATCGCTGGACATTTGATCGGTTTTCGGCGTCACGCCAATTTCCGCAATTTTGGCGTTGATTTCGCCTTTTTTCTTGTCATCCAGATCACTACCGTCAGTTTCCGCTTTCAGCAATTCTTTCAATTTATCCAGGTTGGAAATATTTGCGAAGCTTAAATCGCCGGTTTGCACAATCGAGGTATTCAACCAGGGATAGTACGCCGCAGCAAAATCCAGACTGTTCGTACCGAGATCGTTGCGGAAATTCTCGATACAGCCGCTATCCTGCGCCTCCTTATAACCGTCGAACACGTCCAAAATAGCAAAACGGTTTTTCATCACTTGCCCGCAATGGCTGAGCATCGCCTGCTGCAGCGCAATGCAATCTGCTTCGGCCAGCGACACTGCATCCGGAATCACTACCATGGTTGGTTCTTGTTCTTTTAGCAGAATATCAATTCCTGCGCTCAGTTTTGGCTTTTCAATAATTTGCTTTGCTATTTCCTGTTCGTAATTTCCTACCGAAATCACGTAACAAGCTCCGCCGCCATTTTGAAAGAACAGCATCATGCTGTGATAAAGAAAATAGCGAGCCCCCTGCAGCGTCAAACCATACTCTTTATCATTACTGGAGAAATCGGATTCAGTTGCTGCCGCGGCAGCAGCCCCTCCCTTTCCAGAGTCTTTATCCTTATCTTTCCCACTGGGAGCAGGAGCGGGAGCCGCAACTTCGGCTATCTGATATTGCGTTTTGGGCGGGCCGCCGAAAAAACTGATAAATTCGGACATGGACGAGATTCGCCAAGCCTTGTTTAACAAAGATTTACCCTTATTGTTTGCTTTTTCCGTGTACCCGATAAATGCCGGTACGGCTGTAGCGACTTCTACGACGGAATTGGGAAACGCACTCTTTTCAACAATGTAAACACCCGGTGTTTTATACTGCCCCATAGCCAGCTCCTTATTGATTGGATTAGTAGCGCTCTACATCTTGCTTAATTGAACCCGACAAAACTTAGAAATATTACAGTGTTACACTTATTTCCTCTAATTCAATTTAACATATTACAGCTTAGCCGAAGAATGGCGAAACCTCAAGGAAATTGTAAAATCATTAGGGAAGCGCTGATCAAATAGCATCTTCCAGATTTTTTGGTACTGCCGGTGGTTTTTTACCACCGATTTCTGTGGCAATTCATTTTTCAGTGACATTTTGTCACCGAATTTCCTTCGTTCTGTGTCTCGTGGTTCGCCATTTGGGTATTTTAGACGCCTCTCAAATTTGGAATTTGATCAGCGTTTCCTTAGAAGAGTGTTTAATTAAGAGTGCCTCGCCCCAGATAATTCGGCATTATCTCGCCATGCGCGAAGCCTACTTGGCTGGGCGCATGGCGAAAAAACTCTACAACGCCGGCCTCAGTTCTCCAGTGGATGGCGTAAGCCTGCTCGGATACCGCCACAAGCAAGCCAACCACAGGCAAATCCGCCTGATCGGTGCATCCACCGTTGTTATCGTATTCGCCCATGCAGCAGACCATACGTAGTTTCGCTCTTCGTCAAGGACGCATCTCCAATGCGTAGCGCCGTGCCTATAAATTTTGCTGCCACAATACGGTACTCCATTCAGCGAGAACTTAATGGATCTCGATCAAGTTTTTAACAGCTTGGGCTCACCAATCTGCGCATCATTCAGCACAACGCTGTCAAGTAATGCACTACATGCTGCCCACGGATTCCTTGAACGGCATACACATTTTCTTTCCCGATCCCTGGCCCAAGGCTCAGCACCACAAGCGCCGCTTGATCCAACCTGCCTTGGTCGCCCGGCTGTGCGAACTTCTGAAATCCGGCGGTTATATTCATGTAGCTACTGACTGGGAAGATTATGCGCTGCATATTTTGCAAGTTCTGCAGCATGAATCCCGATTATCCAACACCGCGCTGGAATATGCGCCACGTCCGGACCATCGGCCTTTGACCAAGTTTGAACAAAGAGGGCTGAAACTTGGGCATGGCGTGTGGGATTTGATTTTTTCAAGAAATTAAATTCAACCTCCAATCTCGCAAGATCCACAAGATCAGGTTCCATTAAAATTTTCCTGTGATACATTGAGGCCCTGGTTTTAATGATCATACGGACATATCATCAAGTTGAACGACACATCGCGGCAAGATTTTGCCATCATTCTGGAACAACTGTATCGCAACGAATTCAGGCGCGTGCTGGCGACATTGATACGTTTGCTGGGTGATTTCGATCAGGCTGAAGAAGCTTTGCATGACGCATTCAAGGTTGCATTGGAGCAATGGCCGCAACAAGGCATACCCGGCAATCCCCGCGCGTGGTTAGTATCGGTGGGACGTTTCAAGGCCATCGATAAAATCCGCCGCGATGCCCGCTTCGATGCGCTCGGCGAGATTCCGGAAGATTACGAAGCCTTGATTACAAACCCGGATGACACAAGCAATGAAAACCTGCAGGACGATCAATTACGGTTGATTTTTACTTGTTGCCACCCAAGTTTATCGCCGGAAGCGCAAATTGCCTTAACTTTGCGTGAAATTTGCGGCCTGACCACGGAAGAAATCGCACGCGCGTTCCTGATTGCGCCCAAAACCGCTGCACAGCGCATCGTGCGCGCCAAAGCAAAAATCCGCGAAGCCCGCATACCGTATGAAGTCCCACAGCCTGAGCAACTTGCCGAACGCCTGGATGCCGTTTTGCAGGTTATCTATTTGGTTTTCAACGAAGGCTACTCGGCTTCGTCCGGCACGGAACTGACGCGGCACGATCTCTCCGCCGAAGCGATCCGCCTCGGCCGGTTACTGATGGAATTGCTGCCGGCAGAAGCGGAGATTCGCGGCTTGCTGGCACTCATGCTGCTGCAGGATTCGCGGCGCGCGGCACGCATCAGCGCACAAGGCGATTTGATCCTGCTCGACGAACAGGATCGCGCACTGTGGCAGCGTGACCAGATCGCTGAAGGCGTAACACTGGTGAAACAGGCCTTGAGTATGCCAGGCTTCGGTATCTATGTCCTGCAAGCGGCAATTGCCGCTATCCACGCCGAAGCACCTAGCGCCGATGCCACGGATTGGCAGGAAATCGTCGCATTATATGATGTCCTGCTGCGCATTTATCCATCGCCGGTGGTTGAATTAAACCGCGCCGTTGCCGTGACGATGCGCGACGGGCCGGATGCGGGACTTGCGCAGATCGCAGCACTGATCGCGCAAGGCCAGCTCAAAGATTATCACTTGATCTATGCCGCACAAGCGGATTGTTACCGCAGGTTGGGTCAAACGGCACCGGCCATCAAGGCTTATCAGCAAGCGCTTAAGCTCGTGCAGCAGGAACCCGAGCGGCGTTTTCTGCAAAAAAGGCTGGCGGAATTAAAAAATAATTGAATCCGTTGTCGATTCCGGACAATCCCAATCGACTAACCAGACTTCTTATTCATTTCAAGGAACATGCCATGAAATATCTGTGTTTGATTTGCGCCGAAAAAGTGATGGAGCAAATGCCTAAAAACGAAGCAGATCAGCATTATGAAGAATACCGTGAATTTACCGACGACATTCGTGAAAGCGGTCATTTTGTCGACTGCAACCGATTATTGCCGCCGTCGGCAGCGATTACGATCCGGGTGCGCAAAGGTAAGATTTCCAGCACTGATGGCCCGTTTGCGGAAACCAAAGAACAGTTTGGCGGTTACTATGTCATTGAAGCGCGCGATCTGAATGAGGCCATCCAGGTCGCAGCGAAAATACCTGGTGCATCGCGCGGCTGCGTGGAAATCCGGCCGATCGCCACGGATCCTCAAACCCTGGATGTATTGGGCTTGAGTTGATAATAAATCCATTCGCTTAAAATCATCTTATCAATCGGAGTAACCAATGAAATACTTATGTCTGGTTTATTGTGAGGAAAGCATGCTCGACGCTCTACCGGATAGCGATTGTCTCGACTATGACGAGAAAATCCGCCGCTCCGGGCATTGTTTGGCTTCTGAAGCGCTGCAACCGGTGCATACCGCTACGACGGTCAGAGTGCGTAACGGCAAAATCAATATCACCGATGGACCGTTTGCCGAAACCAAAGAACAGCTGGCAGGTTTCTATCTCATTGAAGCCCAACATCTGGACGAAGCCATTCAACTGGCTAGCAAGATTCCACCGGCGCAGGTCGGGAGCATCGAAGTCAGACCGATACGGCCGATCCGGGAAATGGCTCAACAAAAGAATTAGAAAATTTTTTTCTGATTGTCGATTTATCGGTTTCTCGTTCGACTAATACGTGAAATCTTATTGTCATAGAACATATCGATAATGAGATTGAGTTTATTTTCAATCCCTAAAAAACTGAGGAAACAGTACTATGCGTTATATGATCATCGTCAAAGCCAACAAGGATTCGGAAGCAGGTGTTATGCCCGGTGAACAACTGATCGCGGCGATGGCGAAATTCCATGAAGAATTGACAGCTGCAGGCATCTTACTGGATGCAACCGGTTTGCAGGCCAGTTCAAAAGGCTGGCGCATCCGGTACAGCGGGAATCAGCGTACCTTGATCGACGGCCCGTTTACCGAAACCAAGGAGCTGATCGCCGGCTACACATTGATTAAGGTAGCATCGAAGGCCGAAGCGATCGAATGGAGCAAGCGCTTCCCCAATCCCGTTGGCGAAGGCTGCGATGCAGAAATCGAAGTGCGGCAATTGTTCGAGCTGGATGATTTTGAGCCGAGCGATGCTGTTGAACGATTTCGTGAATTGGATGCCGGCAAGCACGCCTGAGTGACTCCGCCTACTGATGTTAAACCGCAAGATAAAGGAGAAACTAATGTCTCAAGTACAACCTATTCCCGAGGGTATGCATACCGTCACCCCGCATTTAATCTGTGCCGATGCCGCCAAAGCGATTGAATTTTATAAACAAGCTTTCAATGCGACTGAAATGATGCGGCTTGCAGGCCCTGGTGGCAAATTGATGCATGCCTGTGTGCAAATCGGCGATTCGCTGGTAATGCTGGTCGATGAGAATCTACAATGGGGTTGCGTCGGACCGTTCGCACTAAAAGGCTCGCCTGTGACCATTCACTTGCAGGTTGAAGATGTTGATGCGGTTTTTGCGCAGGCTGTCAAAGCCGGTGCCAAAGCCACGATGCCTGTCGAGAATATGTTCTGGGGTGACCGCTACGGCAGAATCGAAGATCCATTCGGGCATCAATGGTCGATAGCCACACATGTCCGCGATGTCAGTCCTGAGGAAATCCAACAAGCAGCAGAAAAAGGCTGTGGTTGACGGCAACTGCGAATATTTTTTACACAAGAAAACAATAACGAATAGGAGTATGTGATGGGGAAATATGTCGATGGTTATGTGCTTCCGGTGCCGCAAGATAGCCTGGAAGACTATAAGAAGATGGCCGATCTGGCCGGTTCGGTTTGGAAAGAGCACGGTGCGCTGGAATATATCGAATGTGCGGGCGACGATCTCGATCAGGAAGAATTGATATCATTCAAAAAAGCAGCAGGCGCTAAAGAAAATGAGACCGTCGTGTTTGCATGGATCGTGTTTGAATCGAAAGAACACCGTGACCGGGTCAATAAAGCGGTCATGGCCGATTCGCGCCTGACATGCATGGCGAACCCCGATGCAATGCCATTTGATTGTAAGCGAATGGCATATGGCGGTTTTAAAGTAATTGTAAGCCATTAATAAAGCACCCCGCCGCAAGCAGCGGGGTATTAACCTCGCTCTTCAATCTGCTGGTTTTCAACCAGCTTTCGCCCCAAGGGGCGGGGAATTAAACCCAGAGAGATTAAATTACGCTACAAGATTATTTACAAGCAATTTTTGATAAGGAGAACATCATGCGTTATATGCAACTTATACCCGCTTTTTCTTGTGCATTACTATTCACCTCCACTGTCGTTGCAGATGACAAACATGCGCATAAATCGATGGATATGCAGGAAATGATGGCGGTTTACGAGAAACTGGCCACACCTGGAGAATCTCACAAACTGTTGACCGGTCTCGCAGGTAGCTGGACGACCAAGACCAAAGAATGGATGGATCCCCAGAAACCACCTGTAGAATCAACCGGATCTTCTGATGGCAAAGTGTTGTTAGACGGACGTTTCCTGCAACAGGAAAACAATGGCAGTATGCATGGCAAACCTTACACAGGGATTTGGACGATTGGATATGACAATCTTCTCAAGCGCTATGTGTCGACATGGATCGCCACGATGGGTACGGGCATTTTTCAGATGGATGGCACAGCCAGCGAAGACGGCAAGACCATCACCTTCACCGGGCAGCACGCTGAAGTGGGCGGAGGACAGATGGCACATCGCGCTATCTGGAAGGTTGTGGATAATAATACCCAGGAGTTCGTGATGTATGGCACTCATCATGGTGGCAAGGAAATGAAAATGCTGGAAACCACTTATACGAGAAAACAATAAGTCCGGCACTCAGTCAGCCGCACGCTGCAAATAGGTGCGGTTTACTATTCTTGATAAGGTATAACGCGTTATGCTAAAGATTACTCCCTGTTTATGGTTCGATCACCAGGCCAATGTTGATACTGGTTTAAATTGACCACTCCCTTACTGTTGAAAAATGACCAGATGGGAGCAGTGCGCAAGATACTACGCATCTGTGGATAACTGGACCGGACTGATTTGGTTTTTGCCTCCTCCTGTTACTGTTTTAGTTTAGTAGTAATTTACTGCAAATTAGCCAGATTTTCTTCTGGCGAGTATTTTCTTTTTCTCGCTGACGTATTCTGATCTTCGCACTGACAACGCCTTGCTGTATCGAAAAGACTCGCTCTGCTGGTTTCAATAATGTAGCAGTGATGGGCAAGCCGATCATTCGTGCTCCGTGACAGGCTCGTGCGGCGTTTATTGACATGATATTCACGATAATACATCCGCCTTATCTTTCCATACATAACCGTGGCAATCACCTCTTTAATTTCTCTTGCTTAAAATTCAAGCAAAAATCCGTGAATTACCTGGTCAGGTATCAACCTGGCCAGCACACTCCGGATTTCCGAATTATCTCCCCATGCGCCAGCCAAGGTAGTCGGTTTCTTTCCAGAAATCTTCCCAAATGAAGATCGGATCGGGAATTGGGTAAGTCGGCAACCAGAAAGTGGCGAAATCTATCGCACCATTGGCCGTGCGTCCGACCGTATGAAACATGCCCCAAAGCAATCCATTAATGGTGCCTATAACAATTTGATCATCCTTCTCATTCCATATCGCGAGATTCTTGGGCAGTTCCATCCATCCGGTTGCGACATTAGCGATACCGCTGACAATCTTCGTCCCTGCTCTATTGAAGTAAATGTCGGTGGTGATATTTTCTGCATGCGTTGACGTCGAAACCGACAAGAACAGAAAAAATATAAGCATTAGGCGAACGACTGCTTTCATGGTGAAACTCCTTTTTGAGTTATAAATGCAATGTCCGGTATGATTTCACGGAAATGAGCGAAAGTGAAGCCATCACTTGCGCAATCACTATGTCAGTTCAAATCTGATCACCCGTTAGCGGAAAAAGATAGAGTGTTTTCCGTTCAATTTCCAGTGACGGATATAGTATGATTAAACTTCTTGTCTTGGTTGCGGAGAATTGAAATAAATGTCGGATTTAATCGAAATTACTTTTTATTGCATCATTGCTTTGGTTGCCGGTTTATGCTTGGCACAGTTCATTAACGACAAGTATCGTAAGTAACAAACCGATATACCCTAGGGTTGCCAAGAAACGGATTGATTGTGATCTATAGCGATAGGAAGCGTTAAATGAATAAAATGATTGTGATTGTTTCACTAGCCTTTGCATTGATACTGTTTGGCTATTACGAAGTAACTGGCGATGGCGTAGTGCTGGCGCCGCTGCTGTTAGGTTTATTGATTTCTTTTGCCAGTGCGATGATGTTACTGACAAAGAAATAATCCATCGAGCTGGTTATGCTGTGACCTGAAATCCCTCATGCAAAAAGCGGAACCGGACGGCAACTCACATTAACTCAATGGATCGTTTAAACCGCTGCCGTTCGATTCCGCATTAAGCGCACAATGCTCTAAAATCAATTAAGACTTAAATAAAGCCAGCGGAAGCTTTCATCGTCATTTGCCGTGTCCGCAGTGCTGCTGCAACCAACGGAATAGTCCAGATGAATGTGGAAAAAATCATTCAATGTCAACGCTCGGATTCTGCTGCTCAAAGTAAAAGCATAACTGCTTCCCTTTTCAGCACCCTCATGAGATTCGTTCGAACGAGCACCCTCTTCCCCAACCAGTGCATCTTCGGCATTCACAAGGCCGAAGTCTGTTCCATTTCTCAGTGATTTCATGGCGCTGGCGCGGTTCAACTGTTTCACGGCGGTTACTTGCAAAGCATTCACAATGCTGTCATCCTCGATAATGAAGTACACCCCGCGTAAACTCCCCATACTGCCCCCCACTTGGTTAACCTTGAAATTAAGGGAACCGTCAGTGTTTTCTCCTATCGTCACCCAAGCCGCTGGTTTGTGGTTATCCGTTGCTTTGCCATTCACTAAAAATGATATCGTCGCCATAATCGCCCCCTTTTTAACTGATAATTTCCATCCGTTGAAGATGAAAAATAGTTTGAATTAACAGGCTTTACTATAGGCCAAGAGGAATCGCGAATTGTGAAGGAAATGCAAACTCTTTGTAAATTACCGGATAAAATCGCCCTGCTAAGATTATTAGCGATGTAGATTACCGGAGTCCGATGATATTAATCGGACAATCGATTCATTTTTCAGAGAAAAATTCGCGCGCCTTATCCATCCAGGATTTTGCGCGAGGACTGTGACGTGACCCGTCTTTCAAGCTGATTGCCTCCAATTCTTCCAGCAGTTCTTTTTGACGAGAAGTCAGCTTAACTGGCGTTTCCACCGCTACATGACACAACAAATCCCCCTTGTCATGGCTGCGCACCCCTTTGATGCCTTTGCCACGCAACCGGAAAATTTTACCGGTCTGCGTTTCAGCCGGTACTTTGATTTTAGCGTGCCCTTCCAGGGTCGGCACTTCGATTTCCCCGCCGAGCGCCGCGACAGTAAAACTAATCGGAATCTCGCAATGAAGATGATCGCCGTCACGGCGGAATACCGAATGTGCCGATAAGTGCACAACCACATACAAATCCCCCGGCGGTCCGCCATTGACGCCGGCTTCACCCTCGCCGGAAATGCGAATCCGGTCGCCATCGTCGACTCCTTCCGGAATTTTCACATTGAGCGTCTTATGTTGTTTCACCCGCCCGACACCATGGCAACTGGTACATGGTTGGGTGATGACCTTGCCGCTGCCGTGGCATTTTGGACAAGTCTGCTGGATAGAAAAGAATCCTTGCTGCATGCGGACCTGCCCATGCCCGTTACAGGTTGGACAAGTCTTCGGCGAACTGCCCGGCTTGGCGCCGCTACCATTGCAAACATCGCATATTTCCATCGTTGGAATGCGAATTTTAGTTTCAGTCCCGCGCGCAGCCTGCTCCAGAGAAATTTCCAGGTTATAGCGCAAATCCGAGCCCCGATGCACATTGGCGCGCGCACCGCGCCCGCCGAACAAATCGCTGAAAATATCGCTGAAAGCATCGCTGAAACCTTGCGCACCGGCACCCGCCGCGCTGCCTTCAACGCCAGCATGTCCAAATTGGTCATACGCGGCGCGTTTATTCGGATCGGTCAGTACTTCATAAGCTTCTTTCGCCTCTTTAAACATTTCTTCCGATTTCACATCACCGGCATTGCGATCCGGGTGATATTTCATTGCCAGTTTGCGATAGGCTTTTTTGATCGTGGCTTCGTCGGCATCGCGGCTGACGCCTAACACTTGATAATAGTCGCGCTTACTCATATTGATTTCCTGCTACCGTGACAGATATAAGGTGCTCTGTTTCTTGATTATTGATGTTTTTCTAACGCTAAAACGCAGAGCGCGCACCAGAAAGATTTCTCTTTCTTGGTGCGCCTCTGCAGTAATATTGCTGTCTCAGCAACAATTATTTTTTATTTTTAACTTCCTCGAACTCCGCATCCACAACTTCGCCTTCGACCGGCTTCTCGCTTTGGTTCGAACCTGCACCTGCAGCGGATTGCGCTTGCTGACCCGATTGGTCGTGTGGTTGATACATTTTCTCGGCCAATTTATGTGCAGCTTCGGTTAAAGCCTGTGTTTTCGCTTCGATGGCTTCCTTGTTATCGGTTTTAAGCACATCTTCCGCGTCTTTTAACGCTGCCTCGATTTTGGCTTTCTCATCACCGCCCAATTGATCGCCATGCTCTTTCAAAGATTTCTTGACCGAGTGAATCATGGCATCGCACTGATTACGGGCGGACACCAATTCCATTGCCTTATGATCTTCTTCCGCATGTGCTTCCGCGTCTTTAACCATGCGTTCGATTTCTTGATCCGACAACCCAGAACTGGCTTGGATCTTGATCTTGTTTTCCTTACCGGTCGCCTTATCTTTTGCGGACACATGCAAAATACCGTTAGCATCAATATCAAACGTTACCTCGATTTGCGGCATGCCACGCGGCGATGGCGGAATGTCACTCAAATTAAACTGGCCCAGGCTTTTATTGCCGGATGCCATTTCCCGCTCGCCTTGCAGCACGTGAATCGTCACCGCCGTTTGATTATCTTCCGCGGTAGAAAATACTTGCTGCGCCTTGGTCGGAATCGTGGTGTTTTTCTGAATCAGCTTGGTCATCACACCGCCGAGTGTCTCAATACCCAGAGACAATGGCGTCACATCAAGCAACAACACGTCTTTTACATCACCTTGCAACACACCGCCTTGAATGGCGGCGCCGACGGCAACCGCTTCGTCTGGATTCACGTCTTTGCGCGGTTCCTTGCCAAAAATTTCTTTCACTTTATCTTGTACTTTTGGCATGCGAGTCTGTCCGCCCACCAGAATCACGTCATCAATTTCTGATGCGCTCAAACCGGCGTCCTTGAGTGCTGTGCGGCACGGTCCTGCAGTACGTTCAATCAAATCTTCCACCAGGCTTTCCAATTTCGCGCGGGTTATTTTGACCGCCAAGTGTTTGGGTCCGGATGCATCGGCCGTGATATACGGTAAATTGACTTCCGTTTGCTGGCTGGACGACAACTCGATTTTGGTTTTCTCGGCTGCATCTTTCAGACGTTGCAATGCCAGCATATCCTTCTTCAGGTCGATGCCGTTTTCTTTCTTAAACTCGTCGACCAGATATTCAATAACGCGCGAGTCGAAGTCCTCACCGCCAAGGAAAGTATCGCCATTCGTTGCCAATACCTCGAACTGATGCTCCCCTTCAATCTCCGCAATCTCAATGATAGAAATATCAAAAGTACCGCCGCCAAGATCATAAACCGCGATTTTGCGATCGCCTTCCTTCTTATCCAAACCGAAAGCCAGGGCTGCAGCGGTCGGCTCGTTGATAATCCGTTTCACTTCCAGCCCAGCAATCCGTCCGGCATCTTTGGTCGCTTGACGTTGCGAATCGTTGAAATACGCAGGCACCGTGATAACCGCCTCGGTGACAGGTTCTCCCAAATAATCCTCGGCGGTTTTTTTCATTTTCACCAATACTTGCGCGGACACTTCAGGAGGCGCAATTTTCTTGCCGCGGACTTCAACCCAGGCATCGTTGTTATCCGCCCGGATAATGCTGTACGGCACCATCTTGATGTCGCGCTGCACCATATCTTCGTCAAAACGGCGCCCAATCAACCGTTTGACTGCAAACAAAGTGTTTTTCGGATTGGTAATGGCTTGGCGTTTCGCCGAAGCGCCCACCAGGATTTCACCTTCCTCGGTATAAGCCACAATCGATGGGGTCGTCCGGGCGCCTTCCGAATTCTCAATAACCTTGGGCTTGCCGTTCTCCATCACGGCTACGCAAGAATTGGTCGTTCCTAAATCGATACCGATAATTTTTGCCATATTTAGATCCTTTTTGAAATTAATTCTGCTTGTAAATTGATTGGTAAATGGAGATATCTGTCAAAAATTCAAGTATCTTTGGATTTAGAAACCGATACCAGCGCTGGGCGGATGACTCGTTCATGCAGCTTGTAACCTTTTTGCATGACCTGAACCACGGTATTGGGGGGCGATTCGGAATCCACCATGCACATGGCTTGATGCTGATGCGGATCGAACTTCTCGCCTTTGGGATCAATCGCTTTAATACTAAACTTCTCAAACACATTGGCGAGTTGCTTCTGCGTCAATTCCATCCCGTTCTTATAATTCTCTACCGTCGCATTTTCCACTGCCAGCGCAGCTTCCAGGCTATCCATTACAGTAACTAATTCGGTTGAAAAATTTTCAACCGCGTATTTATGCGCATTGGCAACATCGCTTTGTGCGCGTTTGCGGATATTCTCGGTTTCCGCTTTCGCGCGTATCCACGCATCATGATGTTCGGCGGCTTTTATCTCAGCTTCTTTCAACAATTGTTCAAGATTGGGCTGTGCAATACCAACTCCACCCGTTTGAATGGTGGGATCGCTAGTTGCGCCGGGAATATTCATCCCCTCCAAATTTTCTGCTGCGCCTGCTTGACTGGTTTCTGCATTTTGCGGATTTTCTGGACTTTGCATTATTCCTCCTAATAACTGTGCAAGCGATATTGGGGTCACCGTTTGAAATTTCAAGCCAGAAACAAAACTTTTTTTACTTTCTCAGAATAACTGTTCCGGTTCAAACGGTTACGCTATAAATCTATTATTTCGATTTGACAGCGGCAGCCAGTTCGCTGGCCTTACCGATATAGTTGCGGGGCGTTAATGCCAATAAGCGTTCTTTCTCCGCTTCGGGAATATTGATTTGCGCGATGAACTGATGCAGCGTTTCCCGGGTAATGCCGCTTTTGCCACGCGTCAACGCTTTCAACTGCTCATACGGATTGGCAACACCGTAGCGCCGCATCACCGTTTGAATCGGCTCGGCCAGAATTTCCCAGGTGTTATCCAAATCTTCCAGGATCTGCACAATGTTGACATCCAGCTTATTCAAACCCTTGATGCAGGAATCGTATGCCAGCAAGGTGTGACCTAACGCAACGCCCATATTACGCAACACCGTTGAATCGGTTAAATCGCGCTGCCAGCGGGAAACCGGCAACTTCTCGCTCAAATGACGCAGAATAGCATTGGCAATACCGAGGTTACCTTCGGAATTTTCAAAATCGATCGGGTTGACTTTGTGCGGCATAGTCGAAGATCCCACTTCATTTTCTTTGGTTTTTTGCTTGAAATAGCCAAGCGAAATATATCCCCAGATATCGCGGTTCAGATCGAGCAAAATGGTATTAACCCTGGCATAAGCATCGAACAGTTCGGCCATGGTGTCGTGCGGTTCGATTTGCGTGGTGTACGGATTGAATTCCAGTCCCAGCTGTTCCACGAACGATTGCGCGAACTTTTCCCAATCCATATGCGGGTAAGCGGATAAATGCGCATTGTAATTGCCGATAGCACCGTTGATCTTGCCCAGAATAGCAATCGCCTCAAGCTGTTTCTTGGCGCGTTGCAGACGATACGCGAAATTCGCCATTTCCTTTCCCAGCGTCGTCGGCGACGCCGGCTGTCCGTGCGTGCGCGCAAGCATGGGTATTTCCGCCAATTGCTGCGCCAATTCGGCCAATTTGGCGATGATCGCGGTCAACGCCGGCAGCATCACCTGCTGCAAGCTGGTTTTGAGCATCAATCCATGCGACAGATTGTTGATATCTTCCGAGGTGCAAGCAAAGTGAATGAATTCGGCTACGTTCGTGACTTCCGCATTATCGCTGAGCGTTTGTTTCAGCCAATATTCAACCGCTTTCACGTCGTGATTGGTAATGGCTTCAATCGCCTTGACCGCTTCGCCATCTGTCACCGAAAAATTAGTGATCAACTCATCCAACCGTTCATGGGTTTCTGTTGAGAAAGGCGGCACCTCGGTAATCGCAGGTTCGGCGCTGAGCGCTTTCAGCCAGGCAATTTCGACTTGCACACGATAACGAATTAACGCAAATTCACTGAAATACGGCCGCAGTGACTCAACTTTGCTGTGATAACGCCCATCCAATGGCGAGAGTGCGGTAATAGCAGAAAAATTCATAATATATTAGCAGGCCGTTGAGAAACGTTTTCGAGGCAGCCGATACAAGGCAAAAACAGGCGAAAAAGCGCAGTTTATGCGGTATAAATGAGCATTTTGAGCCTGTTTTTAACACCGTAGCGGCAACGCAGATAGTTTTTCAATGGCCTGTTAGGGTTATTGAAGCGCGGATTCTATCACGCTTGCTTATTATTGTTGCAGATGGTATTCAGCGGCTGTGCACTGTTCTTGCGTTCATAGCCGTGTAAAATACCGCCCATTGCCATTAATAATCGCTGCCACTAAGAAACCACTCATGAATACTCAAAAGAAAATCAAAGTACTGTTTGTCTGCATGGGCAATATCTGCCGTTCACCGACCGCCGATGCGGTGTTCCGCCACCATGTCAAAGCCGCGGGCGTGGATCATCTGATCGAAGTCGATTCGGCGGGAACGCACGCCTATCATATCGGCAATCCGCCGGATGAACGCTCGCAGCACACCGCATTGAAGCGCGGCTACAAAATGGACGATTTGCGCGCGAGAGCGGTGGAATTGCGCGATTTTGACGAATTCGATTATATCCTGGCGATGGATAAGGAAAATCTGCGGCTGTTGCAGCAGCGCAGTCAACGCCACCATCATGGCAAAATCCAGTTATTCATGACTTTTGGCGAGAGCTACGACGGCGATACCGAAGTGCCGGACCCCTACTTCGGCGGCCATCAAGGCTTTGAATTGGTGTTGGATATGGTCGAGGAAGCCAGCCAAGGCTTGCTCAAGCATTTACACGAAACAATCAAATTTTGAACAGGAATCCCTCATGAAAACAAAAGCTGCTGTCGCCTGGAAAGCAGGCGAACCGTTGACCATCGAAGAAATCGACCTGGAAGGCCCGAAATCCGGCGAAGTGCTGGTCGAAATCAAAGCCACCGGTATCTGTCATACCGATTATTACACGTTATCCGGCGCTGACCCCGAAGGCTTGTTTCCGGCGATTCTCGGACACGAAGGCGCGGGCGTGGTGGTCGATGTCGGCCCCAACGTCAAATCACTGCGCAAGGGCGACCACGTAATTCCGCTGTATACGCCAGAATGCCGCGAGTGCAAATTCTGCCTGTCGAAAAAAACCAATCTGTGTCAGGCGATTCGCGCCACGCAAGGCAAAGGCTTGATGCCCGACAGCAGTTCGCGCTTTTCCATCGACGGCAAGCCGCTGTTCCATTACATGGGCACTTCGACTTTTTCCAATTACACTGTCGTGCCCGAAATCGCACTGGCGAAAATCCGCGAAGATGCGCCGTTCGATAAAGTGTGTTACATCGGCTGCGGCGTCACCACCGGCATCGGCGCGGTAATTTACACCGCCAAAGTCGAAGCAGGCGCGAATGTCGCGGTGTTCGGTTTGGGCGGCATCGGTTTGAACGTGATTCAAGGCGCCCGCATGGTCGGCGCCGACAAAATCATCGGTATCGACATCAACCCGCAGCGCGAAGCGATGGCGCGCAAATTCGGCATGACGCATTTCATCAACCCGAACGACGTGCCGAACATCGTCGACGCCGTGGTGCAACTGACCGACGGCGGTGCGGACTACAGTTTCGAATGCATCGGCAGCACTAAAGTCATGCGCCAGGCGCTCGAATGCACGCACAAAGGCTGGGGGCGCAGCATCATCATCGGCGTCGCCGAAGCCGGTGCGGAAATCAGCACGCGCCCGTTCCAACTCGTTACCGGACGTAAATGGGAAGGCTCCGCGTTCGGCGGCGCGCGCGGCCGCACCGACGTGCCGAAAATCGTCGACTGGTACATGGAAGGCAAAATCGACATCGACTCGCTGATCACGCACACGCTGACGCTAGACAACATCAACGAAGGCTTCCGCCTGATGAAAGCCGGTGAATCGATCCGCTCCGTGGTGATTTACTGATCGTGACCGCACTCGAAACCCGCAGCCTGCATCACTGCTTTGGCGGCATCCAAGGCTATTACCAGCATCCGTCCACCGTCATCGGCCTGCCGATGCGTTTCTCGGTGTATCAACCGCCGCAAGCAGAGCAGCAGCGCGTCCCGGTCGTGTTTTTCCTCGCCGGACTCACCTGCACCGAAGAAACCTTCATGATCAAAGCCGGGGCGCAACGCTACGCCGCCGAGCTCGGCCTAATGCTGATCACCATGGACACCAGCCCGCGCCAAACCGGTATCCCCGGCGAAACCGACGCTTGGGATTTCGGCGCCGGGGCCGGGTTTTACTTGGACGCGACGCAAGCACCGTGGTCGAAACATTACCGCATGGAAAGTTACATTACGCATGAACTGCGCAACATCATCGTCGAACAATTCCCTGCCGACCCGAACCGCATCGGCATCTTCGGCCATTCGATGGGCGGACATGGTGCGTTGACCTTGGCGCTACGCTATCCCGAACTGTTCCGCTCGGTCTCCGCATTCGCACCAATCTGCGCACCAATGCGCTGCCCGTGGGGACAAAAAGCTTTCAGCAATTACCTCGGAGAAAACCCGCAAGACTGGCGGCGGCACGACACCACCGCATTGCTAGAAGCCGGACACCGCGTCCCCGATCTGCTCGTCGATCAGGGATTCAATGATCAATTCCTAGCCACACAACTCTTTCCCGAAGCACTGGAACAAGCCTGCGGCGACGCCGGTCAACCGCTGACGCTGCGTTATCATCAAGGCTACGATCACAGTTATTACTTTATCAGCACGTTTATCGGGGAGCATTTGAGCTATCATCGGGAGCAGCTTGGGTAGTATTATGGATAAACATAATTCACGACATCGATGACTCAGGATAAGATTATTTGTATTCGGAAATTGCCATTCGATAGTATTGGCAATATTCTTGATTCGCGACCTGATCCCATTGTTGTTCGACTAAAAACAAGATTTAAACTACCTATATCTAAAAGTAATGCACCAATATCCATTTCATCTAGAATCTGATTTATCAGAATTTAGTGTAGCTAGTGATCTGAAAATAAAGAAAATAGATCCAGAATTAAGAGAGCAATTGTTTGGAATTCGAGATTTAAAGAAAAATGAGACAGGCTATAGCTACACGTCGCATGGTTTTTCTGACATTCCCGACGCAGGATTCCTAACTACTGTTTTGCTTAAAGAAAAACTAAGTAATTATGTTCTTTTGACTGCGGATTCAAGTCGAGCAAATGAGTTCAATCTTGCCTTAAAACTAATAGGAAATTCGAGTACATCATTATTTACGGGATTTGGCACTTTATCCCCTTCACGATCTTATGTTTCTCTCTGTAGTTATGATTTAGCACTACCACCGCTGAAAGTTACAGAGCAAGAAGTATTCTCGCTAGAGAAATTGGTATCTCAAATTCATAATAGCTGTCGTGAAGACAAAAAATTTCAGATTTTGATGGATACATATTTACACGCAATGTTTCATGGAATCCGATCAGCTAGTCGTTTTGTCGAATTTTCAATAATCTTGGAAATGCTGCTATTACCGATTCAGAACAATGAATTAAAATACCGCTTTAGTCTTAGATTAGCAAAATTTATGAACAAATACTTCAATTGTTCAGTACATGAAGTTTTTAACCGTGGGAAACAAATATACGATACACGATCAAGTATCGTCCATGCTGGTGAAGATAAGCACAATAAACTTGAGTCCACTACAAAAATCGCACACGAATATGTGCGTAGGCTATTGACTAAGTATCTCGAAGACAAATCATTGTTTGATGACAAAAAATTAGATGATCTATGCCTGAATTAATCCAGCAATCGAATTTTGATTAGCAAAGCAAGTGGCCAGGTCGCGAACGCAGAATATTGCGTCAATTCACAATTAGATTTCATTGGTTCTGTTCATTATTGAAAATCAGCGGGACTTAAGCAATAGAGGTTTATATGCATTATATGGTTGTTATCGAAGAAGGGCCGACGAGTTTTGGTGCTTATGTTCCCGATCTTCCGGGTTGCATTGCTGCCGGCGAATCGGTGGAAGAAGTATTGCAGCTTATCCAGGAAGCCATTGAATTTCACATTGAAGGTCTTAAAGATGAAGGCCAAAAAATCCCGGTACCGCATTGCTCAAGCTCGTTTGTTGAAGTGCAGGTTTGACGATAAGAATCGTACTCAAGTTACAGGGATATAGCATCATGAGTAAACATCAACTTGCAATTTGCACTGACAATCGTGGCTATGAAGTGTCGCTAGAAATCCGCAAACTGTACGAAGTACTGCCCGATGCCGATGCGGAAAAGCACGCGCAAATTCGTGTGATCGACGAGTCAGGGGAGGATTACTTAGTCAGTCCTGCAAAATGCTTGGAGACCTTAT
>FRDC01001042.1_pt1 | contig 32756 bp, 20 predicted proteins | sample 1106171 | NCBI WGS metagenome assembly FRDC01 (sample SAMEA3930566, study PRJEB13176) | freshwater metagenome | biome: Drinking water system; feature: drinking water; material: water | place: Singapore | collected 2014-12-20 | reverse complement strand
GATTCAGGAGATCGTAGGTGTAGGTCGTCACCTGGCTCTTGCGATCCGTGACCGTCGCGACATTGCCATTGTTGTCGTAGGTGTAGGCCTCTGTCTTGAGCAGCGGATCTTTCCGCGTCGCCGTCCGGTTCATATTGTTGTAGGTATAGACCGTCTGCTGGCTCTTCGCATCGGTGACGGTGAGGAGATTGCTGTTCGCATCATAGGTGAACGCGGTCGTTCCGTTGATCGCATCGACCAGTTGCGTGATGCGGTCGAGGGCATCGGGCGTATAGAGCGTCTTCTGCCCTAGCGGATTCGTCACGTTACGGAGCCGACCGGCGGCATCGAGGATGCGCTGCGTCTCCCGATTCAACGGGTCTTTGATCTTCACGAGATCGCCCAACTCATACGTCAACGTGGTGATGTTATTGAGCGGATCTTTGATCGTGAGCGGCTGGCCCTGTGCGTTGACCGTGAACGCGAGCAACAAGCAATCGATTGGTGATGCTGCAGAGTGTAGTTCAGTGAATGAAGAAAGTAGCTTGTGATGAAAATGGCGTTTCAGTCGCCACACCCGTTACGATGATCTACAGAACATTACTCTAACTGGTGGCATGAGAGATGAACCAGGGAACTCAAGGCGGAGTGGACAAGCCATTGAGCGGCCATCTAGCCCTCATGATGTACACAAAATTGATCGTAGTGGCATTTATGGTCCTGCCGATTTTTTACTGAAGCTATCGTACGTGAATGAGGCGGTGAGACCCGTTCTTCTGATGCCGGTGAGTTTATTTCTCCTATTCCACGCATAGGTCGAGATAATAGAGCCACCTCAACCAGACCCCTTGACCCTACTCCTTAATCTGGCCTATTTGAATCTGAGAAAGCGGAGGCTAAGGATGTCTCCCAAGAGCTGTCGAAAGAAGGAGGGCTGATATCTTTTGAAAGCTTCTTCAATAGGCCGGATACTTTTCTTACATTCGTCAGGATTGTCGGGGCCGATCACATATCTGCTATTGTCTCCGTAAGGCTCCCATACCACATAGTCGTGACCATGATATTTGAAACGCACATGAATCTCTCTTGGGAGTCCACCGAGACCCACTTTCTGGACATCAGTGATACCCTCAATCCCTTTCAGGAGAGCGGCGATCGTCCCAGGCCCCACATAGACATTCTCGATCTCAAAAGAGATCGGCTGATCATTTTCACCTTTCTGACTGAGAGGATAGACTTCCATAAAGTATTACTGTGTGGAACAGCCACAACCAGTCCCCACGTATGCCCCCCCAATCGCGCTACCAGCACCAAGGGCGTTAAGGTATTTGTTCGTCCTCCCAGCTCCTCCTCGCAATTCATCATCGTTTCGGTATTTTAATTTGTTTGGAGGTCTAAGGTTTGAGCCTCCACCAAACCAAACTCGTAGTTGAGTTCGGTAACTGCTTGCTGCAGCGCCCGAAGGAGCTATGAGGGAATATCCTTTTGCTAATCCAGCATAGGTCAGCCTTCCCACTCCAAGACCAAATGACAGCCACCCTCCATATTGGTAGGCCGCTGAACATTTGTTGATTTCGGGATCAGTCCCCATCCAGACACGAATCCAATAGGTACCTCCAAGCGTCAATGGATCGGCAAATCCTGCGGCAAGATTTCCCGCATCCTGGAGGCTAAATAATCCTGCTGGATCGATTTCATTCGTTGGGTCGTTGGACACATATGCATAAAGGTTCATATCCCCTGCCTCAAACTCCAGTGGATCTTCCGCGATAAACCGCTGTAGCCTTGGATGATAATACCTGGCCCGATAGTAGTACAGCCCACTGCCATCGTCTTCTCGCCCCGTGTACTTATAGCTGCTGCTTGAAGCTGCACCGCTGGTTGTTGCATAGCCGAACGGCTCATAGGTGTACTGTGTCTGGAGTGTGCCGGTGCCGTCTCCTAATGCAATGGTCGAGCCGAGGGCATCGGTGAGGAGTGCTCGGCTTCCAACTCCGTCAGTTCGTTGGAAGAATTCGTCAATCCCCAGTCCCATGAGCAGGTTGGCCGTGACGGTGCTGCCATTCTTTTCCTGTACCGGATTGAGCCCGTCATAGACAAAATTGGACGTGGTGCCTTGAATCGTCTTGCCCGTTCGCCGACCGAAGGAGTCATAGGAGAAAGAAGCCGCGAAGCCGGTGGAACTGATTCCAGAAAGTTGATTTCTCGCATTCCAGCTATAGGTCGCTGTGCCGCCGGCATCGGTCACGGTCTGAAGATTGCCGTTAAAGTCATACGTGAGCGTGTTTGTTCCAAACGTCGTCTGCTGATTGTTGACGTTATAGCTCGCCGTGGCCAGGGCGGGAGGAATCGTGCTTCTCGCGAAAGACCCACCCTGCTTGATCCGATTCCCCGCCGCATCGTAGGTGTAGGTCAAATCACCGATGACTGTGGCGCCTTGCTTATACGTCAGGCTGAGCAACTCCGACGCCGCGTTGTACGCATACACAACGCTGTTGCCATTCGGCAGGGTCAGACTCGCTCGTCGGTCGGCATCGTCATAGCCGATGGTCACGAGATTCGATCCTTGCGTAATCTGGGTCAGCCGGTTGGCGTTGTCGTAGGTATAGTTCACCGTCGGCTGTCCGGCCACGGTCATGGTGACACGCCGACTGGCGTTGTCGTACGTATAGGTGAGCGTCCCCTGCGCCGTCACTTCCTGCGTGAGCCGATCGAGATCATCGTACGTTCTCATGATCGTGGCGATCACCGTATTCCCCGCGTCTTTTTCCTGGATCTGCGTGAGTCGATTTCCGGCATCATAGGTATAGTTGGTTGAGGTGCCGTCTTGATAGGTTGCTTTGGTTTTGCGATTCAGGAGATCGTAGGTGTAGGTCGTCACCTGATTCTTGCGATCCGTCACCGTTGCGACATTCCCATTGTTATCGTAGGTGTAGGTTTCGGTCTTGAGCAGCGGATCTTTCCGTGTCGCCGTCCGGTTCATATTGTTATAGGTATAGACCGTCTGCTGGCTCTTCGCATCGGTGACGGTGAGGAGATTGCTATTCGCATCATAGGTGAACGCGGTTGCTCCGTTGATCGCATCGACCAGTTGCGTGATGCGGTCGAGGGCATCGGGCGTGTAAAGCGTTTTCTGCCCGAGCGGATTCGTCACGTTACGCAGACGCCCGGCGGCATCGAGAATGCGTTGCGTCTCCCGATTCAACGGGTCTTTGATCTTCACGAGATCGCCCAACTCATACGTCAACGTGGTGATGTTATTGAGCGGATCTTTGATCGTGAGCGGCTGGCCCGCGTTGTTCACCGTGATCGTGGTGGTCTTGTTCAAGGCATTCGTGATCGTCGTGAGATTGCCCTTGGCATCGTAGCCGAAGGTCGTCGTGTGGTTGAGCGGATCGGTGACGGTCGCCACCTGATTGAAGACCGGCTCATAGGTGAACGTCGTCGTCACGGCATTCGCCGTGGTCGCCAGCTTCGTGACCGTGAGCGTATTACCCTTGGCATCGTAGGTATAGGCCGTCTTCCGATTGAGCGCGTCCGTCACGCTGAGCAAGAGATTCGTATTCGCCTGCCATTCATAAGTCGTGGTCTTCGCTTCAGGCTGCCCATAGGCGTCAATCTTGGTCAACGTATAGCCGCCACTGTTGAAGGTCAGCCGTTGCGTCGCTCCGCGCGCATCCGTCGTATCGGTCTGCACGATTTTCCCATTGCCATCCAAGGTGTATACCATTGAGGAGACCGTTCCATCGGCCAAAGTCTGTGTCGCGACACGGCCATTGGCATCATACGTGTTCGTGGTACGGATGCTGCCAGTCGGCTCTTTTAGGGTGAGCATTCGATGAGACGCGTCATACGTGTATTCGGTGATCCCACCCGCAGCATTGGTCACCTTCCACAGCCGCCCGCTGGCATCATAGGTATAGCCGATCTGACGACCGAGAATGTCCGTCACCTGCGTAATACGATTGGCCGCATCATAGGCGAGCGTAAGGTACCGCCCATTCGGCGACGTGATCTTGGTGAGATTCCCAGTCAGCCCTCCATCCAAGGCGCGGGCCAACGTGGTGGCATTCCCATTTCGATCCAGCATGGCCAGAAGTGCACCATATTCGCTGAACCGCCATTCCGTCCCGTCTTTGAATTTGAGACGATAGCGCTGATAGACCTGATCCCAGGCCAGGGTTGCGGCATAGAAGCCCGATGGGGTGGTGGTGTGCTGCAGCGTCGAATCCAGACAGTTCGTTCCGCTCGTCCTCGTGAAATGCATGAAGCTCCCGTCCGGCAGATAGACTCGAGCCGCCGTACAGAGATCGTCGCGGAGCATGTATTGATCGTACGGGTGACTGGTGCCAATTCCCAAAACCCGTGACGCCGTATCTTTCGTCCGATAGGTCCGCGAGAAGGTGATTGGCATAACATCCGGCACTTCAAGATCGACGTCCGTGCGATAGTAGATCCCGGTTCGGGGGCAAACCGGATCTAAGACGGATGGAGCCGCACTCGCGGGAATCGCCGAGCAGCTGGGGTTCTCAGTCGGCGGATCGGGGGGCTGCTCCGGTCCGTTTTGCTGCACGACATAATGGATGGCCAATCTGGACGCGATGGGCACGGGAGACGGACTCTGACAGGGCGTGCCTCCGGAGAGCAACAAGGGCGTGCCTCCTGGCGGCCAATACAACTGCACCCACCATGCACTGCCACCTGCTTGTGGATGACAATACCCCATCGTACTGGTTGTCGGTACCCAATCAGGCGGAATTCCATAATTAGGAGCCTCGGCGGTAATCTTGAACCACGCCACAGCGTCGTATGCCCCTTGGGTGGTTGTCCCAGGACCAAACGGGGTGACGAACGCCTGCCCGTTGAATTGCGTCGTAGGATTCTGGCCCGGATAGGCGATGGATCCAGGCGGGATCGGCGTGCCCACAGCCGAAGACGGCTTGACGGGAGTGAATTGAGCCCAGCCGATCTCAGGCGAGATGAGCAACAAACCAAGAAACAGGGCGCACCAATGCATCATGATATCCTCGCGATTCATGGGTTCGTCACTTGGAGGTTGAGTGTCCCAGTAGCCACGCCACTGGGATCGACAAAGACGGTATACGTTTCGGTCGCAGGCAAGGTGACCTGCGCGAGGTTGAAACTCGCGGCCGCGCTCCAGGTATAGGTGAGATAGCTCCCGTTCTGCCGGAGGAGCCGGAGGGTCGTCAGCCCTGGCAACGTATTTCCCGTCACACGAACGGTCGCCAATTGCCCGACCGTTCCGGCAAAGGTCAACCGGGCGTTCTGAGCCGGACGAGACAGGGTGACGGTCACTGGCGCGGCATTCAGGGTCAGTGTGCCGGTGATCTCAGAAGACAATGTGAGTGTCACCGCACCCGTCGCCACCCCGGCTGGATCGACGACCAGGGTATAGGTCCCGGTGGTCGGTAACACGGATGGATCCAGACTCCCCCCTGCCACCCCAACACTGTTCGTCGCGTGAGACGAGCCGTCCGGTCTCAGCATGGTGATGTAGCTATTGCTTACGGTGACCGCCGTCAGCCCAAGATTCACTTGTTGTCCGGCGGTCCCGGCAAAGGTGTAGCGGGCCGTTTGTCCGATGCGGGTTAGACTCACAGAACCCGACGCCCCGTCGATCGCAATCGCCCCAGTGAGCGGCGAGGAGAGCGTCAAAGTCACTGTCCCCGTATTCACACTCATCGGATCCACGATAATGGTGTAGGTCCCACTTGTTGGCAAGGCGATGGACGGGTCCAGGCTGCCCCCTGCCGTGGTGATGGTGGCTGAGGCGAGGGTGGTTCCGTCCGGCTTAAGCCACGAGACCGTGCTGGAGGCAATACTCACACTCGACAGACCCAAATTCATCCACTGCCCCGCCGTCCCGGTGAACGTGTAGCGGGCCCGTTGCCCAGGAACCGTCAGGGTCAGTGGCACGACAGGACCATCGAGCGTGATGGTGCCGCTCAGATCCGCTTGGTTATAGAGCATGAGCGTCATTCCCCCGGTGTACGTGAGCTGGGGATCCACGAGAATGGCATAGGTCCCAGTCATCGACAGCACCTGTGTATCTAGGGCATCATTCGTGTAGATTCCGCTCTTTGTCACAACGGTCGATCCATCCGGTCCCAGAATGGACACCGTTGCATTGGTCATCGTGACGCTCGTCATACCAAGGCTGACGGTCTGCCCGGTCGTGCCACTGAACGTATAGCGGGCATTCTGCCCGACACGGGCAATCGACACGGGAATGGCGGCCCCACCCGGCGTGATCGAGCCGGCCAACTCGGTCGAAACCGTCACGGTCGTGTTGCCGGTGTAGGTACTCAGGGGATCCAGGAAGATCGTATAGGTCCCGGTTATGGGCAACACCGGCAACTCCATCCCCCCTCCGCTGGTCGTGACCGCGCTCGGCAAAAGCATCACAGCACCCCCGTCGGGACGATAGACCATGACATTGAACTGCCCGATGGTGACGGCACTGAACCCGAGATTGATCCGCTGGCCCGCGACCCCGTCGAACACCATCAGGCCATTCTTGTTGGCCGTGGTAATCGACGCCACCACCGTGGCCCCATTGACGACCGCGCGGCCTGTGTATTGGATGTCCGCCGCCACGACGCCGGGCGGCGCGACAAAGAATTCCGTGGCACTCGTCGCACTACCCTGTGGAGTAGCAATTGAGATTTTTCCGGTTTGGGCACTGCCTGGCACTGGCACCGTGATCGTTGTTGATGTCGCTGTGGCCACAACACCGATGGCCCCGGCAAACGCCACCCGATTATTGATCAGCGTCGTGTCGTAGTTGGTTCCCGTCACAGTCACCGTCGCGCCGTAATTTCCAACCGCAGGACTGAAACTCGACAGGGTCGGCGCCCCGCCGACTCCCACTGTAAAATTTGATGCACTCGTGGCCGTCACTCCAGCAACCGTCACACTGATAGGGCCATTGGTAGCGCCGGAAGGAACATTGGCCGTGAGGACCGTCGTCGTCGCTGTCAGCACGCTTGTGGTCGTGCCGTTGAACTTCACCGTATTCGACGCAGGCGTGGCACTGAAACCCGTACCGTAGATGGTGACTGTGGTCCCGACCGGGCCTTTGTCCGGGGTGAACTGAAAGATGGCCAGCGTCGCCGAGTTCTGCCGTGTGATCCCCAGGAGATTGCCGACGGCATCATAGGAATAGATCGCCGTATCGGTCGCCGGATCGATGACAGCCATCAGGCGGCCCACCTGATCGTAGACATAACTGATGTCGCCGGCCCCGCTCGGCAAGAGGCCCGTGAGACTGAGGGCCAGGATCAATGCCACGGTTCGCACCGTGCTCCGCACCCGCTGCCACCTGCTGATCGTGATTGCTGTCATGCGTAGTCCGGTGTGTGCGTACACACCCCGTCTCCTTGTGAACGAATGAATCTGTTGCTGCAAATCGAAGGATGTGAACGAAGGTTCGTCATGTGCGGCAGGATTCTACGAACTTCCCCACACAACACAATCCCGACAAATGTGTCCCCCCAGATGGGGGGGGCGTTGTTGAACGGGACGAGTGGGGACACTGACGAGGAAGCGATTGGATGTGGGACGGGAGATCAGGCTAGTGAAAGGAACGCACCGCCTGCGAGGGCTACCCCATCTCGGAAGCACCCCGCCGTGACGAATGCAGAGGCATTGCCCAGCTGGAGATATGATAGGCGAGCCCAGCATATTCAAGTAGGAATGGACGAGCCTGGGAGCTGGAGTTTGGCTCTCAGGATTTGTGACCAAAAGACATGACTCTTGGTTACGGAGGAGTTTAAACAACTGGAGAGTGGGGCCAAATTCAGGTGTCTGTTATTTCAGGATCACCTCAACCCTTTTGCCTATGAATCAATAAAACTACCCGAATTGACGCTGCGGCCAGATGAGGCATACGGCTTTCAATTGCCTCAGTCTGAATAGTAGGTCAGCGTCCGGCGAACCACCTCCTTCCGATCGGCGCTACGGTCTTCTGGCTTAGCATACGTCTGCACCGTGGTGCGGACGATCCAATTGCCCATCGCATCATACTCATAGGTAATGCGTTCGGTACTGGCCTCCATGCCCGACGACGCATCCCATTGCCGCTCAATCATATTTCCATGCGCGTCAAAGCGCTCACGGCGAGTGATGTAGGGCTCATCTTCCTGCCGGCGATAGTCAGCGATCATGACCTGTCCATCCTCACCGTATTCATACACTGTTCGCTCCATCAGCACCTCATCGTTTGACTGGCGAAAAATGGACTGACGCTCCTCACGCTCCCGGCCTTCACTATCATAGTCATAGGTCCGTTTCTCTCGGATTGTGCCGTCTCGATAGAGCAAGAGTCTTTCGATGAGTCGATGGCGTGAGTCACGCCGATAGCGATACCGAACTCGTTCTTCCCACGTCCCTGTTGGGGACTTGTCAAAGCCGATGCTTGCCACGAGATCCTCGTTCTCGTAGACATACTTCACGATCGGTTCTGCCGGTTCCCCATCTTTGCACCACATCTCCATGATTAGACGATCATAGCCGTCATAGGTTCGGCACCGCCTATCCAGCGCAGTCCCTGAACCGCTCGGATCGCCGTAGGCTAACACCTGGCCATTGCGATCGTAGAGGGTTACCAAGGATCGCCAGGATTTGACGATTGACTCATCTAATATGCCTGAACCCACGCCGTACACCGTGGTCGTCTCGCGCACCTCTCGCACAAGCCCCACAACCCCCCCAGAGTCTCGTTTGGTCGTGGCAGGATCTACAATATATACGGTAGGAGGAACGACTCCTCTCATGGCACTCCCTGCTGCATTGCGAGCATCCGAATAGGAAGTGATCCCAAGCAAGAAACTCACCCCAAGAATGGCCAAGACACGCTTCATCACATCCTCCGATTGATTGGTCGTCTTCACCATATGAACCCACTGCGATAGACTGAAGAATCTTGAACATCGATCACCACGTCTCTATAGAGGGGAGCCCCCTCGCTATCTTTTCATCTCACAAGGCTCTCCGTCATGGGTACAGTTTTTCAATTTGCTCTCGAGTCATGTCCCTAGGAACGAGAGTTCTGTAGAAGTCTTTAAAGGCTCCATCGTGCAGCTCTGTCTCCAGTGTATATTCAGTGTTAAAAGCTTCGATTTCGTTATCAACTCTCTCCTGGTGAGTGAGACCTTCTTTCTGACCTGCATGAACAGCTTCATGTGCAAGCACCCCAGGTAACTCGACGAGATTGGTGGTCAGAAGGGAAGGGTCAATAAAAATGGTTCCGTTACTATAGAAACCCTTCTCATTTGGATTGACTTGGTAACTGGGAACAATCCGATGGGCCTTATTGAGGTCTCGCAATCTCTGGACAAGCTTAGGTCGTACAGTTTTTCCAAAATTAGTCTGTGCTATGACATCAATCGCATTGTTGATCGTTACTTGCGGAGGAACAGTAATATTAGGACTGGCATTTCCAACAGGAAACACCCCAAAGGTTGATGGGCTAAACGCACTTCCCCACGAATATAGATATGATAGCGAATACGTATTACCATTTCCCAAGGAAGTATGCCCAGACGTGAACGCTTCTCTCTGAGCCGTGACCTTAATGTCCGGTAATACAAACGTGTCTTGGGCTTGATTCACAGGTTGTCCGTTATTACAAAACGACTGATTACCATCATCTTCCGTACAATGTCCCGTGGGATCTGTGTAGCGCAACGGATTATTGCGGACATAGCTGTACCTGTTCAGATTCTGCGGCTCTCGGAGATTCGGCACAATGGTATCAGGGCTCACAAACCGCCCAAACACGGCATGGTAATAGCGCGCTTCGTAGAAGTGGAGATTGCTGCTCGCATCTAACTCCTTGCCCGTGTACTTGTAGGGCACATTGATAGCTGGCGTGGTGAAACTCTGGTTCGTTCGTAGATCACCATAGGGATAATAGGCGAGCGTCTGCACCTTGGCTCCCGTGCTATCGGTGATGACACTGGAGCTGCCCAGATGATCTCCGTGCCAGTATTGAGTGGCGCCGGTGTTGACCGCGATCGTCGCAATCCGGGTGCTCCCCGCCCAGATGAACCGTGAGCAGTTAGAGTTGTCGCACTCATAGAGCTTGCTGATGTAGCGCGTCGTGGTCGTGCCCTCGGTTTTCTTGACACGCCCGCCGTCGCCGTCATACACAAACGTCGCGGTGGTGGGCACCCCTCCATAGGTTGTCGTCAGGCTGCTCAGGCGATTCTCAGTATTGTAACTCGCACTATACCCAAAAAAACCGGTAGGATCTGTCATCGTCACGACATTCCCATTGTTGTCGTAGCTGATCGGGTAGGGCCCCGCGACGCTGACCGCGTGCGGCCGGACGCTACTCAGACCACTCGCCGGATAACTATAGGCACCCACCTGCGGATTCACGATCATGTTCCCAATCTGATCATAGGAATAAGCCAGGGTCGCATTGATGCCGCTGGCCCCATACGGCCCGTTGGCCAATGTAAGTCGATCCAAATCGTCGTACGAGAAGTGTTGGTCCCCGGCATTGGCGGCCACCGTAGCATCATAGATATCCCCAACATTGCCATTGGCCTCAAAGACATACCGCAAGTCTTGATAACTGGCACCAGGACTGCTACTCGTGGTGTAGTGCACCGTCAATACAGGCCGTTGTCCAGCTACGGTGGCCTCTTTCGTGAAATACCCTGCCCCATCTGCACTCTGGGGTCGAATAACAAAGGTCACTCGCCCATTGCCACTGATAGCACTCTGTAAATTCGTGAATGTGTAGCTAGCTCCTGGATTGACAGCTCCTACCTTTGAAAGCAACCCCGAAGCGTCTATACCGGTAAGACCCGCACGGGTATTCCAAGTCGGCACACTTTCTGCCCAAGCTGGATCGGTCGGGGCAAACTTAAATATAGCCCCACCATCGTTCGATTCCGGCGTTGCATAGCCCCCATTGACAAGAGTGAGACTGGCGCTGGTAATGGTGGCCCCGGAGGGGAGTCCCGTGATATTAAACCGCAGATAGGCTTCCCGCATGGGACTGGTGTCGATGACGACATGGTCTAGATTTCCTAGTGCTGTATCCGGTTCATCGCTACGGAGGCTGGTGTCCGCTTCTGGGATAAATGTCAAAGTCCCACTCGCCCCCCCTCCTATACTAGGCCCTGTCGTTTTGAGGGTGCAGAGCCGGAAGGTCTGCTGGGTGCAGGTGGCATTAGCGGTATTGGCATAGGTGTGAGTCGTGACCACGCCGTTGCCAAAGATGCTGGTGGCCGGTTTCCCTAAGGCATTCCACCCCCCATAGGTGACGTAGGTCGTGGCCCCTTCTTGCACCGACTTCAGTTGCGGCCCATCGTAGGTATAGGTCACTGTCTTAATGGGACTGGTCGGATAGCTCACCGTGGTGAGACGGCCCAGCCCATCATAAGCACTGGTGGTGATATAGGTAGAACCATCGAGGGTCTTGGCGGTCTGGGAAATACGGCCCCGGCTGTCATATTGGAACGTGACGCTCTGCGCGGGATCACTGACTTGTTTCAAGCGGCCTTTGCCGTTGTTCGCCGCCACCGTGTCGTCATAGGCATAGACGATGGTATTGGTCCCGCAGGCCACAGTAGTGGTGCCATAGTTCTTTTGGGTCCTGCGGTTCAACGCATCATAGCTCAGGCAGAGCTTCTGATTCTTCGCGTCCACTTGTGTGAGCAAATTCCCGTTGGCATCGTAGGTGTAGCTCCAATCCCCCATGTCCGGATCGTGCATGGTGAGTTTCCGGCCCAAGGTGTCGTAAGTCATGCTGCTCACGTTGCCCTTGGCATCGGTGACGCCGAGCAGATTACCCAGGCGATCGTAGCTATAGCTCGTCGTCGCGTAGAGGGTGCCGCCACTGCAATCGGTCGCGCTCCCCGTCCCGGTATATTCCTGCACGGTGACGAGGCGACCCAAGGCATCCTTCGTCTGAACCTTCTTATGGAGTTTGGGATCCAGACTTGTGGTGGTCCAGGCGTTATAACAGACAATACTGCTGGTATTATCCGGATTGGTGGTCTTGGTCAGCCGCCCCAGCGCATCGTAGGTCATGGTGCGCCAGCGGCCCGTCGCAGATTCGCTCCCCTGAATATAGGGGAGGCTCGTCTGCGTCACGAGGCCCCGGATGTCGTACTGGGTTTCAGTGACAAGGACCTTCAAGTTCGCGCCCCCATCGGCCGCGCCGGGCTGCTCAGTCTTGGTGGTCCGGCCCAGGCCGTCGAAATAGGTTTTGCTCACGAGGTTCGCGGACAACCCGCCGCCGCTGGTCGTGCTCTGCACATGCTGCGTGCTGACGGTATAGGCCCCGCCATAGTTATAGGCCATCGACTGAACCAGCCCGTCAGGCGTCGTCGTCGTGAGCTTCCGGCCCAACGCATCGTAGGTATTGGTCGTGGTTTTGCCGTTCGGATCGGTCACGCTCTTGGCTTGCCCATACAGCCCGGTATCGCTCGCGACCCCGTTCACCCCGTAGTACACGGTCGTGGTCACGTGGCCCAGCGCGTTGGTGCTGGTGAGTGGAAACGTGTTGGTCGGATCGTAGGTCAGCGTGGTCTTGTTCCCCAGTGCATCCCGGCTACAGAGCAGCACTCCGGTTTGCGGATCGTATTCCATGCCGCTCGTGACCTGTGTCCCGCCGGGATTCAGCAGCCGATCCACTTTGGTGACATGCCCCTTCGTTACCGTGGCACTCCCGCTGGGCACGGCGGTGCAGGCCCCCACACCCGTACCGTCGTAGGAGGTCGTAGTTTGGCTGAGGATGGCCCCGCCAGTCCCGAGCCCAGCCCGCGTCGTCGTCACGGTCGGGAACCCGATGAGCCAATTCGTGGTGTCCGGTGTGTTGTAGCTGAGGATGGTCGTCGTGTCGTCACTGGTGATCGCGTTGTTGCCAGTGAAGTCGCCACGATTATAGGCGAGCGTCAAGTTGCCGTAACTGTCGTAACTCACCGCTTCGGTCTGCGTTTGCTTCACCTCCACGCCTGCACTGTTAAAATGCTTCGTCGTCGTGATCGCCTGCGGCGTAAAGAACGGCGCCACGCCGTCCCCATCTGCCAGATACGTAGTGGTGCTCTCGGAATAGGCTTTGCCCGTCTGATCGGTCACGCGGCTCTTGTACGGCAGCCCCTTCGTGAAAGCCGTGGCATCGGCGAGCAGTTCCGTCTCAGTTTCCCCCACCGCATCGATCCGTGAGCCTTGGTGGAACCAGGTCTCGCTGATCGTCTGATCCCCGTTCGCCGCCGCCTGGCTCGTGACCTTCGTATAGTTCACGCCCCGCACGTCGCGCGCCCCGAGATGGTAGGACCCACCGGTATAGCTATACGTCGTGATGGACGGGGTGGTGGTACAGGTGGACGTGCCGCTGTTCCAGTTGTCACAGGCACTGATGCTCTTCACCCGCTGCATCGCAAACGGCATCCGGTTTCCCACATCGTTCGCCGAGGTATCGTACGTGATCGTCGTCGCACCACCCAGACCCGTAGAAACCGAGCTCAGGAGGTCACCTGTACTAAGATTCTTCATGACCATCCATTGAGTCCCCGGCGTACTCAAGTACAAAAGATCCATCCTTCCATCGCCATTCATGTCGGCAGGCCAGATAGTCGCTGTGCTATTGATCCCGACATAGTCCCCCCACTTCACCGCCGCGCTCAGCGCTGACCCCGTGTTGAGCATCACGTGCCACTCGGTTCCCGCCGTATTCAGATAGAGCAACTCCGGCTTGCCATCCCCATTCATATCCGTGGGCCAAATAGTCAGACCGCTATTGATCCCCACATAATCCCCCCACTTCACGGCGGCACGAAGGGCCGTACCCGTATTGAGCATCACATGCCATTCCGTCCCTGCCGTGTTCAAATAGAGCAGATCTCTTCTGCCATCCCCATTCATGTCAATGGCCCAGATGCTCAACGTGCTATTAATTCCGACATAATCGCCCCATTTGGTCGCCGCGCTCAGCGCTGACCCCGTGTTGAGCATCACATGCCACTCGGTTCCTGGAACATTCAGATACAGCAACTCCGGCTTGCCATCCCCATTCATATCCGTGGGCCAAATGGTCAACGTACTATTGATCCCGACATAGTCCCCCCACTTCACCGCCGCGCTCAGCGCTGACCCCGTGTTGAGCATCACGTGCCACTCGGTTCCCGCCGTATTTAGATAGAGCAAATCCGACTTACCGTCCCCGTTCATATCGGCAGGCCAGAGTGTCGCGTTACTGTTGATTCCCACATAGTTGCCCCATTTGACCGCTGAACTGAGAGCTGTGCCCGTATTCAACATCACATGCCACTCATTCGCAGCAGTGTTGAGGTAGAGCAGATCCGACTTGCCGTCCCCATTCATGTCCACAGGCCAAATCGTATTGGTGCTATACATCCCCACATAGTCACCCCACTTTACCGCGGTGCTCAGTCCTGTCCCCGTGTTCAGCATTACATGCCATTCGGTTCCCGCTGTATTCAGATACAGAAGGTCAGGCCGTCCGTCTCCATTCATATCTGTATGCCAGAGCGTCGCATTGCTGTTGATTCCAACATAGGTTCCCCATGGACTCTGTGCCGTCAAACTATTGTTGGGGGCTGGCAACCCCATCACCACGGCTGGTTGTTGTGGCCCCGCACCAGGAGTAATAGCTCCCGTGGATTGATTGACCGTCGCATCTTTCCCAAACTGCTGAATCGTCGCAACCACTGAGCTGGAAGTTGTTCCGCTCGTGACATAGGTCAACTTGTACGCCCTGACAAGATTTCCACCGGCTTTGACTTCGACGGTTGCCAACCGCTTTGTGGTCTTGACCCGATAATGCGTTGCATACAGTTCGGCCTGATCGGGTCGAGAACCATCATCCAACCAAAACTTGATGGTGTTGGTCGGCGCAGTTGCCCCGTTCCCCGCATAGTCGATGTGATCGAGATAGACTTGATTGTTGCTTGAGTCCGTCCAGTAGCTATAGGTCATATAATTGCCGTCGGTGTCCTCCACCCGATCCAGCAACCATCCGAAGATATTCCCTGCTACCAACGGAGTGACCTGATACTGCCGTGATGCTGTTGTTTGACCGAAGTAATATTTTCGTCCCTGCTTGGTTGTCGCCTTCCACATGATCTGGCCATCGCCGGCGGTGAGCTTTTCGAGCCTGCTGAACCCGCCTTCGACTTTCGGACTCCATTGCGTAGAGGAGCCAGGAGTAGGTACCAGTTCCCCGCTCACACCGGCCATTTTCGCTTCAAATGCTTTCTCGCCAGTGTTGAGACTGTAATTCACACCCCATTTGGTTTGCCGATAGATCCCTTCCTCATCCAGATCCCAACCTAATCCCCAGCCAACTGTTACCTGCCGCACTATTGTAGGTGAGGGCCAGACTCGGCTGCATGCCGCTACGGCCAGGCGGGACTTCGATGGGAATGCTGGTCGTTGCCACCCCCGTGAACGGATCGGCATGCACGGCTCCACCGAGCGTCCCTACCGGCCGATCCCCGTCTGCCCCCTTTGCCTGACCTGGCACAACGAGTTTTGCAATTGACGGCGTGCTAAGAACGGCCAGACTACTGAGCACAACCACCGCAGCGATCAGACGGGATGAGAGAGAAGACATGGCCGAGACTCCTTGGTGAGGCGGACCCCACTGTCCGCGCGGCGGAGTCTACGGAGTTTTTTCGCCGACACAATCCCGACAAATTAACTAACCCATCTGGCTGCCCCCAAACGGGTCCCTCCAAATGGGGGGATGCCCATTTGGAAAGTTCGAATGCTGGCAGAGTGGATCAGTGGACAATCCGCGATGCGGCGGAGGAAGCTACGGATGACTACTGGATCGTTCCAGCCATCTGGAAGACGGGCAGGTACATAATGACGACAACGGTTCCGACAAGCACGCCCATGACCAGCAACAAGACCGGCTCGATCCACGTGGTCATTTGCGTCAGTTTCAGATCGAGACTCCCTTCATAAAACTCACCGACGTCTTTGAGCATGGTCTCAAGAGCCCCGGTTTGTTCACCTACGGCCACCATCGCCGTCGCCAATTTTGGCAATACTCGTTGCTGTTCTAATGCGGCAGCCAGTGGTTCACCTTCACGCACTCGATCCATCGCAGCAACGAGACCTCGTGCGATATGCCGATTGGACACTGCGCCACTGGCGACTCTCAAGGCATCGACCAATGGCGTGCCCCCGGCAAGAACGGTTGCCAAGGTCTGCGCGAGCTGCACCGTGTGGTGGTAGGAAAGGATGGTGCCGAGTCCGGGTGTTTGCAGGAGAAATCGATCCGTGGTTTCTCGTCCCTGAGGTGTGGCCCGATAGGTCCGAGCCGCTACCACCCCGACGACCATCAGAGCTGCGAGCGGGAGAAACTGCGCTTGCAAGAATGCGATGAGGGAAAGTAGCGCTTGCGTAGCCGGCGGCAATTCCCTCGCAGATTCCCCGTAGACACTCACGAAGGTCGGCATGACATACATGAGGAGGAATCCGACAACGGCGATGCCGATGATGACCAAAAAGGCCGGATAGGCCAAGGCCTTGGTGACCTTTTGTTTGAGGCCGATCATGAGCTTCAGATACTGCACATAGCGCGCAAGCACCGTCGGCAGATTACCCGCCTGTTCCCCGGCCCGAATCGTCGCGACGTATAACTCGGGAAAGACTCGAGGATGCCGGCTCATCGCGTCGGACGCGGCGCTGCCTCCACGAATGTCTTCGCGCACCGTTCGAATGGTCTGCTGAAAGGCAGGATGGTCCGCCCGTTCGATCAGAAGATCCCAGACTTGGAGAATCGGCAGTCCGGCTTTGAGGAGGGCCAATAACTCCTGATTGAACACCAGAAACTCTTGCAGCGTGATCTTGCCCCACGACCACCCACGCACTCCGCCCGAACCAGCGGCCGCCTCCCCTCCCTGAACTCGGAGAACGATGAGACCATCCCGCTCAAGCTGACTCCGCACCGTGCGCTCATCCGCACCGTCAAGCTGTGCTTCTAAAATTGTCCCGTTTGGTCGAGCGGCTTTGTAGTGAAAGGTGGGCATAGGCGGGTATGCTGGCTGGTTCACCAAGAAGTTGTCAATCCGGCATCTCCAGACCGTACACGGCCCTGTCACCGAAACACGACCGCGCGATCATGCAGGCTAAAACTCACAAGGGAGTTCACTCCCATATTGTGAAAGGGAATTTCGATCAGCTACTCGTGAAAGAAGGGATGTGCTGGTGGTATCGCAAGTATGCACCGGGGAATGCGGTCTTAGAGGCGCTCGAGACGGACGCACGTGAGAAGCGCATAGGGCTTTGGGTTGAGGCTCAGCCCATTCCGCTGTGGGAGTGGCGGAAGGCCAAACGACCTCCCGCTCGCTCAGTCATCCGATTCATGTTATTCAACTCACCGTTCACCGTGGTCTTCCTTCCCTTGGGCTCGATTGCTTGCCCTTTTTCTCTTCTCTCCCTGTTGGATCTGCGTCAACAGCCGCTCCACACGAATATTCCCCGTCTTGGTTCCAAGGCACGAGAGCGGCGTTGCCTTCTTCAGTGCGGGATGGGGTCGAGTCAGCCACGCAGCGGCTTTCTCTTCCGTCCCAAACACCTCGGCAGCTTGTCGTTGAATCCAAAAGGCATCCTCTTCCGCTTTGAGATCGCGTTTCGCCATGCCAGGTTGTCGCCCCTGCGAACTTGGCTTCTCCCCCTTCGGCTCAGAAATTTGATCAGCCTCCATCGGCGGCAACCCCGTCGAGAGAAAAAAGACCTCGTCAACGAACATCTGCTGCATCCGTGGAGGCAGCGTGGGAAGGACCTCCTCAAGCCAGTGTTGCATCGCCTCATTCGTGGGCATCTTCATGCCGCTAAACTTCTGAACAGCATGGCGATATGCTTGCATCATGCCCATCGTCATCGCGCCTCTCCTCTCTTAGACTAGCCCAGGGTTCCCTCACACCCACCGCGACAGTCGCCCCCCCTTGTCCTCTTCACAAATCCTCGCCCTCCACTGACCGTGGTACGTCTGACGTGGTGAGGAGCGGCGTAAAGAGACGCTCCAAAAGCCGTCGCCGATCCGCCAGCGAGACGGCAAACAAGTGAATCCACCGCTCTCGTGGCCGTCGGGATCGCCGCACTCGTTTCGTCCGCAACCGCACAGCTCCCTGATGGCGTGCCTGGGCCCACCAGCGACGCCGATGGGACTCGGCGAGAAAGCGACGCGGCTTCCCACGATTTGGCCCCACCGGAAGCAGCGCCCCACAACCGCATCCACAGACGGTTGAAACCAGCATAGGACCCCCCCTAGAAAAACGCGCACGGTTTTCTGCCAGGAGTTCTCACCATCCTTCTCCCTCTGCCTCAAAAAGACCCGATTGCCCACACGCTGAGGTCACGGGGTGACGTCGGACCTGCGACTCAGTTGCCAGAACCGCAGTTCTTCTTCCCTCGCCCTCACGCCAGATCGCTCGCCTTAGCTGAAACGCCTTGCGGGTTTCCACTGCTGACTGGATCGCCTGGCGTGTCTGCGGGAGCCGATCCAGAGAGGCTGCGATCCATCGGGCATAGCCAGAGTGCGTCATGAGCCGATGCCGACTGATCCACTGCGGCGGTTCCTGATTCATTGTTAACTGCCCGGCCGCACGAATGATTGCCCGGGCTGCTTGGCGATCACGAGTGGCCCAATCCAAACGCGGCGCCCAGTCCCTGGTCCATCCTGTCTCACGATTTCTACGCTGATGGGCTCGGAGCCACACTCCATCCCAGCGGTATAACCACGCATATAACCGTCGACAGCGGCGTTCCTGAACCAGAGTCCTCCGACGACGCTGGGCGAGCTGCTGCCACTGTACGCGCTTCTGCTCACAATCCTTCGGCTGCACACCGGGAACCCGCTTCCATCGTTTCCCCTCCCGAGGCGAGCTCGTCTTCGGAAGAAGTCCGAGACGAATGGCCTCCTCCCAAAGGGTGACCCGCGACACGCCCAACTGTTCGGCGAGGACCTCGCGCATCAGCCGGCGGTCCCGCCATCGCCGTCGCAGCACCCACTCCCAATAGAGTCCGTACTGTTCGATGCGGTGGTAACTGAATTGTGCTAACGGTCCCCAGTCCGGGCCCACCCGCGAATAGGTAAACCCACACCCACAGGAGAACGTTCCGATCGGACGGCCGTCCTGTCTGCGGATACGCACTTCACATTGCACCACTGCGCGCTCATTACGATGCGGTACCACAGGGTTGAGACATGGCCAAGGACCGGTTCCAAACCAGGTAGGGTGTTGAGGCAACGCAAAGAACTCTTCGGCCGTGAAACCTAGAAAATGGATCAATAGAAGATGATAAAGAGGCGGCATCGCTCGGCGAGGGAACCGCAGCAAGGCGCGAATGCCGCGGCCCGTGCTCAGACTCCCTGCGTGACCGTCGAGTCGCCGTAGAATTGGCAGCGGGTGGATCCGGAGAAAGGCCGCCCAGAAGGGAGCCCACGTGAGCCGTTTTCGGTAGGTACTCCATCCTCGTTCTGCGAGCAGATAGCGGTAGCGGTCGGCCCACATCTGAAGATTTACCGAGGACTGCGGATTGGCTAACAACCAGGCCGCATTGCGCGCGAGGGCAAGGATGCTTTCTCGACCCGGCTCCTGCATGCTCAGCGGTCGCGGGGTTGTTGCGGTCACGACCTGCTCCACAGGAAGCATCCGCTGGTCTCCTCTGGGATCCCACGCGGACACTGTGCTGGTCTCGAGCCATACCTCATGGATGGGACAGACCTCAACCCCAGGCACTTGATGCAGACGATGCCAGTAGCACTCCCCCTGACGCATCCGATCGTCAGTGATGCAACCGGGGCAGTAGCGAAGATACTCGGGCACCGCCACGCTAATGCGTCGACCGGTGAGCAACCGTCGGTCTTGGCTGCGCCCCGCCCCTGTTTTCATTTCTTCTCGAAGATGCGCCGCACGTGCGGATGGGAGAAATGGCGCAGTGAAGGGATATAGCGTATGTCGATCAATGATCTGATCGACAGTCATATGATGCCCGATGGGGAGTTGCCTCACAAAGTAATTTAAATGTGCCGGAAAGTCGATGGGACAGGACTCGTGAGCGGTTCCAAACAGCTCCCTCACCAAAGATGCGGTCGAGTGAAAATGCATACGTTCCCCGTACCGCGCACAAGTGCTCATCAACACCTCATCGAAGTAACTCTGGGGAAAACACTGCAGCATGAATTTCCGAAATGAGTCACACTAGCGAACATTCGTTTGTTGGAATCACGTGCTGGTAACACCTATGGCCTCAGCCACAACCGGACGCATTGACCGGCTTGCATCGAGTCTAAGTTTCTTCCGGATCAAGGTGGTGGAGGCACCTCGGTCCGGAAGATCCGCAATCTGGCGTTGAGTTGATAGCCATTTGATTCGTCGAACGGCCAAAGCCTCCCTGGTCTCGGACAATTCCCTCAGCGCCAACGCTGTTCTCGACATTTGCTCGCAGTCGGAATCTGATAATTTGTATAAGTGCGCCTCGCGAAGGATCCGCTGCCGTGTAATGCGTACCGGCCGCCCGGATCTAGCATATAAGCGTGTAGCTCCCTCTCTTATTCTATGCTCAACAGTGTGGTCACGCTCAGTCCAATTGATAGACGAAAACGGAAGATGTTGCAGAAGCCATATCCTGTCTCTTCGCCACAAAAGACCATATGGTCCAGGGAGGAGCGAGTGAAAGAAATATCTAGGCTCACCAGGATACCGTTGGACTGCGCCAAGAATTGCGTTTCGCGCGGACATTACCTGACACTCTTTCTGCTTAGGCCTCTGCGTGTAAGGCGGCGGGAGAGTGACCGGACGATGTCCTGGCGGAAAGGTAAGTCCTAATCGAAGCGCTTGCCGTTTCACGGTCACGTAATCAACGCAAAGCGCTTTGGCCTTGGCTACAACCGAGAGAGACCCATTGTCCCACAATAGCTTCAACTGTTGATCCCAAACAGCTCCGTATTGCCGTACTTTCCCCACTCTGAAATGGTCTTCAAGACACTTATCCGGCCCTCTTCGCACGAAGACGTACCCACACCCACAATGGAATTCCCCTGTCACTCTCTTTTGCAAGTCTACGTGGACGCAACAACGTGTTACGACGGGTTGCTGAAAATGATCCGCTGCGCGGTTGACGCACGGCCAGGGTCCCTGGCCGAATGGCTCCGGACTTGCCCAATTGACTTTGAGAGGTGGAGTGACCTCATCCGTCGGTTTGGTTAAGGCTTTGTGACAAAGAGCCGAGAAGGACTCCGCGGTATACCCAAGAAGCTGAATCACTAAGAGATGACGTAGCGGCACTTGAAAGCGTGATGGCTCAGGTAGGTCTCGCAGAAATAAATCCTTTCTTCCGCATTCGAGCCTCGAAAGAATGTCCTCCCCGTAGGCCTTCACCATGTTCTGGAAGAGAACTCCCCGTTTGAAATGGCCTTTGGCTGTCACCAACTTATGGTCCTTCAACGCTATTCGATAACCGGCTCCAAACTCTTCTTGAGTCATTGGTGATGCGCTATTAAGAATCCACTCCACATCCTGGGCAATTCGGAGAAGGACCAGATGAGATTTTGTCGTGATACTCAGCCCCAGACCTGTCTCCCCACTGTTTCTGATAGCTTGCTCAGCCGTGATCAGCTCTTCCGACGGCTGTCGAAGATAAGCGGGGACATCACTTTCCAGGAGAAACTGATGGTGGGTAGGACAGACAACGCATCCGGGAATTTGATGAAGTCGATGCCAATACGTTTCTCCAAACCGCTGCCGATCCTCTTCCGCACAACCAAGACAAAACCGCAACCTTGGTCTGGAGCTGGCTCTTCCCAGCATGCGAGGTGAACAGACCGTGTACCCTCCCCATTTCTGCCGCTCTTCAACCATGACGGCTTTGACGCGGGCAGCCCACGCGCCTCCGTTGAATGTTCGGTAATACGGAAGGTCCGTGTGCTTTTCAATAATCGTATCAACCGTAAGAGAATGCCCAGGCGGTAACTGTCCAACAAACAAACCAAGGTGCCTCGGCAAGTTCACAGCAACTCGCCGTACACGATGACCAAACTGCATTCTGACCGCGTACCGATGTGAAGGGAATGCAATCCGTTCGGCATAGCGAGCACATCCGCTATAGAAGGACTCATCGGGATTCAGCGTCGGGAAACAGGCAAGCATGAATCGCCTCCATCCTCGGACGAAGAATCCGCCAACAAGCCTTTGTCCTTGATAGACTCCATCCCAGACTTTCCCTGCGCGCGCCCGTCGTCGATCACCTGGTGCAGATAAGACCGCCTGGCTTTACCAAGCTGTTTAGCGTCCGCGCGTCTTCGCGATTTATCATCTCTCCGTCTCTTTGTCGGCTTCTGTTTCGCCCCGGGTGATAGGCAGGAGGACGACCTGCCCGTCTTCTTGTCGCCGCCGCCTGTGTATTCCACATCCGTCCTCGACGCATCTGTTTTCCCTTGCAATAATTCTTTTCGTCGTTCGAGCGGTAGGGCATCGTGGAGACTCTCCAGCACGGAATTCTCCCAATCACCATTTTCCAGCGCCTGGAGAACCCCGCGGCTCAACGGGCAATGTCTTTGCGCCGCGTTGGCGAGCACCTCCGACGTCAACTGCTCCGTTTCTTCATCAATGGCGTCTTCCTGCGCGAAGCGGAAAATGCGGAGCGCAATGTCCATCACCCCGAAGGACAAGGCATGGAGGGTATCACTGAGGTCGTGAGACCATCGGGCAGGCTTGCGGATGACCTGACAGGTCAACAACGCTTTGACGAATTCGATCCATTCTTCGTCGCGCGGCATCGCATTCCAGACAAAGGACCCTTCACCTTCCGATCGTCGGACTTGGTGATAGCGCGCCAGAAGAATGTCGTCCGCCGCGTACGTTCCCGCCAACAACACCGGAATGCCGATCGTATTTTCCAAACTCACCAGAAAGCTCAGAATCACATCCGGCCCATCCACAAGCGCATTGAGCAGGTTCTGAATCTCATCGATGACGAGCAATCCCACCCCATGACGGAGCGCAAGATTAGCCATGACTGGCAACAGCTCATTCTTCGTCAATTTACGATACCGCTCGTAATACTTGGTGCGCCGACCATCCCGCAGTACAAAGCAACGATCTAACTCCGCCAAAAACTGCAGGCATAGACCGCGCACTGATCCATCAGGGGGACAATCAAGCTTGACCGCCACGCGTTGTTGGAAGCTGAACGGTTGGCCTTGAAACTCCGTATGATAAATAACTGCCGCGTAAGGCGCGATGCAGCGTTGGATTCCACGACTTTTCCCCAGCCCAGGAATCCCTCGCACAAGAAGCGTACTCGAGAACGGCTCTTGAGACAGCGGGGTTTCCGCAAAAGGATCAAACTCCTCCAAACGCTTTCGCACCGTGCTGTTGAACCCCGGCAAGATGGGATTGAGCCCCTGATAGCGGGCATACAGCATCTGTTCAATCGCACGTCGGAGGGCCATCACCTGCGATGTCGGGACATAGAGACGCTTGAGCGCAATGCCCAGCTCATGGATCCGGAGATGATTTGGAAGCGACCGAACATCACGAGGAAGGCCGGCTGGTACAGCCACGCGTTGAAGCGCCTCTTCCTCGGAAAGCAGTGGTCCCAACGCTCGCGCCAAGGGATTGCCGGCATAGGTCTCCACCTTCAGATCAGGATACTCGTGAATGTGCTGGGCAAACGGCGGCAGCAATGCACAGACGGGACATTTAGTCACGGCGGTCTCCTTTCCACAGCTTCTTGACCGTATTGACGAATCGGGTGCGACGACGAGTCAGTGGAGCTGAGGCCGGCACGGTTTGTGAGCGAGGACGCCGAGGTTTCCTGGAAGATGGCGTCTGACCGTGAGCGCGACGAGCCTCCTCGACACGGTGGCGGTTCTTCGCTGATTGGCGTCGTTCTCGAATCCCTGTCACCTGCACACTCTTCGCACGCGGGCGACGTAGTTTCGACGCGCGAGCCACAGCTTTCTTGACGATATTGTCCGCAAGCGTTTGGCACGCCAATGCACCTTGACCATCTCGCGTACGCGCATACCTACTCTCGCGAGTCTCTGCCTTTAATAGTGCAGTGACCTCAGCCCACGTCCGTCCTTTGAAGCGATCGCTGACGCCTTTCAACTCACACAAGACAAACTCTCGCCCAGAGTCTCGTACGAGGTACATGACATCGACGAGCCTCGGATCGTACGCAATCTCCACAACCTGCGCCCCCCGGTGTTTTGCCCGGAACCGCATCGCATGGAAAAAGGTGGCTGTGCAGCCGTAATACAACTTCCTGAAATAGAGCCCCTGCTCCGTCATAGACGCCGAACCCCGCGGAAGTAATTTCTGACGGACCAGGTCTTGCGGCAGCATCTTCATCACACCGGATCGTCTCTTCGCCCCCCACCGCCAGAGTTCAATCGGATACGGTTGGACGCCATCGCGACGCATGTCCGGAGTCAGAGGATAATTCTTGCGACGCCGAAAGTTGTTGTGATACAGCGTCGCCGTGATGAGCAACGCGTTGAGCTCTTTCAACGTCAGGGCGGTTTTCAACCGCGGATCTTCCTCTCCAGGCTGACGCCGCCCCCGTGAGGCCCCGGGCAAGGAATTTAGCAATCCCTGACGAATCGTCCGATTCGTTCGCTCAATGAACCCTTTGAGATCCGGACGGTAGGGAGCAGTCGTTTGTACATCGAGACCAAAGGTCTTGGCGAGATGATCGCCCATTTTGCCGCGAAGAGGACCACGATCTGTCAGGACCGCATCGGGCACATGACGAAACGGCCACTCATGTTCCTCAATGGTTATGCCATGCCGCTTGCAATACTCCACCTTGTCGCAGGTCGCCAGCTCAAATGCCGTCTTGATGCTCGCGTAACTTTCCTCCTCTAAGGTGGCATAGGCGATAACAACGGCTCCCGTGAAGACATCCCCGAGAGCATAGATCTTTGCACCGCCAAGAATGAGTAATGGATCATCTTCGTCTATAATGGAAATCTGTCCGTCCAGCTTGGGCTCAGTGAATGCCAGAGATGCCTCATCTCCATCCCTGACAGAGACTCCGGAATCCATCCCATCCCCCATCCACAAAGAATTAGGCCCAAACGCGAGGGAGCGAGTATCCATCCCTCGCACCTTGTTGGCGCGCGCCGCCATGAGGGGCCCCAGTCTCTGTTCAGCAGACCTTTCGGCATCGTGATGATGATTGAAGTAATACCGAAACTGGTCCTCTGTGGGCCGCTGGTCTTCCGGAAGTAATTTCGGGACACGTTGACCATCCTTGTTCAACTCATAGCCTCGAGACCATTCCGCTCCAGACATCGCCAGGAAAATGGCACTGAGCGACGGTTTCGTCCGCTTGTCATATTTCTCTGTCAGCCAGCGTTCAAACACGTCCCGGATCGCCTTGGTTGCATCGAGGGAAGGAGCGGCCTGCACAGGTCGTCTTCGACCGTTCACCGTGATCACTCGGGCCTGCCCTCTGGCTCCACAGCGGTCATATTCAGCCAAGAGGGCGTTCGGGATCTGCCCATATTGTAGGTATCGAGTTAATAGCCGATAGATTGCTCCAGGGGAACCAACGGATCTGATTAATTGCGGCCGAGCCGCGTCATCGAAAATCCTTGGATCAGCAAACAAGCCTCCGATTCGCTTCATTCGTCGATCTCGGACACGACGAAATGATGCCGGAATGTGGTCATCTGACGTATTCGCATACGGGGCGAGCATCGGATCATGATCCAGCAGTTTGACGACCCCTCGTTTTAGGGCATCCTGGAGCTCATCCACGTCGTAACGCTTGAGCGTAAATCGCCTAGTAGCTAATGGAATGGTGACCCATTCCCGCTGGTCCGGAGACAGCCGCAAGACCCGTTCACGCCTCTGATCCTCCCACTCAATAACGACATTCTTAGAGAGTTCCATCGCGCACCCTCCTGGTTACAACAACAAATCTTCTTGGGCTTCCTTCAATACAATGAGAGGGCTGGTGGGAATGATGCGGGTATACATGTCGACCCAGAGGATTCGGTTCGCAATGACATAGCGGACTACCGCAAGCGCCGTTCCTTCAGGAAGTCGCATCCGGGCATCGCACCAATCTGTGACATCACAACAGCGCTCGCGAGACCGTCTCAGCGCAGGCACCAGAATCCGTTGGATGCGTTCAATCTCCGTCCCGGTCAAGGGATACAACGACAGCGATTGCCGATAGGGGCGGATCCATTCGATGTTTGCGACATAATCCAGCGGGATTTGGTTTTCCAGAATGATCTTCCAGTCAGTCTTTCGGACATTCCAATACACGCGTTCGAGTTCCAGACTGCGCAGCTGGGTCGATTGGGCGAGAGACGCTTCATATTTCAAGGCTCGGACGTGCTGAGTGATCCTGCGGTCTGTCTTCACGGTGTACACAAAATCCGATGTGACGGGTCGGTATCGCTCACGGCGTTGATCCCAGGGATGGGACAGGCGGGCACGACGGGCTATGACCAGTGTGCTTCGGATGGGAAGGGGAAACTGTTCACGGATATCGATAACACTGCGAGCCCAATCCAAAATCAGAAAGACTCGATACTCAAGATCGCTGAGCAGATGATGGACTCGCCCCGTGGTCCACCCAAACGGGCGATGGGATCGTCCGTGAGAGGAAAAACTCCAGACCTTCACCCCAGGTTCAAATTGTTCTCTCTTCAATTTTGTTAAATCACGACCTATTCTCCTTCCTCTGGGTGTTCCGGAACAATTCTTCCGTCGTACTCGACACTTATTCCATGTGCCCATCTTCTACCTCCTTCAGTTACGATCTGAGGGGAATAAATACCGTTTGGTTATTGTGATAGAACGAACGTTCATCGCGTAATTCTGGAATAAGACTGATATCGGTTCTTCATTGCGGCTCATAATTGCTTGAACTTCGGGATATTCAGGTTGCTTTCGCTCATGAAGCTCGTATACATGAAGGGCGCTAGAGGGCACCAAGATAGAACAAACGGTTTATACATGTCAATATAATGGAGAACACTTGTTCCCATTCAGGGAGGCGGTCCTTGGGATTTAAGGCGTATTTGTTTGTCCAGCGCTTAAAAAAGAAGTTGGCTGCGAGAAAAATGACTCAGGCAGAGCTCGCGCAACGTGTAGGAATCACATCCCGCGCAATGAGCCTCTATATGACTGGAGCTCGTGTGCCTCGGATGGACACACTGGTTCGCATCGCAGAAGCTTTGGGCGTGACCCCAAATGATCTCACGATTGAGGGACAAACGGGCTTTGAGTCATATCAGGAAGAGATTCGAGGGATTGGCGCCATGGCTGTGGATCTTGAGAAACTAGACTTAACGGCTCTTAGCCAGCTGACATTCGCTCTGGCCAAAGGTGATAAGTTAGCCCGTGAATTGCTTCGCGAGTACGCAAAGACCATTCACCAACTTGTTTCCGATCGAAATTTACGTCGTACAAAGGTTCTCGAAGAGGAATTTAAAAAATGGAATGAAACCGACTAAATTTGGGGCATCTTTATAGCAACTGCCATTTGTCCAAACATTGCAAGACGAATTGTCTCACACGCGGCATATTCTGTGCGTTTCCCTCCACAATGGCCACCAAGAATTCGCATTAAAATCACAAAAACCCACCTTATGGTGCCAAAGGCGGGATTTGATTTCGTCCATTTCAATACCTTCAATGATGAAACTAAATTCATCATCTTAATACAGAAATTCAACGACTTCCGACCACAGAAGAAATGGGATTGAGTGAGATGGAATGAGTGGGAAATAGCTCTGCTATACGACCGTTTTACGACCGCCCTTGGAGTCGCCCCTAGCTTCCAGCAGAAACTTGGAATCTAGGCTTCTTGTGCGCCAAGAAAATGTTTTTTGATGGGCCTAGTCCTGCCGTAACCAATGCACTATGATTCAAGAGCATGAATGCTCTGGTAACCTTCCCATCCGGTTGGATGCATGCCTCAGCCCTTGAAGAATCCCTGCGCGCTGGCCTAAGCCCTCACGAATCTCATATTCCAGAAGTCCGATTCGTTTTTCCGGTTGGCTGCAAAGTGATGATTGACGCCGCTGTACGGATACTCTCGCTTCTGAATCAGCTCGACAACTGCTGTAAACATGTAACGCTAGAATTCGAAGAAGGCGAAGAAGGTGCGATGGGCTATCTCAACCGAATGGGGTTCTTTGATCATCTCTCGTCGAACGTAGATGTCAAACCACCAAGACCTTCATATTCAGGAGCTGCCGTGTACGGTGGAGGAAGTCGTCAATTAGTAGAAATTGCCCAGATCAATGCCGGAAGTAGAGACAATACCTTGCCGACGAGACTGACCAAGGTGCTAATGCAAGCATGTGGAGTGAGGACTGATGCGCAGGAATTGGAAGGTGCGGCATGGACGATTTTCGCTGAACTGATAGACAACATTTTCTCTCACAGTAGAACTCCATTGGCTGGATTCGCCGCGCTGCAAGTATACCCGCGAGGCAATAGCCTCAAGGTTGCTGTTTCCGACAGTGGACTCGGGATAATGGACACTCTGCGACCAACGCTTGAGAGCGATTCGCCAACTCTGGCTGCGCTCTCCGACACCGATCTCTTGGTCGAGGTCTTCCGCCAAGGCTTATCTCGTCATGGCTCTGATCGTGGATGCGGGCTCAAGGGTAGCGCTCAGAAAGCGATGAAATACAAAGCCGACCTCGACGTGCGCTTGCCGAAAGTGAGGGTCCTGCTTACCCCTGGACGAGAAGGGTATAAGCCTAACATCGCCCATTGCTACGAGAACTTGGCACTTCTGTGGGGTACACACATCTGCTTCACTTTTCGTCTTGACAATGAATGATGATCTGATTAATCTGATTCAATGAACCAGATTATGACCATGATTCGACTGCGTGACTTCATGGCTAGGGATGAGGGCTGGGGACGCGCCGAAGGCCGTGAGGTCTATCTTAAGCTCATAGAGTTTCTTGAAAACCATCCCGGTGTCCTGGTGTTTAAGGTTTCGCTTGAAGGGGTTCAGCGGTTTGACATCTCGTTTGCTTCGGAAACAATTGTCGAAGCCGCAAGACGATATAGGGGGAACAAGGGGTTTTGTATCATTGATCCGAATAACGTCGACCTTTTGGAAAATCTTGAAGCTGCTGCTCAACGCAAAGATCAGCCTCTGATGGTCACAAGCAACGGGGCGTCGCGTGTTATTGGCGTAACGCCGAGTCAGGGTCATCTTGATGCCCTTCGTTTCGCATTGGAGCGACCAAGCTCACGCGTGGCGGATTTTGTTTCTTTTGGCAAAGGTACATCTGTGACAAATGCGAGTAACAAGTTTAGAAAGCTTTGGGAGAAAGGGTTCCTTCTTCGAAGAGAGGAGGTGGCTGAATCCGGCGGTTTGGAGTTTACTTACTTTCGGATTTGCTGATTTTTTTGATATCTGGTTCATCGTATTCATTGAACGAGAAGGCGGTGGGCAAACCATTCACAATAAATCAAGGGGCATTATGCTGCACACAGTTGATTCAAATATCCGCAAGTCACAGCTCATAGGAATCCTGGAAACGGTTTGTCAGGAACTGGAGCTTAGCGATACCCAATACAAGAATGCCGAGTCCAGGTACAAGGCCGTAGGAGATTGGCTGTTTTCATCAGAGAACGCACTGTTCCACGACGCAGAGATCTACCCTCAAGGCTCTTTCGCCATACGAACCACAGTAAAACCCTTGGGTAGTGAAGAACACGATCTGGACCTTGTCTGCCATGTTCCGAAGTTCTCTCCCAATGCGCAACCGTCACAGCTAAAGAAGCTGATCGGAGATCGGCTCCGTGCCAATGCAACGTACAGCGGTATGCTTGAGGAAAAACCTCGTTGCTGGAGAATCACCTACGCCAATGAATTTCATCTCGACATCACCCCTTCTACCTACAATCCGACTTGCCACCGAGGCGGCGAACTAGTCCCGGACAAGAGGCTAAACAAATGGAAGCCCTCGAATCCGAAAGGCTATCGAGTTTGGTTCGAAGATCGGGCCAAACTTCAGCCGCGTTTTCTGTTACTTGAATCCCCTCTAGCCAAAGCCTTACAGCAGGTCGAGGATCTCCCCGGACCAACTAAGTTCAAGGGGTTTCTTCCCAGAATCGTTCAGCTCTGCAAGAGACACCGTGATGTTTGGTTCAGCAGCAGGGATTCGGCACTCGCGCCAATTTCAATCATCCTGACAACGCTGATTGCCAAGAGCTATGCGTACTGCGTGGAGAACGTACCGTGTGAGAACGAGTTTGATTTGCTCGTTGAAGTCCTCCGACACGCTGAGGATTTCATCGAGATCAAGTTAAAGGATGGCCTTTGGCAGTACTGCGTCTGGAATGAAACCACACTGCACGAGAATTTCGCTGAAAAGTGGAATCACGACGCACGTTTGGCTGATAATTTTTTCTCCTGGCATAAACAGGCTCTCGCTGATTTTGGAAACCTCCCCTTAGTTTCAGGACTTGATCAGATCAAGCAGTCCTTGTCTCCCGTGTTTGGTGAAAACGTGATATCGAAGGCTATGTCGGCTCTCACGAATTCGATTAACTTGCATCGAGGGAAGGGAACTCTTGCCGTCGGAACTGGTCTTGGGCTAACCAACTTAAGAACAAATACAGTGCCTATTCGCTCCAACACCTTCTTTGGACGCTGATGACTGGTTCAATGCGATTCCCGAGAAAGAGAAGTCTTACCACATCGCAGCAATATTTCGGCCTATCGGAATCCCCGATATGTCGAGGTAAGGGAAGCGTCCGCATGCAAAGGCTTCGATGGGAATTCGACGCAAGGCCAACGTCTCTAAGTCGGTCATACCGTCTACGGATTGAGTACCACCCCGAAGACACTCCCAAGGTCTACATCCTAGACCCTAATCTGGTAGTACTTTCTGGGGATCGCTTGATTCCTCATGTGTACAAACAGAAACCCACACGGCTCTGCCTTTATCTGCCGGGAACAGGTGAATGGCTACCACACATGTTCATCGATAAGACCATTGTTCCTTGGTCCTACCTCTGGTTGTTCTACTTCGAAGATTGGCTTTGTACGAACGAGTGGAAGGGCGGCGGCGTTCATCCGGAGACTGATGATGGAAAAGATTCGAAGAATCCTCTCGATTGATGGCGGAGGGATTAAAGGCACAATGCCCGCTGCTTTTCTTACGACAGTAGAGGAAACCACGGGCAAACGGATCGTCGACCATTTTGACCTCATAGCCGGAACTTCCACCGGAGGTATCATAGCGCTTGGTCTCGGTCTCGGTTTGACTGCGAGGGACATTCTTACTTTCTATGAAGAAGAGGGACCCAAGATCTTTGGCCAATCTGAAGGCAACCGGTCGGTCCTGGGATGGATCATGCAGATGCTGGATAGCAAGGTCCGTTCGGCCCGTAGAATTTTTTCCTCAAAGTATAATCAGGAAGCCCTACGAACAGCCCTCGAAAGAGCGTTCGGCAGGCGCACCCTGTCCGAATCAACTACACGTTTGATTATCCCAGCCTTTGACCGAGAGCGCCGCGAAGTGCATGTGTTTAAGACTTCGCATCATCCGCGATTTGTTCTTGATTGGAGAGAGCATGCGGTGGATATCGCCCTCGCAACAGCCGCAGCACCAACATATCTGCCTAGCCATTCCCTTCAGAATGGAATTTCCCTACTAGACGGCGGTATCTGGGCAAACAATCCAGTTGGAATCGCCGCCGTTGAAGCAGTCGGTGTTCTTAGATGGCCACAAGACCAGATTTACATTCTCAGCGTTGGATGCTCGGAAGAGGTACTAGCCATTCCCGCTAGCGCGGGGATGGCAAATCTAGCATTCAAACTTGCCGACATTTTTCTTTTGGGTCAGTCCAGAAGTGCAATTGGTACTGCCAAGCTACTCACCGGACATACCGAGGACAATAAGCGACTATATCGTTATCAACACTCCGCGAGAGATGGCGAGTTCCTCCTAGATTCCACAAACCGCATATCTGCATTGAAAGGAATCGGCTCAGGTCTTGCTCGTGAAGCCATACTGCAAATTGAAAGCGTTTTTCTAGGTGAGCACCGTGAACACTTTACTCCGTTTAATGCCACACGAGGAGAACCCGAGGCGAGCCGCGCAAATGACCACCCCCGATGCTAGAAAGGCAGGTCGCCATGCATAACGAACAGCACGAAATCCAGAATGCCACGCTCTCTTTCGATCCGCCGCCAGAAGCCAAGACTAGGAAATGGCGAAAAGTGTTCTTGATTACGCCCGCCGGAAGAATCTACCGAGGCATAAGAGTCAAGGCTCGAAATGCATCACGTCCTGAAATTACTATTCCATTCTTGCTCATATTGGACAACCGACCGGAACTGGGGGAACCCGAAGTCTCCTTGTCGGAAACAACAAAAGAAGTACTGCGCCATAAGATCATGGATAGATTGATCTCCCCTTCAAGAAGTGAACGGTGGTAACCGGCCAGAGGCTCGAATCCTCCTTCAAAACATCTGATTTGTGGACAGGGAGGAATTAGACAGGAGCTGCTGCTTAACAAGGATTATTGGACCCGCTAGCAAACAGGTTTTATGGACACTGGATTTTGAATCCGATCACGTTTCGAACACCTTACTTTCCCCTTCATTATTTCCTCGCTTCTTTGATCAGCTGATCGCCCGAACAGACTAGTTCAGTTTCAAACATTATCACCGAGTCTCAAACATTATTCCGGAGTCTCAAACATTTTTACTGCCAACACTAAAAAACATGACCCTAGCGCCTTGAAAATCAG